>Ga0134128_10003301_pt1 | contig 19727 bp, 15 predicted proteins | sample KB31754_FD_96462 | JGI IMG/M metagenome (GOLD analysis project Ga0134128, IMG submission 96462) | Terrestrial soil microbial communities with excess Nitrogen fertilizer from Kellogg Biological Station, Michigan, USA - KB3-175-4 | ecosystem: Environmental > Terrestrial > Soil > Unclassified ...
CCGATCGCTAGACCTGAGCCATTGAGCGTATGCATGTATCGCGGCTTGCCACCGTCGGCGGGTTTGTACCTCAGATTTGCTCGGCGCGCCTGGAAGTCACCGAAGTTACTGCATGAGCTGATCTCCCGATAGCGATTCTGCCCCGGGAACCACACCTCGAGGTCGTAGCATTTTTGCGCGGAGAAACCCATGTCGCCACCGCACAGCAAGATGCGGCGGTAAGCAAGCCCGAGCGCTTCCAACACAGCCTCAGCATTCAGCGTCAGTTTTTCGTGCTCATCGTTGGAATTTTCCGGCAGGCAGAATTTCACCAGCTCGACTTTGTTGAATTGATGCTGACGAATATAACCGCGCGTGTCCTTGCCGGCAGAGCCGGCTTCGCGACGGAAGTTCGGGGTATAGGCGCAGTGATAGATGGGAAGCTGCTCTTCCTTGAGGATCTCGTCGCGATACAGGTTGGTGACAGGCACTTCGGCCGTCGGCACGAGATAGAGATTTTCTCCCTCACACTTGTAGAAGTCACCGTCGAATTTGGGAAGTTGTCCGGTTCCAACCATGCAGTCGCGATTGACCATGATCGGCGGAAACACTTCGCGATAGCCTTTTCCCGCATGCATATCGAGCATGAAATTCATCAGCGCGCGCTCGAGCTTCGCACCCATATCCATGACTACAGTGAAGCGCGTTTCTGCAATTTTTACACCCCGCTCGAAATCGAGAATGCCGAGAGCTTTCGCAATTTCATCGTGCTCTTTCGGTTTGTCGATCTTGGGGATGGTGCCCCACTTCTTCAGCTCGACGTTTTCGTTTTCGTCCTTGCCATCAGGCACCGTGGGATCAGGGGCATTCGCGATGCCGAGCAGCATCCCGTTTCCCTTCTCATCGAGCTGGCGCTGAAGTTCTTCCAGGGCGGGAACCTTTTCCTTGAGCTCCTTGCTTTCTTCTTGGGCTTTTTCCTTGGTGATTTTGCCCGTTTTTACGTCGTTCGAGATTTCGTTTTTGCGCTGACGTAGACGTTCCAACTCGGCTACGGCAGCCCGGTTTTCTTGATCGACTTTAAGCCACTCATCGATCTGCCCTTCGAAGCCGGCGTGACGACGAGCCAAGGCTTTCTTGACTTCCTCCGGGTGCTCCCGAATGATGCGTGGATCGAGCATTTTTGTCTCCGATTGAACTCTTGACTGGATTTCGACGTATTACAAGAAGAATCAAAAATTATATCCAACAGGAGGGCACAACGCATGGACAAAACAATCAAACGAGACTCATCGTTGCAAAATGGGTTGAATCGCAAGCAGATAGCCGCTCTTGGTGAAAAGTACGCCTGCGAATACTTCATCTCGCTAGGATACAGAGAGATTTGCCGCAACTGGCGCAGCGGACGGTTTGGAGAAATTGATTTGATTATGCAAGACCGGGACGGCGTGCTTGTTTTTGTCGAAGTGAAAACGCGGCGGCATACAGACGATCAGCAGTACCATGCAGATGCCGTTTTGCAAACGATCAACTGGCGGAAACAGCGCAAAATTCTCATTTGCATGCGTTCCTATCTCGCTCGCAACGTGCGCACATCACAATGTTGCCGCGCCGACATTTGCATTGTCTATTACGGCGGCGCAGTTTCATTCGGCGAGTCACCAGAACTCACCGACATCGAGATTCTGCACATACCGGATGCTTTCGACGCAAGTCGTTGAGCAGGCGGGCTACCGCCCGCCGCTACGATGAAACACGACATGCAAATCAGATGGTGGCATCCTTGGTGATTGGATATTCCGCCAATTCGTAATCGTCGCGCCGGGTTTTGCTGCGCACGCTGCGCCAGCCCAGTCCCTTATACGGCTCGGCATCCGACCAGGCAACCGGTTGCCGCTTCGGCGCAGAACCGGCTGCAGGCATCGGCAACATCAGCGACTTCGCCGAATGGTGCGCAATGTGCCCGGTCATGTGATGGTTCTCTTGATGGATGTGCCCGTAAAAAACGGTGACGTGCTTGTACGGCATCAACAGTTCAATCGCCTTGTCGCCGTCGGGCGTTGCCCAATCCCACTGCGGATACAAATCAAACAACGGACGATGTGTAAGAACAACAATATTGGCGTCTGGTTTTTGTTTCGCCAGATCGTTCTTCAGCCATTCCAGCTGCTCTTCGCCTACAGTGCCTTTGGGATCGGACACATTGTCGATGGCAATGAAGTGCACGCCCTTATGATCGAATGTGTAGTGCGTTTGTCCGAAGAATTCCTTGTATGTCTCGCCGTTGTCCAGCGACGCATCATGTTCGCCCGGCATGAAATGGATCACTTTGGTGTCGAGCTCGGAAACGATGTCCTTAAATTCCTTCATCCGCGCCTTGCGCACGTTCACATCATCGGTTGTGTGAGTAAGGTCACCTGTGAACACAATGAAATCCGGACCCTGTTGCAGACTGTTTACCTCTTTGACCGCCTTAATCAGCGTTCCTTTAGCGTCAGGGTTAATCTTTGCACCTTCAAACCCCCAATGGGTATCAGAAAGCTGCACAAAAAAGAAGTCACCAGCCTTCCTTAAAGGCAGCGCCAGCCCCGGCGCCCCGGCAAGTCCGGACATGAATACCACGCCGCCGGAAAGTCCGGCCAGCTTCAAAAACTCGCGCCGATCAATTTCTTTTGTCATATCGGGTCCTCAAACTAAACGCTCACCGGGTACAACCGCCGCCGGCTGGGAAAAATTCCCGAAAGAAACACCCGTTTATGGGTACATAGAGATTACATAGGAGGCTTGGCGTCTGGGCTCGGGGACCAATCGGTCCTCCACTTTTAATTGAGGCGCTTTTGAAGATGAAGATCAAAAGAATCCTAGTCGTTGACGACGACCCTGCTATCCGCAAAGTAGCCGAAATCAGTCTGAGCAGAGTGGGCAAATGGGAAGTGCTGGCCGCCGATTCGGGCACTCAAGCACTGGAAGTCGTCTGCCAATACAAGCCGGATGTGATCCTGCTCGACGTCATGATGCCGGGCATGGATGGCACAACTACTTTTCGAAAATTGCAAGAACAATCAGGTGTCGAAGACACACCGGTAATTTTCCTGACTGCCAAGGTGCAAAAGCATGAAGTCCAGCACTACTGCGAACTCGGCGCTGTCGGGGTGATCACTAAGCCATTCGATCCACTCAAGTTGCCGGACGACATCATGAACATCTTGAACGGCGTAATTACCTCGACGTGGATGTGAGGTTACCCTATGCCGGATACGACAACAGGCGACGTAGTTTTAGACATTAAAATCGGCCAGCGCGCAGAGCAACTCTTTGCCGAGAAACAAAAACACGTCTATGTCGAGACGGACAAGCTAATGTCTGCGCTCATGATCGTCCAGTGGTTCGTCGGCGTAATTATTTCGCTTCTGGTTTCACCGATCGCCTGGCCGCAAAGCTCGCACGACCAGCTAATGATGGCGATTTTCCTGGGCGGCTTCATCACCGCCGCCCCAGTTTTGCTCGCTCTCAAGCGTCCGGGCGAAACACTGACGCGGCACGTGATCGCCATTTCTCAAATGGTTTACAGCGCGCTTCTCATTCACCTGACAGGTGGCCGCGTGGAAGCACACTTCCACGTCTTCGGCTCGCTCGCCGTGCTCAGCCTTTATAGAGACTGGCGAGTACTGGTGTCGGCCACAGCTGTGGTTGCGGCTAACCACTTCGTCGGCGGCATCGTGTTTCCGGAGTCTGTCTACGGCACAAAAGAAATTCAGCCCTGGCGTTGGCTCGAGCACGCCTGGTGGGTGGTATTCGCGGACACATTTTTGATCAAAGCCTGCTTGACTCAGGTAGCTGAAATGCAAGCCGTATCGCACCGGCAGTCCCAAGTGTTGGAAACTCGCACCAGCATCGAAGATCTCGTGAATAAGCGAACAGCAGAACTGCAAGCCAGCGAGCGCCGTTTCGCCGAGCAATATGCCGAGAAAGAACAGTTGGCGGAAATCGTCGCCTCCTCCAACGATTCCATCATCGGACAAACGCCCGAAGGCATGATTATCAGCTGGAACAAGGGCGCAGAGCGCTGCTTCGGCTATACAGCCGAGGAAGTGATGTATCAGAACGCGAGCATGCTGGTGCCCGAGGACAGGAAAGATGAATTCGAGCAGTTCGTGCAAGCCGGACGACGCGGACAAGTTATCGAAAGCATTGAGACCACTCGCTTGCGCAAAGACGGCATTATCGTGCCGGTTTTGATCACCCGTTCACCAATGGTCGACGTGGCCAAGCACGTGATCGGCATTTCCGAAATGATGCACGACATCACCGAGCGCAAAGAAGCAGAAAAACGCGTCAGCGAATTTTATTCCATGGTGTCGCATGAGTTGCGCACACCACTCACCTCCATTCGTGGCGCGCTGGGATTGATCGAAAGCGGATTGATCGAGCCTGACGAATCGGCGGATCTGGTGCAAGTCGCTCGCGGGAGCGCCGATCGCCTGATTCGCCTGATCAACGACATGCTCGATCTGAAGAAAATCGAATCCGGCAAAATGGAACTGCACCGCACACGGTTCGAGTCCGAAGAACTCGTCACTCAGGTCATTTACGCGATGCAAGGCATGGCTTCCGAGGAAGCGGTGTCAATCGTTTACGAAATGACGTCTGCCGATGCAATTTATGCAGATTGGGACAAGAGCACCCAGGTGCTGACTAATCTTGTCTCGAACGCCATTAAGTTCTCGCCACGCGGGCAGGTAAAAATCATCGTCGGCAAAGGCGACTATCAACGCATCCGCTTCTCGGTGGTCGATGATGGACCAGGCATCTCCAACAGCGACATGCACAAATTGTTCGGCAAATTCCAGCAACTCGATTCCTCCGACACGCGCCCAAAGGGCGGCACCGGGCTGGGATTAGCCATATGCAAGGCGCTGGTGGAAAGACACGGCGGCGCCATCGGCGTGGAAAGCATAGTCGGACAGGGCAGCACATTCTGGTTCGAGCTGCCTGCTTACATCGATAGCCCCGCCTTCGCCGGAGTGAACCCGGGCGACACAGATTCACGCACCATATTGTTGGTGGAAGACGATCACGACCTGAGCGAAGTTTTCTCGAAGCTTCTGGAAGCGCACGACTTCGTACCGCTTGCCTGTCGCACTCTTACCCAGGCGCGCGAAGCAATACAGCTGGCCGTGCCCGCACTGGTTATTCTGGACGTATCTTTGCCCGACGGCAACGGACTCGAGCTGATCGAAGACTTGCGCCAAAATCCGGAGCTCATTGATGTTCCAGTGCTCGTCGTCACCGGACATAATCGCGAGGAGAAAGGCAGCGGCAGCGCCACCGTCGTTGATTGGCTTTGCAAGCCCTGCGACGGACAAGTCTTAATCAATTCGATTTATCGAGCCCTCGAGCTTGCTCAGCGATGCAAGGTGCTGGTTGTTGACGATGATGACAGCACCAGGCGCGTGGTGGCAGCGCAACTCAAAGCAATGGGACTTTCTTGCGTTGAAGCGCGTGACGGCACAGAGGCGATTAGTCTCACCGAGTTGGAGTCGCCCGATCTGATTGTGCTCGACGTAATGTTGCCGGACATCGACGGCTTCAGGGTCGTCGAGCATCTGAATGACAGTGATGCCGGCGCTACGCCACTGCTCGTGTATACCTGCCGCGACCTGACAATCAGCGAGCGCCAACAGCTAACATTGGGTGTCACCAAGCACCTCACCAAGGGAGATTCCTCCGAGACCGATCTCAAACAAGCGGTGGCGGAACTTCTAGGCAGCTTGTCGGCAGCAGCAAAACGGCGCGACAAAGACGGCAAAGCAGACAGCTTCACCGATCTGCTCGGACTGACAAATGAAAAAACGGAAACCGACGAAGACCAGTGTTTAAGCGGCCAGAAAGGGTAAGGAGGTCACCTGTGCCTACAGTATCCAAATCAGAAGAAGGCGGAGCCAGCAAAAGGTCGGCGGCCGGACCTCTCGAGCAAGCGCACGACCAGTTGATTCGCATCCTGATGATGGAAGACGACCAGTACTATTACCGGTTTGTCAAACGACTGCTCGGACCGCGCGACAACACAGTCTTCGATGTTATGCATGCCTCAAGCATGGCCGATTGCGAAGCGCATCTTGCCGAGGACATTCCCGACGTTATCATCATGGATCTTTGCTTGCCGGACAGCAATGGACTGGAAACTTTGCGTCGCGTCTCGGCGGCAGCCGGCGGCGCCCCGATTGTAGTTCTCACCGCTAGCGATGACGAGGAAACAGGACTGCGCGCCGTGGGCATGGGCGCTCAAGATTTCCTGGTCAAACATCAAGTCAGCAACGACTCGCTTGTGCGCAGCGTGCGATACGCAATCGAACGGCGCAAAAGTGAAGAAGCGACGTTGAGGATGGCGGCCATTAAAGATTTTACTTCGACTCTCGGACACGATCTCGAATTGCCCCTGTCCGCGGCGAACAGCGTGATCGACGCGCTGCTGCAATCCGAGTTCGGCGAGCTTGCACCACCGATGGTGCGAGTACTCAAAGACCTCAAGGAAAACAATACCCAGCAACTTCAGTGCGTACAAAAGCTCCTGCAGGTTTACAAATACGAAACCAAACACGAGCTGCAGTTCGAAAACATCGACCTCAAGCCGATTATCGTCGAGTGCTGCGAAAAACTGCGCGCCGAATACAGCGACAACAAGCCAATCAAGTGGTCGGTCGAAGACGATCTGCCGCCTGTGCTGGGCGATCCCGATGCGCTGTCAGTCGTATTCACCAACCTGATCGAAAACGCCGCCAAGTTCGGCGAAGCCGGCAAAGACATAACCGTCACCGGACGACTGGTAAGCGGGCGCGCCTGCGTTTGCGTGCACAACTTCGGACGTCCGATCCCCGAAGAAGGGCAAAAACAGCTCTTCCAGAAGTTCTGGCAGGGTGTTCCCGGCAAATGGTATACGCCGCATACCGGCATCGGGCTATATCTATGCAACCGCATTGTCATGCTGCACCGCGGCAAGATTACCTGCGACAGCAACCCGGACACCGGCACCGCCATTACCGTCAAGCTGCCTATCTAAGCGAGCTTACACGGCTGTTCTGTTATTTAATCTTTGCAGTGCGTATTATCCCCAGTGACTTCGCGCGGTCTCTTTGTTAGCTTAAAGCCATACTCTGATAGCGATTTATGGGCCGTCCCGACCCTATGGATGGAGATTTTGCCGTGTTTTGGAAAAGAGACAAAGCCGAAGATGCAGTCGTAAGCGCCGTCCGCGATATAAGCGCAATACACGTGAGCCAAAACGGTTCTAATCGCCGAGTCACCGGGCTGATGCCGGTAGCCACCGGGCAGCATGAAATTACCCACACCGGGACGCTCAAGTTTCACCAACTGTTGGTCTCGCTGGAAGGCAATAAACGCACCGGCTGCCTGCGTATCGTCTCGCCAAGCCGCCGTTCGCGCTCGGCAATATTGATTTATCGCGGTCGCGTGGTCGGCTGCCTCTACGGCTCTAGAAAGTTCGACAACCATTTCCTCCAGCATGATGCCCACCGCCGGGCGCTGGCCGATCTGGCAACCCCAGGCAATGTGTTGGACGCCTACGAATTGCCGGAAGAATTGGTGCTCGCAGCTTGCTCCATGTTCAACGGTCAGGTCCTGAAAATCGACATGCAGCAAGAGTCCACTGACATGATGGATCAAGCATTGCGCACGATCGCCGAAACCCGCTTGCCGGGCTGTGTGGTGGTCAACACCATCGACGACGAAATGGTGTGCATGGTCTATGTCTTCGACGGCAAAATCATCGGTGTTTTTTCATCCCAAGATGGCTGGGTCAAACCCAGCTATGACGCGGCGATGAAATATACACGCTGCAAACGTCCGACAAAAGTCGTAGCTTCATGCCTGCCGACGGCCGATCGCGAACAAGCCGAAACGCTCGGTTTCAGCCTCACCGGCTTGTCAGACATGGTGTACCGTCCTGCGCATCTGTTGCGTTCGCTTCAAACGACAACCATGCAAGCAGCAGCTTCAATGCGTGGTGATGAATCGCACACCTATTCGACGATGGAACAGATGATGCCCAAGCCGATGCGGAAAAAAGAAAACATCGAGCCGCGCTGGACGAAAGACCAAATATCGACGGTCAAATCGCACAACGTTTTTGCAATCTGTCCGTAATAAGCACCGCCAAACAAGCTGAAATTGCCAGCGCCTGGGTCGCAAAAACCCAACCAGCCTATATTGAGACTGCCATTCATCAACTAGATCAGGGCGCTGCGGAATGCGCAATCATGAGCAATAAGAGAGGCAACACTTCCATCGAAATATGGGGGACAGCGGTATCTCGCGATTGTCTAAAGAAAGCTCCGTAAACTAGCCGTTTCAGTTTGCTCTTCAAGTCGATGGACTCCGTGCTACGATCCTCTGGTCGAGGAGAGAAAGCATGGTGCTGGTTCAATCGCCTAATTCGCAGATTCGCCCAATAACGGCTCAGGTCAACGAGCTCGGCCATTTGACGGTCGGCGGGTTCGACACAGTCGAGCTTGCTTCTCGCTTTGGAACGCCCTTGTGGCTGATGGACGAACAAACGATCGTAGAGGCGATCAACGCGTACAAACAGGGACTGCAGGGCTATCAAGATTCGCTGGTGCTCTATGCCGGCAAGGCGTTCCTCTGTCTGGCCATGTGCCACTTGATCCGCAAGCTTCAGATCGGACTCGATGTCGTCTCCGAGGGCGAGCTATTCACCGCTGGCCAAGCGGGCATTGCTGCCGATCGCATTTATATGCACGGCAACAACAAGTCCGAGAAGGAAATCGAGCAAGGGCTGAAGTACGGCGACATCAATATCGTCGTCGACAATTTGTCAGAGCTGAATATGGTGGCATCGGTAGCGCGCCGCCTCGGAAAAAAAGCGCGCCTGCTCTTCCGCGTGATTCCAGGTGTAGAGCCGGACACGCATCAGCACATTGTCACCGGGCACGCCGATAGCAAGTTCGGCGTTGCCCTCGAGCAGTTGAACTCCTTGATCGAAACGGCAGTTTCGCACAAGCACTCCATCGAACTGGCCGGGCTGCACGCGCACATCGGCAGTCAGGCGCACGAACTGAAGCCATACTTCGAGTACATCGAGATCCTTGCCGATTTGTACAAGGACATCAAACAACGATTTGATTTGGAGTTTTCCCAATTGGACATCGGCGGCGGATTGGGCATCGCCTATACCGAAAACGATGAGACCACCTCGATTTCCAATTGGACATCAGCCGTCAGCTCTCGCGCCGCGAGCGCCTTGCGCAAGCGGGGACTGGCACTGCCCAAGCTGCTTATTGAGCCGGGACGTTCCGTCGTTGGTACGGCAGGGCTAACCCTCTACCGCGCCGGGCACAAAAAAACGCTTCCCAGCGGCATTACCTACGTCGCTGTAGACGGCGGCATGGCTGATAATCCACGTCCCATTACCTATCAGGCGCAATATAGCGCCGCCGTCGCCAGCCGCATGAATGCCTCTCTTTTGGAGTTTCCCATAGCCCTGGCGGGTAAGTACTGCGAATCTGGGGATATAATAGTCAAGGAGACTTATATTCCGGCCGAAACCGGCGACCTCATCGCTGTGTTTGGCACCGGCGCCTACAACTACAGTATGGCGTCCAACTACAATCGCACCGGACGTCCCGCATGTGTGCTTGTAGGCAATGGGCAAGCGGACGTGATCATCGAACGGGAAACGAACGATGATCTGCTAAGACACGACAGGGTGCCTGATAGATTGAGGTAGCGTATTGGACGAACTGTGGCTGAGGTTGAATGAAATATTCAAAGGCGCAGCCTTCGTCGATTGGCGCTCGGTAGCTACACTGGCATTCCAACTGGTAATCATCGGCTACGCCATCTTCTGGACATGGGGCCGCATCAAGCGAACGCAAGCAGAGAGGCTTGTAAAAGGCATCTTGGTGCTGACCTCGATTTGCCTTTTGAGTTGGGTGATGCATCTGACCTTGATCACCTCCTTGCTGCAGCAATTGATTCCAATTGCCGTCGTCAGCCTGTTCATCATTTTTCAACCTGAAATTCGCCGCGGACTGGGATACCTCGGTCGCACCTCCTTCCGCCTGGATCTTTCTTTGGAAGACACTCAAAAAGAACGGCAAACGGAAGTGATCGAACAGATAGTATCCGCCGTGCAGGATCTTTCTCACGACCGCACCGGCGCCCTCATTGTTATTGAACCGCCTGAAGGCGAACGTGATTATTTAAGTCCGGGCACGCCAATCAACGGCCATATTTCGAGCAACTTGCTGGTCAGCATTTTCCAACCGAAATCGCCTCTGCACGACGGCGCCGTCGTCATTCGCTCGGACAAGCTGGTGGCCGCCGGCGTCATCCTGCCGATTACCGACAATCCGAAATTGAGTTATCGTTATGGCACCAGACATCGTGCGGCAATTGGTCTGTCGGAGATTTACGACGGCTTGTGCATCGTCGTTTCCGAAGAAACAGGCATGATTTCCGCCGCCAACCGGGGCATGCTCGTGCGTTACAACGATGCCGATGAGCTGCGCGAGCCGCTGGCATATTTCTATATTGACGATGACGTCGAATCGCGCAATTCAGTCTGGCAATCATTCCTATCGCTGTTCAGCCATAAGGTTGCAGATAGCACCGTCGGCGGTGGCACTAGCGGAACGCACCCCGTGGTCGCGCCAAAGCCAGAAGCCGCGGCCCGTCAGCTCGTTCCCGACGAAGAGGAACACGGCGAGCCTGCGTTTCCGGAAGTGCGCCGGCCTGAGCCTCAGCCGGATTAGAATTAGATACCTGATTGTACTGTCCAGCGCAAGCCCGCTTTGCAGGCCTTACACTAGACCACAGCCAGCGCTTCTTCCATTTCGGCGATGATACGTTTGGCGGCGTCTTTACGATCTTTGGCTGCGGTAATCGGTCGCCCGATTACCAGATAATCGGATCCATTGCGCAGCGCCTGAGCCGGCGTCACCACACGGCTTTGATCGTTAGCATCGGCCCACTGCGGACGTACTCCGGGCGTGACCAGCACCATCGATTCGCCTACCGCGGCGCGCAGTTCTTTCACCTCTTCGGCCGATGCCACAATGCCTGTAATGCCGCTGTCGCAACACAGTTTCGCCAAGCTGAGCACTTGTTGTTTGACCGAGCAGGCGACGTTTAGCTCATGCTGCAAGCTGTGAGCGTCGAGGCTGGTCAATACCGTCACACCAAGTGTGATCGGCGCCGCCACCCCCGCCTCATCGGCGCCCTTCTTCGCCGCCTGCGCACATGCAGAGAGCATCTTGCCGCCGCCTGTGGCATGCACGGTGAACATCTGCACGCCTTGCCTTGACACCGCTTCGCTGGCTTTGGCCACCGTGTTCGGGATGTCGAGCAACTTCGTGTCGAAGAAGACTTTCAGTCCGCGGTCATGAAAGAGCTTTAAGGCCGGTTGTCCTACGCTCATGAAAAGTTCGAGCCCTACCTTGAATACCCCCACATACTCGGAAAGCTCGTCGACGAGGCGACGAGCTTCTTCCAATGTTGAAGTATCCACTGCCAGAATCAGCCTTTCTTGGGCTGACAGAGCTCTCACGGGCTCGACAGGCACGCTTACTTAGCCTTGGCGGTAGTAGCACCGGGCTTGCTATAGCGCTTGACAAAGCGATCTACGCGACCTTCGGTGTCAATAATCTTCTGCTGCCCGGTAAAAAACGGGTGGCAGTTGCTGCAAATTTCTACGCGGATCTGTTGCTTGGTAGATCCGGTCTCGACTTGGTTACCGCAGACGCAAACGGCTGTGACTGCTTGATACTTGGGATGAATGCCTTCCTTCATCTCTAACCTACTTTGTTGAATTGGCGGCAGGACAAGGAATCGTCCGCCGCTACATATGCATGAAGAAACAACGCCCCAGTGGCATTGCAGTTGATGATCATAACATGCGCCGCAAGCTCTGTCAGCTTACCTATTGATGGGCTGATGTATTTCGATACCTTCGCCCTCTTCCACATTCAGGCGTTTGCCCTCGACGCTTAAATACACATCAGCTTGTCCGCCGACCAGGGCCACGGTGCGCCGCAGCTGATCCAGCCGAGTTTCAAAAGAGGTCGTGCCGCCGTCGAGCGCAAAGCGCCGCGACAGGTTGAGCTCTACCTGGTTGCCGTGGCGCTTCAAGTCAAGCAGAATGGTTCCACGTGGAATCTCGGTGCCTAGCCCGGCTTTCTCTTCGGCAGTGGTCGGCCCATCCAGAAGCTCGCGCACTGCCTGCTGCAGGCTGTCGGTGCCATCCAGCCGGCGAGTCACAGGAGCAAGACGCAGTCCCTGCGCGCCGGACTTGACGAACCAGACGCTGAGCTGATGTCCGGCAGCCGCAGCCGTCGAGGCCGCGGTAGTGGTAGCGGCGGTGGTAGCGGCGGTGGTGACAGCCGCCGTAAAGGCTTTCGCTACATGATGCCCGTGCATGCCGTGCAGCACCATTCTTCCCCGGCAGCCGAACAACAAGCTGGATGCCACCGCCAGCAGTGCCACTCTCCTGAGAATAACGCGCATGTTGCCAATCTTTCTAGCCGCCGCAGCGGGCTTGATCAGGCTTAGGTTACTATTTCTTCGGGGCAAGTACAAGCCGGCCGGCGTAGCTGACGCGCTGGTGTTCGATTTCCAGCTTCTGCAGCCTGAAGGCATGCGTGTTGCGATCGTATCTTCCGAAATCCACCAAGGGATTTAACAGTTCTTCCAGAAAGGGGCCAAAGTATTGCGGAGTAGCAATATCAGACGATTGCACTTCCATATCCTGGAGTCTGAGATATCGGTCGCGGTCGAGCAATACCTTGCCGATTACCTGCACCTTAATACCGCTTTCCCTGGGCGCTCCGGCCGTCACCATATATGAGTCGACTTTCAGTTTGTCGTCCAAAAGCTCCACATGCGGATCCAACAATGACAGACGCTGGGCGCCCAGCCCTGGCAAGTCAAATTTTAGAAAACGCAGCCCATCGGTAACTTTGGGCGATCTCAAAGCTCGCGAAAGTTGAGCTTTGTCTATGTCTCCATCAAGTGCCACCAATATCGGTGCGGCCAATCCGGCACGCTGATCTTTACGTTTGAAAAAGTGCACCTGAAACGGCGTGCTGCATACAGCATGCACATTGCCGAAGGGAACCGAGTGAAACTTGCCGCCGCGCGCCCTTATATCCATCGATTTGAAACGTCCGGCCAGCAAGTCGGTAAGACCATAGCTGCGTATTTTGGTGGAAACCCATCCGTGGGTGCGCAGGCTCAAATAGGCACCGGTGGCGGCTCCCGCTGCCCGTTCGCTCATCCACGTCAAGCCGGTATATTTTTGAAATCCATGGCTCAAGCCGGTGGAAACTTTAAATGGTGGCGCGCTTTCGGCTTCTTTAGACGCACGGGCATCGAAGGCATTGGCATCTGGCGTCCAAGCAGCCGCGGCCAGCGACGATGCGGCAGTGGCCATGCACAGCAATCGCAGCCTGCTCACTATCCTAATAGCGGCAATCACTCTTTCGGAGCGTTGGGATCTTTGGGCGGCTGATTGCGCATGCGATCATTGAGCGCTTCTTTGAGTACTTCATTTTGCTTGAGGAGCGCTCTCAGGTGCTCGTTGGCAATCGAGAGTTCTGCCTGCAATTCCGCCACAGTCTGCTCATAAGTGACGCCGGTAACCGGATCGCGCCCGGGCATCTTGGGCAGAAGCACATAGCCCAATTGCACTGCTTTCAAGGCCGCAGCCGTCCGGGTAGGCACTTTCAACTTAGCAAGAATGCACTCAATATGTTTCTCTACGGTGCGCAGTTTCATGTCGAGCTCTTCAGCGATTTCTTTATTGCGCAGGTCAAGTCGAATCAGCACTTCAATCTCTCTATCGGTGAGACTGGTGTTGGGCATCGCGCTCGAAGGAGCTTGTTTGACCAACTGCGTGATTTTTTGATCGCAGTATGGCAAGCCGCGTGTAACCTGGTCGATCGCTTCGAATAAAGTGCGCGGACCAGAGCTCTTCAGGCAGAATCCCTTCACGCCTGCTCGCATCAACTGGTTGTGATACTTGGTGGCATGATACGAATCCGTCAAACACAACATGTTGATTTGCGGAAATTCTTGATAAATGCGGCGAGCAACCTCGACTCCGTTGAGCACGTCAAGATCGACATCGAGAATTACGAAATTGACGTTGGTGCCCTGGCGTCTGATTACTTCGACCGCGGCCATGCCGTCGGAGGCTTCACCGATAATTTCCAGTACTTCGGCAACGACTCGCTTCAACCCGAAACGGATTAACTCATGCCGTTCGCAAAGGACTGTACGGGGTCGAAACACATGGGGTGGTCTTTGTGCAGGTTGTGCAGTGGTGTCCAATGAATTCACCAGTTTCTAGGTGCGATGAGCGATTATCGCTGAACCTGAGTTTCCTATAAGCTCTACGCCACTAATTGTAACAACGTCGCCATTGCAGGCAGGTAGAATCCCAACGTCTCATTAAGTGGTAAATTACGGGAATCTTATCTACCCGTCAAGTACATACCTGATTTGTAGCGGGTCCAAACATTTTGCGCATCTCTTGAAAACCCCGAATCCGGTAGCTGATAACGATTTCTTAGATTTGCAATAAGCGTACAACTTTGCAACACCACGAGCCTTGAGCTTTTCCGGTGTTTGCACTACCATGTCGTCTAATTACTAAAGTCCGAAAACGCTCTTTGCAGCGGCATTCTAGGAAGTATATCTGCTCTATTGATGAGTCATATCGTCAACACGATAATCGGTAACTCGCTCGCAGAGCGTTGTTCAGGTGGCCACAAGCTTGCAGACCTCAGTCGCGGGCCGGCGCTGATCCTCGCTTTTTCCGTGGCTGTCGGCGTTTCTGGCGCCCAGCCCGCTTTTGGCCAGGCCATTGCGCCGGCGCCGATCATTGCTCCGCGCGCCCCCGCTTCCACGATTCTGCCCACTGACGTCATCCCTTTGCCGACCATTCAAAACCGAATGACATTCGGCGAAAACATGCAGCTGCGTATTCTGCAGAAGTTGCCGGCTCGCTTCTATTTCAACGCCAGCGTAGAAACATCGTTCCGCCTGGAGACCAACGTTTTTCAGTTTCCGATGAAGCGGATTCTGCTTTATAAGCTGTTGCCGTTCGGACCTCAGGAGTTTCTTCAGGAAAATATATTCCAACAGCAAAGCACGCTGTCCACATTGCGCGAAGCCAGCCGCTTTGACACGGTATACCGGGTGCTCCCCAGCTGTACAGGCGGCTGGACGCTTACTCCCCGCACACGGGTATATGGAACATTCTTCACCATCCGCGACTCGCTGTTCCACAACATCCGACTAAACACCGACATCTATTCATACGGATACGGCGTTCAGCATGATTTCCAGGTTGGGCAACGAGGCAACTTGCAGGCAGACCTGCAGTTCCGCGAACTGAACCAGATGCACCAGCATTCGGTGTTCGACTTCCTGCCCGGATTGACATACTCGTATGTTGCGACACCACGTACGGTTGCATATGTAAACGCGCTCATGCAGATACGCGGGCGCAAATATTTCCAGGCGCCGACGCGTGAGCTCGATCCCTTCTATACATGGGGCGTCATGCACCAGCGCGGAAGATGGACGTTTTCTGCATCGTCAACCTTCGTGCAAAACTTCCGCCGCCAATTCGGACATCACGCACTGATTCCGGCCAACAACTATTCAATGATTTCGGATTTCGAAATCGACAGGCGCATCATTCCTCAGTTGCCCGGCTTGCAAGCATTCGTCCGGGCCGAGCCAATTTGGAACATGCATTCGCATAACCGCCCCGGACTTGCCGGCATGGACTTCCGTCTTTATTATGGACTGCGCTTCTCCGTATCCAAGCCGGCATTGACCTCCGCGCTCGATTCACTGCGTCGCCAGCTGGAAGAGCAGGAAGTCGAACCACCGGCGCCCAGCGGTCCCTCCAGCAAACCATCGGCATTCATCTCACCTGAAGAAGTGATCGCCGATCAGCCGCAGCCCATGCACGGGTTCATCTCGGAGCCTCTGCAAACGGCTGGAACAGCCAGACTGGACGATAATCTGGTGAGCATTCATCCAGCCGCCCATGTGCGCGTTCCGAAATCTGCTTTCGTTCAAGAAGTGTCATATCCGATCGCGCAAAGCGCGGTGCGGCTGAGTGCTCCCCGCACGGCTCAACAACAGATCGAAGAGCAAGAAGACGACACTCAGTAGACAGTAGTGAGTTCATTCGCGCGATTCTGGTGTTTCACCGGATTGCTTGCTGCAATTCTGATTGCCTACTACTGGAATTTCCTGACCGGACAGGCGTCGTTCTACGTATACGATTTGCATGCCGGTTGGTGGCCGACCTTCACATATCTCGGCGAACGGCTACGGGCCGGACAGTTGCCGCTGTGGAACCCCTATTCGTTAAACGGCGTTGCGCAAATCGATGTGATCGCGCCGACGGTATTCTATCCGTTGAATATCCTGTTTGCTCTGCTGCCGTTTAATTGCGCGCTTGCAGTATTGCTCATCGCGCAACAACTAATCGCAGGCTGCGGCATGTTTGCGCTAATCTGCAGCTTCGGGTGGGGCACACTGGCAGCCGCTCTTGCCGGAGCGACAATGGCGCTATGCGGGCTTATTTTCTCACTGCAGCCGACGCCGACTTTGATGGGCACCATCGCCTGGTTTATCATCACCTATTGGTCGCAGCGATCGATCGCCGTGCCGCATCCCGGGCGCAAGCTGCTGAATACAGCCGGCTCGGCGGTGTTTACCTATCTGATGATCGTCGCCGGAGTGGCGGAAGTTTTCGTGCCCGGGCTGCTGTTTTTAACAGCCGCAGCGGTGGTGGAAGCATGCGTGGCCCGGGCGGCTTCCCGACAAAGGGCGCATTGCCGCTTGCTTGGCAGGCAGGCACCACCTTCCTGCAGGCATGGGCTGACGCCTGGAAGGAGGCGGTCCAAATTGCCTTTATGGATCATGTGCCTGCGCCTTCTTGCTCTGGCCACCGGCGTTTTGATGTCCGCCTGCGCCGTGTTGCCGGCTATCGAATGGGCGCGACTTTCCCCGCGAGCAGTCGGGCTGCCGCTCAGCGAAATATTCGCCTGGAGTTGCAACTGGTACGACCTCTTGTGTGTGACGGCGCTCCAGCCGCTGGGCGACCTTTACATTCCCACCAATAAGTTCCGTCCGCTGGTTGCCACGGCTGTCAATCAAACGCCATACTTGGCGAATGCTTTCATCGGTCCGGTTATTCTGACAGCCGCATTGTGGGCTGCTTTCGACCGCACGTTCAAGTATCGTCGGCTCGCCGCCGGCGTTTTCATTTTTTCCCTGATTCTTTCTGTCGGATGGAATTTTCCGCCGACACTCATGCTCGTCAAATCTCTTCATCTACAAATGTTCCGCTACCCGATCAAGGCAATGGCAATGGTAGCCGTCAGCTCGGCCATTTTGGCCGCTCGCGGCATGCATGTTTTCGTCAATAAGAAACCATCAGCAGGCAATGCGGTGGCATGGGCGATCTGGAGCGCCGCGGTCGTCTGCGGCATCGCCATGCAATTTCTGTCCAGGCATCCATCGCTGATTAAGTGGTGGCATGCCAGCACACTGTGGTTGAACCTGCTGGATCGCACAGGCAGCACCGTGCTCCTTACCGGAGCGGTGGGATTAGTCTGTGCCTGCCTCTTTGTGGCGCGGTTAAAAGGCGACGCCTGGATGCGCCATTCATCGATTGTATTGCTGTCCTCAGCGATCGGACTTTTCTGTTTCGACGCTTGGCAGTTCAATAGTCATCCAGGTCCGGCCGATTATTACACCCGCCCCTGCCTGGTGGCAAACAAAGTTCGCGAGCTGAGCACGGCCGATGGCGCCTTGCGGACCTGCGCAGTTATCTACACCTCGCCGCTGACGCCGCCGGCAGCCATGCCCGCGGGCAAGCCGAAAATTTTGTCCATCTACCAATACGCGCTAAATCTAATGGTGCCGCACACACACTCGTGCCACCACATTCGCAGCGTCAGCGACTTCACCGTCGGACAAACTGCAGATCACGATGCACTCTGGAAAATGGCCATCAACGAATATTTCCGAAAAGACAACAGCATCCCGCTCGGCATTATGTGCCGGATGTTTGGCGCTAAGCTGATGGCCTGCCAGCTTGGTCACAATGCCATGCCTAATGGCGCCGTAGTCGATCCATACGCCATCCCGGACACGCGATATTTCTATCCGGCTTGGCTCGATGGCAAGCTCAACATCGGTTTGTTTGCCGTAAAGGATCCGCTGGCGCGCGCGTACTTTGCACCATCGGTACGTTGGATGCAGGACCATCAAAAACTTATGGACCAGCTTCTGCATGCCGATAAATCCGGTTTTGATCCGCATAAGATAGTTTTTTTGGAATCGGATCAAACGATCACCCAACATGAGGTATCGGTTTCAGCGGATCAATTGCACGGCAGTACTGTTCAATTCCACAGTGACTTGCCTGAGTATGTCGAGCTGTCGACCTCAGCGCCGGCGGCCGACTATCTGATTTTGGACGACCAATTCTTTCCCGGCTGGCATGCTTACCTGGACGGGTCCGAGGTGCCGATCGCCCGCGCCAATGCTGTTTTTCGGGCTGTTCTTGTGCCTGCCGGGCAGCATCGGGTTGCCTTCGCCTACGAGCCTCGGCAGCTGGTTTGGGGGCTTTTGCTTGCTGCGCTGGCCTGGCTGATTGTCATCAAACTGATTGTGCTGTCACTGTTTCTCAGAAAAGCGGGCATAAGCCCGCTTTATGGGAGAAGCCCCCATCGCTAGTTAAGCCTCGCTAGGCAAAATTGGACAAGAGCATGGGAAAAGTACGCATCCCGTGGGACAAACCCCAATTTATTTTGTCCCCGGCAACATCTAAGCTGGGCACACCCAGAGCGGGAAAAGCGCTTTCATGATGATTCTAACCAGCGGAAATCGAAAAATTTTTAGTTTGCTTTTGGCAGCCGGACTGACGACAACCATGGGCTGCCCGAGCGTTTTTGCCACGCCGCTGAATACCACTGCCTTGCCGCATGACAGACCCGAGCACAATTTCGACAGCGAAGAAGGCGAAATGACGCCCGAGGTCAGCCGTTTCAGACATCGGCATGATTATCGCGAAGAAGAAAAGGATAAGGCCGCTGCGGTGGAAGCGCAGAGGAAGCAGGCTGCAGAGAACGCCTCTAAAGCGCGCGCCGCACAATTGCAAGCGATCAAAGACAAGGAGCAGGAAGGGCTCAACGCCAACAACCGCGGTGTCGCATTCGGACAACAGAAACGCTGGATGGAAGCAATTAGCGCACACGAAGAAGCAGTGCGGCTGGATCCCAGCAGCAAGCAGTTTCGCATTAATCTGTCTGCAGCGCGCTGCGCGTACGGTCAGGAAAAGCTCTCCCAGGGCGACCTCAATGCCGCCGCCAGCCTGTTCCGCAAAGCGAAAGCGGCCGAAGCCGACAACGGTCTTGCCGACAAACTATTGATTGCGACCATGAAAAAGCAAGGCCGCGATCCCAGCAATCCGGATACCCGCATTGAAATCGGCGACCAGCTTGCCGCCATCGGCGACATGGAAGGCGCCACCGTTGAATACGAAGCGGCCATGCAATTGCAGCCGAACGCGCATACCTATACAAAGATGGGCGATGTCGCTTTGGCTTATGGTCAAACGTCAAAAGCACTCAGTTATTATCGCCAGGCGATCGCCAAAGATGCCGATTACGGCCCTGCTCACA
>Ga0134128_10003302_pt1 | contig 19724 bp, 18 predicted proteins | sample KB31754_FD_96462 | JGI IMG/M metagenome (GOLD analysis project Ga0134128, IMG submission 96462) | Terrestrial soil microbial communities with excess Nitrogen fertilizer from Kellogg Biological Station, Michigan, USA - KB3-175-4 | ecosystem: Environmental > Terrestrial > Soil > Unclassified ...
ACGGTTCGGAAAGGTCGGCCCCATCACCGCGGCGAAGTACCGATCGCATGTGGTCCAATCGCGAGCGGCGTGGCCGAAGAAGGCCAGATCGGTGTCAGTGTAGTAGCCGATGGCGAATCGATCGTTGCGACCTGACCGCAGGAAACCGTCGCAGGCGCCGCCGCTGTATTGGACACGCCCACCCTTGTATGAATGATCCGGGTCGGGGTGGCCGCAGCCCGTGAAGGTATCCAGACGATGCGTGGCATGGCGATTACCGCTGTTGTCGACGTAGTGCAACCCCTCCTGTTCGCCGTCTGCACCGGGCAACCATCCGAGGTAGTGATCGAAGGAACGGTTCTCCATCATCACCAGGACGATATGATCGATTCCGGACTCCTCGGGTGGCGGCAGCGCGCCGGGGGAGGTGGTGACCGCCACCCGGTTCGCGCAGGCAGCCAGGCCGAAGGCGCTCACGGCAACCGTGGCAGCGGCGCCCGCGATGAACTGGCGTCGATTCAGCTCCATGGCTGCTATCTCAGCAGATGCGCCGCTACCGTTGCATCCTCGACCCCGACCATCGAGGCGGACCGAAACGAGCATCGACACCGGGCGAAAAGTGCGCAAGTGGCTCGCCCTGCGGCGGCGGTAGGCCTGCGGCGGTGAGCAGGTTTTGGTTAACCTGTTCGACCCGCACGCTCCACAGCGGCCATGGCTGATGCTCCACCGGCACGGTCACCAAGTAGCCTGCGATCTTGGTAAAGGCGCGCCACCGTCCGGTCAGAAAATGATCTCGTTCCCCCAGTTCTTCTGCGGCTATCGGCGAGCCGGGTTCCACCACAATATCGTGGCCTGCCGCTGGTGCCCATCGCCTGCGTGACCGATAGGTGATCCGGGAGCCGGCTTCCACGCTCATGGCCGCCCACTGGTATGGCACCTGTAATAATGTCCGGGCGCCGAGAACAGTGGCCAGTTCGTCGGCCTCCAGGGAGAAAAACCACAAGCCGTCCAACCCGTTGCTGTCCAGCACGTAAGTTCGGAGATTGGTTTCGGGAAAGGACGACAACCAGGGGATGGCAGGAAGCCCCGGGGGATGAAAGTCGCGCAGCATAAATGGAGTGAGCCCCACCCAGGCAAGACCTCCGTGGGTGTGCACCTCGAGATCAGGGGGGAGCAAGCGCTGCACATCCGCTGGGTCGTAGGCCCAGTGCAGGAACGTGAATGTCTGCCAACGCTGGTGGGCAAACGGCCAAGCCACCTGCTCCTCGGGAAGCGCACCGGCCACGATAACGGGATTCCCACCCGCCCCCGGATACCAAACAAAAGCCGACCAGCGAACAAAAGATCTGCTACCCCGCCGGCCGGGCGACCCGTGAGGTCGCCCGGCCGGCGGGGCCAGCGTGAGGTGTCACCCGTTCCGGCGGAGCATGAGCCGCAGCACCAACAACACCAGAACACCGAACAGGACCGAGGCGGTCGGAACGGGTCGGTGCCGCACAGTCTTGGCCAGTTGTCCGACCCGCCCCGACAGCGCCGTTGGGAGTTCGGCCAGCGCATCGTTGGCCGTGCTTTTGGCTTGCAGCGCCGCCTCGCCGGCCTTGTCCTGGGCCGCCTTGCGGCCCGTGTGCAGATGCTGCTTGACCTGCTCCGCCGTCGCTTGCACGGCTTGCTTGGTGGCATGCAGCTTGCCCTCGACGAATGCGGGCACGGCCGCCTTGGTCAGCTCAGGTGACGAGATAGCCATCGAGGTGTCCCTCCCAGTTCACGCGACGCACAGGGGGCGTCGCTACCGTCTTCGACGACACACAGTTACCCAGCTTCAACGCTGTGTAAACATGCGAACCGGCGCATCGTGCGGCGGTCGCCGCCCGCGATGATCGAAGGGACAGCGATGCGAGCCTTACGCGACTGTGCATTGTTGCGAGTCGCTGTCCCGTCGGCGTCGCGGCTTGCTGCAGTCCTGATCGTGCTAGCCCTGTTGACCCCTCCTGGGCTGCATGCCCCATCCGGATCTCGGCGCTGCTGCCGCGCTGGCTCCGCCACCGCAGGCCCACCGCCGCAGGCCCCACCGCCACCGTTGGGCATCAACGGCGCGGTAGTACCTCGACTGCAGTGGAGCGGCTGTGCCAGATCGTTTCAGTGCGCCACGGCGACGGTGCCGCTGGACTACCACCAACCACGCGGCGCCACGATCAGGTTGTCGGTCATCAAACTGCCGGCGACAGACCCGGCACACCGCATCGGTTCGCTGTTCGTCAACTTCGGTGGCCCCGGCACCGGCGGTGTCAGTGACCTCGAACGTATCGGCCCGGGGTATCCAGACCTGCTGCGCCAGCGGTTCGACCTGCTCAGCTTCGATCCCCGCGGCGTCGCGAGCAGCACACCGGTCCGCTGCGCCGTAAACGGCAGTACCAACGACGAGGCGGCGGGCTCGCCGGTGCGGCTCGACCAGCGCGCGCAGTTCTTCGCCAGTAGCGCTGCCCTCGGGCGCAGCTGCGCCGCGGCGTCTGGTGAGTTGCTCGGCCACAGCTCGTCGGCCAACACAGCTCGCGATCTCGAACTGCTGCGGCAAGCGGTCGGTGATGAGGATCTGAGCTTTCTGGGCTATTCGTACGGCACCTACGTCGGTGCCACCTACGCCAATCTGTTTCCCGACCGCACCCGCGCCATGGTCTTCGACGGGGCACTCGACCTGGTGGCGAACTCAACGGGCCAGCCCGGTCAGGAGGACATGCCGGTCGACGTGCGCGCCGACACCGCCCGCGCGAAAGCCGAGGAACTCGACGCGTTCTTCGACCGCTGCGCCGAGGCCGGCCCCAAGTGCGCGTTCTCGTCGGGTGACCCGCATCGGAAGTTCGCCGATATGGTGTCCAAGCTCAAGAAAGGTGGTGGCGGCACCAGCCTCGACTCGGTATTGCGCACCGTTTCCCACGGTCTGCAAAACTCCACCCGCTGGAGCAGCATGGCCGCGTCGCTGCAGCGTATCTCGAATTCGCTACGGCCCGAAGGAGCCGGTGCGCAGGACCAACCGCCGACGCTCGACCCCTATGTCCCTCGCCATTCCGCGGCGTTTCTCGCCACCCAGTGCGTGGACAGCGACTACCCACGCGACCAGCAGGCTTATGAGCGGCTCATCCCGGTTGAGGACCGGCGCCAACCCTACTTCGGGCTGACGTCACTGTTCGCCATGGCGCAATGCATCGCCTGGCCGGCCACCGACCGCGACCGCTACCTGGGCCCATGGAACCATCGCCGGCCACACCCGATTCTGGTGGTGAACAATCGCCACGACCCCGAGACGCCACTGTGGAACGCGCAAGCCATCTCCGGCGAGCTCACCGACGCCCGTCTCCTGATCATCGAGGGTTACGGTCACACCACGCTGAACGTGCACAGCACCTGCGCCAGCGCCGCAGAGGCCAGCTACCTCGTCACGCTCCAACTTCCCGACGAGGGCGCCACCTGTTCCGCGGACTACCAGCCATTTCGCTGATCATAGCGAGTCACGCTGAGTGACCGATCTCGAATTTTGTACATATCTTCTTCTCTTTCAGGTGATCGAGGCACTCAGATGGCCCTGTCCAACGCCTCGACGTGAACGTAACGTTCACGTACCTGGTTCTGCGCGTCAATCGAGCGGGGACTGGACCTAGTGGCCGCCGGCGCGACGCGTTTGGACCGAAGCCCGGCTCGGCCGCAGGCCGACTGACCGCGAGGAGAAACCCATGACTCTCCAATCCAGGAGCCTGGATCATCCGGATGAGGTTCGGAAGTTCACCAACGGCGAATTGGGGGTAGTGACGTTGTCCGGGACGACCGTGGGCAGAGCTGTCTTCCAACCTGGCTGGCGGTGGTCCAACGACATCAAGCCAATCGCCGGCACCGAGTCCTGCGAGGCGGCCCACACCGGATACGTCCTCTCCGGCCGGATGCACATCACGATGAATGACGGCGCAGAGGGCGAGGTGGGACCAGGTGATGCCTTCATCGTCTCGCCCGGTCACGACGCGTGGGTCGTCGGCGATGAGCCTTGCGTCGCTCTCGACTGGTCTGCCGCAGAAAACTTCGCCAAGACTGACGAATAATGGTGATATGGCGCCTACGCGAGCGGAAATCCTCAGCGCTTCGCCTCCGATCTTCACGTCACGGTTGTTGAATGCGCTGATCCGCACCCACCCCCTGGTGCCGCTGGCGCTGTACGGGCCGGTGATCCTGACGCTGGCCGTGGTTGGCGTGCAACGGGTTGGCGTGTTGATCGCGATCGCGCTGATGGCCGCAGGCTACCTCGCCTGGACCCTGACGGAGTACTGGGTACATCGTGCGGTGTTCCATTTCCAGCCGCGCGGCCCCCGCAGCGAAGCGTTCGTGTGGGCCATTCACGGCGTGCATCACGCCCACCCCAACGACCCGCGCCGGGTCGTCACGTCGCCGGTGGCGAGCGTTCCCATCGGGGCGGCCGCGGCGGTCCTGCTGTGGTTGCTGTTGCCGGGGGCGCTGTGGATGCCGCTCGCGGCCGGCTGGGGTGGCGGGTACCTCGCTTATGACCTGCTGCACGCGTATCTGCATGTGGGCCGGCCGAAAATGTCGCTGCTGCGCTGGCTGCGGGCGCGGCACCTGCGGCATCACTTCGCGGACGCCCGAGGAGACTTCGGTGTGAGTGCGCCGTATTGGGATTATGTCTTCGGCACCTCGCGACCCGTCCGGAACGGGCGCGAGGTGGCGAGCCGGACATGCGAGTACTGATCACCAGTCCAGCGGGGCTCGGACACATCCATCCGATGGTGCCCCTCGCGCGGGCGCTACGCGATCGTCGCCACGAGGTGCTGTGGGCGGTCCCCGCTGACGGCGTCGATCACGTCGAGCGCGCCGGGCTCCGCGCGGTGGCCAGCGCCCCTGCCGGGCTCACCCGAGTTCGCCGGGCACATCGTGGCGGCCGAACTCGTCGCACGCCGGATCCGGAACGGTACTGGCGACGCTTGCCGCAGGTCTTCCGCAACTGTGCCTACCGCAGGGCGCGGACCAATTCCTGAACGCCGCCGCCACCGCCGCGGTTGCCGTGCTGGAGCAGACGACGGCTAGCCGAAGCCCAGTTGCCTGAAATCCCGGGCCTGGGTCACGCGCTGCCGTGCGCGCGAGAGATCTCTGAGTGATCTCAAGCACCCCGCCATGCGCTGGTCAGCCGGTGAGACGTTGGCGAAGCATTTGCTTGCCCTTCTCGCCACCCTTGCGGCTTTCGGCCTGCGCCCGCCTGAACAGGTCTGCCAATTCGGAGTCGCCTTGACGTTCGGCGTCCTGGATGTAGGTCTCCAGGCGCAGGGCATTGCTCAGGCACGCCTCGGTGAACCAGATCAGGTCATAGTTCTTGTCCTTGGTTCCGGTCACCTGACCGGTTTCGGTGGTGGACACGGGCGCCTCCCTAGGTGATGGGCAGTACTAGGTGGCGTACCCGGGAACTCGGTGCCCTAGTCGTCGATGGGATCACTCGTCGGGCTGGCCGATGGCGAGATAGCCGGTACCCGAATAGAGCAATGCTTCTCCCGGAAGGTGCGGCATCATATTCCAATGAGGGGAAACATTCGGAATGACGTCCATCACACAAGGTGCGCTAGCCGTCGACGGTTCACTGTCGCCATCGTCACCAGCGTCGTGGCCCTGCTGCCGGCAGCGTGCGCATACAAAGGGCTCAGCATGGCCGCGCAAACCGCGGCTAGCCTGCACGGCGACGGAGCGCTCGAAGCGCCGGCCCAGACCCCGAACGTGGGCACGGCCTCGGCCACTACCACCAGGGCCGAGACTTACAACCCGGCATTGGCGCCGCTCGGCGGTCACTTGCAGGCCAAGTTGACTCCGTCGGGCGAATCCACCAACGCGGAGTTCACGGTCTCGGGATTGTTGCCCAACCGAGGTTATGCGGTGCAGGCGAACGTCAACTCCTGTGGTGGCTTCCCCGGCGCGGAAGGTCCGCATTATCAAAACCGCATCGATCCTGCCGTGACCCCCGCCGCCACCGGCACGGCACCCTCGACCGACCCCGAGTACGCCAATCCGAACAATGAGATTTGGTTGGACGTGCGCACTGACGCCACCGGTGCCGGCTCATCGCGCACCACAGTGCCCTTCGTGTTCACTGATCGCGGGCCGGGGTCGATCGTGGTGGGCGACGCGATGCAGACCGGCACGGGGCCAGGCCAGGCAGGTAAGGGTGGTGCCCCGATCGCTTGCCTCACCCTGTCAGCGGTGCAACCGAAAGGCGTGGAGCCGCGGGGCACGCCATAACGAAACGGTCGGCGGCGGTAATCGATCAGGTGTAACGGTCCACGGCCAGCCCCACCGGGTTCGGCGTCGGCAAGATCCCGCTGCCGACAACTGCGGCCGCGAGCGGAGTGAGCAACTCAGCCAGCCGGGCGGTAGCCGGCGCACCGAGTGCTCGCCACGGTTGCATGGCCGCGCGGTCGGTCGCTGCTTCGATCTCGTCGTGCTGGGCCGCGCCGGCCGGAGTGAGCCGGCCATCGACGCCGAGCCAGCCGATGGTGCGCAGCTGCTCGGCGGCGCGATGCCAGGCATCGGCACTCCATCGGCGGCCCTCCCGGAGTACGGCGGTGTCGCCCTCGCCGGTTGCGGCCTTGATGAGGTGGGCCTGAACCGGGGAGATACCGCGGGCCAAAAGCACGGCATTGTGCCCGTCACCGCGGTGTTCGCGCAGCGTCGTGGTCGCCTGCCAGAGTGCTAGATGCGGCTGGGCCGGACGGGGCAGCGCCTGGTTCGCCGCAGCCAGGACCCGCCCGGCGGTGTCGGCGGCGGTGGCCGCCTGCCACGCCAGCTCGGCCGCCTGCTCCGCCTCCTGGGATTCGACGGTCACGTTGCCCCACAGGCGGCGCAGGGCAGCGTCCACCCCCGACAGCCGTGCCTGTAGCGCGTCGTGTGGGTTGGTGTACGTCCAGGCGTCCGGCAGCGCTCGGGCGATCCGATCTGGATGGAAGCCGAAGAAGCTCGCCGCCGCCACAGCCGGACCCACCGGACCCATCGGCGCCGCCCGCAGCGCGAAGTAACCCATCCAGAATCCGCGCAGTCCCAGGCCGTCCGCGGCGGCTCGGGCCTCCGGCGTGAAATAGGTGACGTCGTGGATGGGCTCATACAGCTGCCACATCCGACGCGCGGTCCTGTCGTTCACCGCGTCCGGCCCGACGAGCGCAGCCACGCCATCATGACGTACATCATGCTGCACGGATGTTTGGCTAGCGGCTGTGCCGGGTATAACCCATGGTCTAGCCGAAGGCGGAACAGGCTGGAGTGCAGAAACGTGTTCGATGTACGGGTGGACCGGCTGGCTGCGGATGTGGTCGTCATCGTCGCGGTCGGAGAAATCGATTCGGTCACCGCGCCCAAGTTGAGCGCAACCCTGCACCGTGAGCTGGAGGATGCGCCCGCCGGCCTGGTCCTGGACCTGACCGGGGTGAGCTTTCTCGGTGTCGCCGGGTTACACGTGCTCGACTGCGCCCTGGCCCGTGCGGAGACCCTCTCCGTGACTTTCAACCTGGTCCGCCATGACTACTCAGCCGTGGAATCGGCGCTGCGGGCGGCCGCCATGACGGGTCTGTTCCCGACCTTCCGCACGGTGGACCTGGCGGCTGCGCCATCGAGTTAATGCGGTAGCAACGGAAAACCGACACCGCGATTTTTGACCACCCGTCCCGTGATGGGCGTCCCGCGTTCACCATGTCGTTTCTATTCGGTCAACTTCCAGGCGTGTACTGGTTCGTTTGTGCTGAGCATTGTCGTATTCAGTGCAAGCTGTATTCACTGGGCGAGCGACTCCGCCGTCACAAGTCTTTTCGGCCGCCCAGCGACGGTTTAGGACCCTTCGCCGCTTGAGTGGTGCTAGTGGGTTCAAAGTGACGCATGAGGGTGTCGGAATGGAGCCATGAGCCATGCGAAACATCGCCGGATCACCACCCGCGGCCGCCACCGCGCCCCAGCCCGTCACCTCCGGCACGCCGCGACCGCCACCGCCGGCCTCGGAGTCGCCGCCGGGATGGTTTTCACCTCGGTCAACACCGCTTACGCGAATCCGGCGACCAACTGGGACGCCATCGCCCAATGCGAATCGGGCGGCAACTGGACTATCAACACCGGCAACGGCTACTACGGTGGCCTTCAGTTCACCCTGTCGACATGGCGCGCCAACGGTGGCACCGGAATGCCGCAGAACGCCAGCCGGGAGACCCAGATCGCGGTCGCTGAACGGGTTCTCGCTACTCAGGGAATCGGTGCGTGGCCCGTGTGCGGGGCCCGGGCCCACAGTAGTGCACCCAGTGTGCCAGCGAAGGCGGTAAACCCGGCGCCCGGGGCGCAACACGCCACGCCATCGGCGCCAGCGGGTCCTGCGTTGAGCTACACCGTGGTCGCTGGGGACACCTTGTCTGCCATCGCAGCGGATCACCGCACCCCAGGCGGTTGGAAAGCCATCGCCAGCGCGAACGCCGGCGTCGTGCCCGATCCTGATCTCATTTACCCCGGTCAAACACTGCGGCTTCCCGAATAACGCCGCGATCACGGGACGGCTCGGTTAGCACGTCGAACGCGCGGCGCTGCGCATGCGTGTTAGTAGCTGATCATGGTGTGCACGTCGTCGACCTACCCCGATGTACGTGTTCTAGAGCCGGAATCTCAGTAGTTACCGCTGTTACCTGCCGCCGATTACGTACCACTACGGATTGCCACAGCGGGCCGCGGCTGTGCACCGTAGGTAACGCACCATGCCCGGCACCGCCCGTCGGACAGGCGCATTCCGTACCCGCAGCCGCGGGGACACCTTTTCCTAGGGGGAACTTCATGTCTCACGCGATGAATTTTGCCGAGATCGACGACCAACACGCCGAACTGCTGCCCGCTCGCACCGTTCTGTCGATGCTGTCCGCCGGCACCACCGGCCCGCACGGCGAGCCGGGCCAGGGTCACATGTCCAAGGGTCAAGAAGCTGCCGCCACGGCTTTTATGGTGCTGTTCGGCTACGACCCCGCCGACGCCTCCCAGTTCCGCTACGCCTTCACCGACGTCGGTAAGCCCGCCTGACAGGCGCTGCATTCAGCGGGCTCAGCGGAGTAAAGGTGCCTCCATAACACCGCTGAGCCCGCTGAATGCGGCTAAGTGGCGGGGTTAGGCGTCGCCCAGGGGGTTGAGGGCGGCGAGGTTGTTGAAGGCGAATAGGAGGAGATCGGCCATCCGGAAGGTGGTGCTGTCGGGGCCGAATTGGGGGCGCCACTGGGGATCGCGGACGATGGAGTAGGTGCTGACCTCCATGGCCCGGTGAAACACCTCGGCCACGATCCGGCCGCCGACCGCACCGAGTTTGCCGCCGTTGACCTCGGACTCGCGCAGGATGTAGAACCACAGCGGGGTGCTGGCGACCAGCGCGTCCTGCTGGGCCTGGTTGAGCTGATCCGGGGCGGTCAGGTCGGCGCCGGTGCCGTCACCGGCCAGGATCTCCGCCACGGTCAACGGCTTGACACCGAACAAGTCAGCCATCTGCTGCCCGGACGCCAGACGCACCATGTTCGCCCGGGTCAGGTTGCGAAATGCCAGGTTGCGCTGCATGTCGTCGATAGCCAGGTTCTGCTCGCGCCCGGCGAAGGTCCCGGCTGGTAGCTGGTCGAGCGGGTTGACCAGCAGGGTGTCGATGCGCTTGGCCACATTGCGCAACCCGTCCGGGGGCACCGGTGCGGCCAGGGTGGTGGTGGTGAAGTCGTGCAGCCGGCGCCAGTCCACGATCCAGTTGGTGGGCAGGCGTAGGAACGTCCCGGAATTGGGATCGTCCAGCTGGGCCGGATCGGCGGTGGGGGTGAGGTTGCCGCTGGTCCCGGTGAAGGTGAACAGCTGGAACAGGGTGGCGATCCTGAGCGGGCCGTTCTGGTTGAACAGGCGGTTCCACTGGTAGGTGTCGCGGATCATGCTGTGGCCCAGCCGGTAGGCGGCCACCGAGAACTCGATCGGTATGGTCGCGGTATCCCCCGCGGTGGTGCCCGTGACGTCGTCGCCATAGCCGCCTGCGGTGACCTCGAAGAACTTCCGTCCATGGGTGAACACGTCGTCGACCAGAGCAGGGTCGATGATCCGGGGCAGATGGTCGGTACGCAGCATCCACTGGTAGTGGCGCACGACTTCGCCCTGGGCGCGGTCGAAGAGCAACGCGCTCGGCACGCCCTGCGTGCCGAGGGTGTCCACCACCCGGTTGTGGAAGTGGATGAACGCGAGGTGCGTCTGCGCGACCGCGAGGTTCTCGTCATTGCGGGCGTCGGGGATCAGCGCGGCCCGTTGCGCGGCTTTCGTCGGTCCGGTGCCGACCCGCGGCAGGTCGAACGCGTCACGGTTGGCGTTGGTGCTGCCCGAGTGCGGCGGGTTCGGGTTGGTCGCCGGGCCGACATCGACAGCGGCGGTGGTGCCGGTCTTGAGCTTGATCCCGTCGGCGGCGTAGAAGCGCCGGTCTTGGGGATGGTGGGGACCGCGACCGTAGACGGAGTCCAGATCCAACGCCTGGGAGCGGCCGTCGACCAGGTCGTCCACCGTGACGTCCTGGCCCAGCGACACCGCGGTGGCGTCCATGGTCAGGTCGTGGTCGACAAACTGCCCCAGGTAGGTGAACCCGGCCGGGATCGGATCAGCACCGTTCGCGGAGGAGTCCGGCTGCTCTTTCGACACGGTCATCGCCTTGGCGAGTTCCTGGTTCAGCGCCGGGTCGGTCACCTCGCCCTGAGGCCCCAGCCGGGAGAAGCGGAACATCCGCACCTCGGCGGGTGCTACCGGTGAGATGCACCTCGGCCGCCGGGCGTCGTCGAAGGTCCACAGGCCCTCGCCCTCGACGTAGTAACTGTGCTGGATATGTCGTTTCACCTTGGCTCCTTTGGTGGCGGGCCGTCCGCTATGCGCACAGTGAACAGAGGACCACCAGCAGCCGGGTGATACGTCTACCGTGGTTGGTGTGGACGCGCTGGTCGAATCGGCGCAGCCGGCCGCCGAGCGCAACGAGCAGGCACACGCGGCGCTGGTGACCGACTTGCGGCAGCGGCTCGGCGCCGCCCGGTCGGGCGGGCCGTCAAGCGCCCGGCAGCGTCATGTCGAGCGCGGCAAGGTGCTGCCCCGCGACCGGGTCGAGCAGTTGCTGGATCCGTCGTCACCTTTTCTGGAGCTGTCCCCGCTGGCGGCCACCGGCATGTACGACAACCAGGCCCCGGCGGCGGGGATCATCACCGGCGTCGGGCGGGTGTCCGGGCGGGAATGCGTGATCGTCGCCAACGACGCCACCGTCAAGGGCGGCACCTACTACCCGATGACCGTCAAGAAGCATCTGCGCGCCCAGGAAGTAGCGCTGCACAATCGCCTGCCGTGCGTGTACCTCGTCGATTCCGGCGGCGCTTACCTGCCCGAACAGGATCAGGTGTTCCCCGACCGGGAGCACTTCGGACGGATTTTCTACAACCAGGCGACGATGTCCGCTCGCGGTATCCCGCAGATCGCCGCGGTCATGGGGTCGTGCACCGCGGGTGGTGCGTACGTGCCGGCGATGAGCGACGAGGCGGTGATCGTCCGCAACCAGGGCACGATCTTCCTCGGCGGGCCGCCGCTGGTGCGGGCCGCGACCGGCGAGGTGGTCACCGCGGAGGAGCTCGGCGGGGCGGTGCTGCATTCGCGGGTGTCCGGGGTCACCGACCACCTTGCCGACGACGACGTCCATGCGCTGCGGATCGTCCGCGGGATCGTTGCCACGTTCGGGCCACGCCCGCCCCGGCCATGGGAGGTGGTCGCCACTGAGGAGCCCGCTGAGGACGGGATATACGGCGTGGTGCCGGTGGATCCCCGCATACCCTACGACGTGCGGAAGGTGATCGCCCGGATCGTCGACGGTAGCCGGTTGTCGGAGTTCAAGACCGAGTACGGCACCACGCTGGTCACCGGTTTCGCCCGGCTGCACGGCCACCCGGTGGGCATCGTGGCCAACAACGGCATCCTGTTCAGCGAGTCGGCACTGAAAGGCGCACATTTCATCGAATTGTGCGACCAGCGCGGGATCCCGCTGGTGTTTCTCCAGAACATCTCCGGTTTCATGGTGGGCCGGGAGTACGAGGCCGGCGGGATCGCCAAGCATGGCGCCAAAATGGTCACCGCGGTGGCCACCACCCGGGTGCCCAAGCTGACCGTCATCATCGGCGGCTCGTTCGGCGCGGGCAATTATTCGATGTGCGGCCGGGCCTACTCGCCGCGGTTTCTGTTCATGTGGCCCAATGCACGGATTTCGGTGATGGGCGGGGAGCAGGCCGCCACGGTGCTCAGCGCTGTCCGGGGCGCCGATGACCCAGAATCCAATGTGGCCGTCGCCGATCGCATCCGGGCCCAGTACGAGCACCAGGGCCACCCGTACTACTCGACCGCCCGGTTGTGGGACGACGGGGTGATCGATCCGGCGGACACCCGGATGGTGCTCGGGCTGGCACTGTCGGCCTGTGCCAATGCGCCGCTGGAACCCAGCGGTTTCGGCGTTTTCCGGATGTGAGCGGCGCAATGTTCCACACCGTGCTGGTGGCCAACCGGGGCGAGATCGCCGTGCGGGTGATCCGCACATTGCGCGCGATGGGCGTCCGGTCGGTGGCCGTCTACAGCGACGCCGACGCCGGCGCCCGGCACGTCCGCGACGCGGATGTCGCCGTCCGGCTCGGCCCGGCGCCGCCGGCATCGTCGTATCTGTGCATCGAAGCCGTCCTGGACGCCGCCGCGCGCACCGGTGCCCAGGCCGTGCACCCCGGCTACGGGTTCCTGTCCGAGAACGCGGCCTTCGCCCGGGCCTGCGCCGCGGCCGGTCTGGTCTTCATCGGCCCGTCCGCTGACGCGATCGAGGTGATGGGCGACAAGATTCGAGCCAAGGTCACCGCGGCGGCAGCAGGGGTCCCCGTGGTGCCTGGTAACAACGGCTGTGACGCTGATGGGTTGGCCGCTGCGGCCGGCGAGATCGGCTACCCCGTGCTGCTCAAGCCGTCTGCCGGTGGCGGAGGTAAGGGCATGCGGGTGGTGCACCGCGCGCAGGACCTGCCCGAGGCGATCGCCGGCGCCCGGCGGGAAGCCCTGGGCGCTTTCGGCGACCCCACGCTCCTCGTCGAGCGGTTGATCGCCGTTGCGCGGCATATCGAGATCCAGTTGCTGGCCGACGCGCAGGGCAACGTGGTGCACCTCGGTGAACGCGAGTGCAGCCTGCAGCGGCGGCACCAGAAGATCGTCGAGGAGACTCCCTCGGAGCTGCTGGATGCCGCGATCCGGGCCCGGATGGGTCAGTGCGCGGTGGCCGTTGCCCGGGCCGTGGGGTACACCGGCGTGGGCACGGTGGAGTTCCTGGTGCCCGCCACCACACCAGATCAGTTCTTCTTCCTGGAGATGAACACCCGGCTGCAGGTGGAGCACCCGGTCACCGAGCTGGTCACCGGGCTGGATCTGGTCGAGTGGCAGCTGCGGGTCGCCGCCGGTCAGCCGCTGGACTTCACGCAGGACGACGTTCGCGCCAACGGGCATGCGGTCGAGGCTCGGGTCTACGCCGAGGATCCCGCGGGTGACTTCCTGCCCACCGGCGGGCGCATTCTGTTATTACGCGAACCTGACGCCGGGCCGGGTCTCCGCGTGGACTCCGGGTTGCTGGTGGGCGAGCACGTGGGCAGCCACTACGACCCGCTGCTGGCCAAGATCATCGCGCACGGCCCGGACCGGGGCACCGCGCTGCGCCGGCTGGACGCTGCGCTCGCGGCCACCAGCATCCTCGGCGTGGGCACCAACGTGTCGTTCCTGCGCGCGCTGCTCGCTGATCCTGACGTGCAGGCCGGGAGGCTGGACACCGGGTTGGTGGAGCGGTGCAGCGCAGCGCGGACCGTCGGACCGCCGGACGACGTGCTCGCCGCGGCCGCGCTGCGCGCGCTGCTGGCGTTGGAACCCAACGGGCCGGTGGTGGATCCCTTCGCGCTGCCCGGCGGCTGGCGCCTCGGCGAGCCGGCTTGGACCCGTTGGCAGGTCCAGGCCGGCGGGCATGAGCCGGTCGAGGTCCGCACCCGGGGTCGGGCGGCTGGCGCTGACGTCGTCGTCGGCGGGGCTGGGGGCATCGCGCAGCGCGCGTCGGCGCGGTGGGATGGCGGGGACCTCGCCGTCACCGTGGACGGGATCACCCGCCGCTACACCTGCGTGGCCGAGAGCGCCGTGGTGTGGCTGGGCCGCGACGGGCACAGCTGGGAGTTGTCTGAGCAGCCCACCGTCGACGCCGCGCGGCCCACCGAGGCGAGCCTGGACGGAATCGTGCGGGCGCCGATGCCCGGCACCGTCACCGTGGTCGACGTCGTCGAGGGCCAGCAGGTCAGCGCGGGAACCCGGCTGCTGGTGCTGGAGGCGATGAAGATGGAACACGCGCTCACTGCACCGATCGAGGGGGTGATCCGCGCGTTGGCTGCCCGACCCGGAGGCACCGTCGAGCGCGACGCGGTGGTTGCCGTGGTCGAACCGGCGTGCACCGGGGGACGACACACCGTGCAGGGGGACGCGACACGCGGGGAGAAGAGGGACGTATGGAGTTGAGTGCCGAGCACGAGGCGCTGCGCAAGACGGTGGAGGACTTCGCGCGCAAGGAAGTCGCGCCGGTGATCGCCGACCTGTACGAGCACGGGTCATTCCCGTACACGCTGGTGGCGAAGATGGGCGAGATGGGGCTGTTCGGGCTGCCGTTTCCCGAGCACTACGGCGGGATGGGCGGCGACTACTTCGCGCTGTGCCTGGCGTTGGAGGAGCTGGCGCGGGTGGACTCGTCGGTCGCGATCACCCTGGAAGACAGCGTGTCACTGGGCGCGATGCCGATCTTCCGGTTCGGTACCGAGGAGCAGAAGCAGTACTGGCTTCCGGACCTGTGCACCGGCCGGCGGCTCGGGGCGTTCGGGCTCACCGAGCCCGGTGGTGGATCCGACGCTCGCGCCACCCGTACCACTGCCCGCTGCGAGGGCGACGAATGGGTGATCAATGGATCCAAGGCCTTCATCACCAATTCGGGCACCGACATCACCTCGCTGGTCACCGTCACCGCGATCACCGGGGTCAGAGACGGACGCAAGGAGATCTCCGCCATCATGGTGCCGGCCCGGCATCCGGGCTTTTCCATCTCGAAGAACTACTCCAAGGTCGGCTGGAAGTGCTCCGATACCCGTGAGCTGTTCTTCGACGACTGCCGGGTGCCGGTGGGCAACCTGCTCGGAGAGCGTGGCCGCGGGTACGCGCAGTTCCTGTCCATCCTCGACGAAGGTCGCATCGCGATCGCCGCGCTGGGCGTCGGCCTGGCCCAGGGTTGCATCGACGAGTGCGTGTCCTACGCCCGGCAGCGGCACGCCTTCGGCCACGCCATCGGCAGCTACCAGGCGATCCAGTTTAAAATCGCCGACATGGAGGCCAGGGCGCACACCGCGAGGCTGGCCTACTACCACGCCGCCGCGCGCATGCTGCGCGGCCAGCCGTTCAAGAAGGAAGCGGCCATCGCCAAGCTGGTGTCATCCAACGCCGCGGTGGACAACGCCCGGGACGCCACCCAGATCTTCGGCGGCTACGGCTTCATGAACGACTACCCGGTAGCCCGCTTCTACCGCGACGCCAAGGTTCTCGAGATCGGCGAAGGCACCAGCGAGATCCAACGCCTCCTGATCGCCCGCCACCTAGGCCTTGGCTGACCCGCATTCAGCGGGCTCAGCGGGGTTAATGGCCCCTGAATAACCCCGCTCAGTCCGCTGAACGCGGTGAGAGTCCGCGGTACTCTCGGATCGCAGGTAAGCCGCGGGAGGTGGCCGTGGGTGTGAATTATGTGGCTCGACCGTGGGAGAGCGGGCTGTTCCGCCGGTGTCGGCGGGCCTGGGACTTCGCGGCTCGGGAACGGCGAGATTACGAGCCGATCGAACCGGCGCAGGTGTTCAGCTTCGGCGAAGCGATCCACGACGCGCTCGACGTCTACTATTTCCCCGGCATGTGGGACTGGAACCGGGTGATCGTGCGCCCGCTGACCCTCGCCGGTTTCGAGAAATCGATGCGCAGGCAGCGCGACACGTATACGCGCACCCGCGAGTTGTCCGCGGAGCAGGTCCAGGACTGGGAACAGCATCTGGAGCTGGGCACCGGCCTCCTGCGTCGGTACTTCGACTGGGCCCAGGAGGTCGACCGGTTCACCCCGATCGGAGTCCGCTCGCAGTTCGACATCAGCCTGCCCGACCCGGCCGACCCGGACAGCGGGCTGATCACCCCGGAGGGCCGGCCGCTGCAGTACCGGGTCCGTATCGACCTGGCTGTGATCGACGACCATGAGTTGTACTGGCTCGTCGAGCACCGGATCGTCACCGGCTTGCAGTGGCCGGAGATCGACGAACTGCGGCTCGACCAGCAGGCCCTCACCCGCAGCTGGGCCTGGCAGCTGGCCTTCCTCGCCAAAGTTGAAGGCACCATCTACAACGAGATCCGGCTGACCGAGCCCAGCTCCGACAAGCCCACGGTGAAAGTGCGGGCGATGCCGGGGCCAGGTGGGATCACCACGCAGCGCGGCACCGAATCGTTTCGCCGCACCCAGCTGCCCAGAACCGAGCTGGAGATCACCCGGCACGGCATGGGGATAGCGCTGGAGATGCAGGACATGACCGATCCGTCGGTGCGGATCTACCCCAATGCATCGTGGGAGAACTGCTCGCGCTGCGCCTACCGGCAGCCGTGCCTGGCCATCACCCAGGGCGTCGACGAGACGGCGATCCTCGAGGGGTCGTACCGCACGCGCACCAGCGAGGACTTCGAGCCCGGCCGGCTCGGGTCGGTGTGGGGATTCGTGCCCGACATCTACCGGGTCGCGGAGCACCGCGTTCCGGGTGCGGAGCAGTAGTGGCGGTTCGCATCCGGGTAGTGAGCTGGAACGTCGACTCCCGACCGACAGGTCTGCTGGACATCAAGGTCGACCTGCTGCGCCGGCTACAGCCCGACCTCGCGTTGCTGCAGGAGATCGGCCGCCCGGTGTACCGCGCGCTGATGCCGCACCCGTCGGCGCATGAACGGATGCACCGCAAGACCAGGTACTTCGCCTGGGGCGCGCTGTCCACCGACCTGTGCAACCCGCGGGCCAGCGAATTCCGGCTGGGTTGCGCCATTCTGGGTGGCCCGACCACCGCGCTGCTCGATTCCGGTGTGCTGGACGGGGCGCCGTTCGACGTGCGGGAACCGGTGCGGCCCGGGTTCCTGTGGCGAACAGTGCTGGCGCAGGCAGCGTTGTCTACCGGTGACATCCTCACCGTGTGCAGCTTCCACGGCCGGCAGCCCTCCGGCCAGCCCGCGGCGTCGCTGCAGCGCGCCTTTCACGCCGGGATCGCCAAATGGCTCGCAGGCGTCCCCGGCCCGATCATTTTCGGGATCGACGCCGGACCAGCTCTGCCTGAGGGTGCGGACCCCCTGCTGGGTCCGGGCCCGGTGCACCACCTCCGCCACGCCCACAGCGCGGGCAACGACCACCTCTGGACCACTCCCGACCTCGAAGTGGTCGACGTCCAACGCCTATCTGACGAGGCGATTGCCGCCGGCAGCGACCACGCCCTCCTGCTCGCCGAGCTCGAGCTGACCGCCTGACTGCGGGTCAGAAGGGGCTTACGAGACGGGGCGGTCGGTGGGGGCGATGCAGGTGGGCAGGACGGTGCGGCCGGTGAGGTGTTGGTCCACGCCTGCGGCAGCGGAGCGGCCTTCGGCGATGGCCCACACGATCAAGGATTGCCCGCGGCCCATGTCGCCGGCGACGAACACGCCCGGCACGTTGGTCATGAACGACGCGTCACGGGCGACGTTGCCGCGGGCGTCGTATTCCACGCCGAGCCCTTCGAGTAGCTTGCCCTTCTCCGGCCCGACGAAGCCCATCGCCAGCAGGACCAGGTCACAGCGAAGATCCTGCTCGGTGCCCGACACCGGCACGAACTTGCCGCTCTCGAAGACCACCTCGACCAGCCGTAGTGCGCGCACGTGGCCGTCGACATCGCCCAGGAACTGTTGGGTGCTCACCGAGAACAGCCGCTCGCCACCCTCCTCGTGCGCCGAGGAGACCCGGTAGATCATCGGGTAGGTGGGCCACGGCTGGTGCGCCGGACGTTGCTCCGGGGGCAACGGCAGGATTTCCAGCTGCACCACCGAAGCAGCGCCCTGGCGGTGCGCGGTACCGAGGCAGTCGGCGCCGGTGTCGCCGCCGCCGATGATCACCACATGCTGGCCCGCCGCATCGATCGGCGAGCGCTCAAGGTCACCTTCCTGCACCCGGTTGGACGGTGGCAGGTACTCCATCGCCTGATAGATGCCGGTCAGCTCGCGACCGGGCACGGGCAGGTCCCGCCAGGCGGTGGCCCCGCCGGCGAGCACCACCGCATCGAAGCCGGCGAGCAGCTCGTCGGCACCGAGGTCCCCCCCGACGTCGACACCGGCCCGGAATTCGGTGCCCTCGGCACGCATCTGGTCCAAACGCCGATCCAGCCGGTGCTTGGCCATCTTGAACTCGGGAATGCCGTAGCGCAGCAGCCCGCCGATCCGGTCCGCCCGCTCGTAGACCACCACGTCGTGCCCGACCCGGGTCAGCTGCTGAGCCGCGGCCAACCCAGCAGGCCCGGACCCGACCACGGCGACCTTCTTGCCGGTGCGCACCTCGGGCTTGACCGGACGCACCCAGCCCTCGTCCCAGGCCCGGTCGATGATCTCGATCTCGACCTGCTTGATCGTCACCGCGTCGTCGTTGATCGCCAGCACGCAGGCCGCTTCGCAGGGAGCCGGGCACAGCGTGCCGGTGAACTCGGGAAAGTTGTTGGTGGCGTGCAACCGCTCGATGGCCTGGGCCCAATCGGAACGCCAGACCAGGTCGTTCCAGTCCGGGATCAGATTGCCCAGCGGGCAGCCGAGATGGCAGAACGGGATCCCGCAATTCATGCACCGGCCGGCTTGCGCCTCCACCGTGCCGCGGTCCATCTCTGCATAGACCTCACGCCAGTCCCGCAACCGCAGCTCGACCGGCCGGCGCGGGGGGCCCTGCCGCGGGGTGGTGAGGAAGCCCTTAACGTCACCCATGGGCGGCCTCCATGGTGATGGTCGGCCTAGCCATGGGCGGCCTCCATGATGGCTTCGTTGACGTCGCGGCCGTCGCGTTGCGCCGCCGCTTGAGCGGCCAGCACCCGCTTGAAGTCCTTGGGCATGACCTTGCCGAACCGGTCCACCGCGGTGTCCCAGTCGGCCAGCAGCGCGTGCGCCACCGCCGACCCGGTCTCGGCGTGGTGGCGCGCCACCACGTCAGCCAGGAATGTCCGGTCCTCATCGGTCAGCGGGTCGTCGAGATCCACCATCTCCGCATTGACCCGGTGAACCGGCAAATCAAGGACATACGCGGCCCCGCCGGACATCCCGGCCGCGAAGTTGCGCCCGATCGGGCCGAGCACCACCACCTGGCCGCCGGTCATGTACTCGCAGCCGTGGTCACCGACGCCCTCGACGACCGCCGAAGCGCCACTGTTCCGCACTGCGAAGCGCTCACCCGCGAGCCCGCGGAAGAACGCCCGGCCCGACGTCGCGCCGTACAGGACCGTGTTGCCGATGACGACGTTCTCCTCGGCCTTGAAGGTCGCGTCCTCGGGCGGGCGCACGGAGAGCACGCCACCCGACAGACCCTTGCCGGTGTAGTCGTTCGCGTCGCCGAACAG
>Ga0134128_10003306_pt1 | contig 19702 bp, 18 predicted proteins | sample KB31754_FD_96462 | JGI IMG/M metagenome (GOLD analysis project Ga0134128, IMG submission 96462) | Terrestrial soil microbial communities with excess Nitrogen fertilizer from Kellogg Biological Station, Michigan, USA - KB3-175-4 | ecosystem: Environmental > Terrestrial > Soil > Unclassified ...
CCGAGGGTTGTGCGAATCGTGTCATACGGGATGTTGTTGCCCTCAGTGCGGAGAATGAACACGTTTTTGGCTGACGTCAGCCGCGCCGTTGTCGTCTCGAATTTTGGAGGCGTCTTTTTCTCCGCGGAAGGCGCCTGTCCTGGTTTTGCCGGCTGCTGGTCAGATTTCTGCAGCCCGAATGCTACGGGTACAACGATAAGCGCCAAAAAGAGCAGGCAGGCAGAGGGAAACTTTGGCATGGCGAAACTCCTTATGAGAACTGCTGCTGATTGTAGCGCCGCGGCTTTGGGGGTCGCCATGTCAACTTCGGCCATTTGCGCATCTCACCGGCTCAGGGGATTACAATAGCGTTCTTGTTATGGCTGACCGGCTCTACTTAAGCATCTGGTTTCCCAGCTTCAGCGCGCAGGAGATGCTGCCACGCCTGCTCTCTGTGGTAAAGCAATTTCCCTTTTCCAGCCAGCGCGGCGGGATCGGCTACCTGGCCGTGCATAGCGTCTCCTGGGAGGAACCCGTCGTGTTTCAGCAGACCTTCGACGAGCGTGCCGAACCTGACGTCGTGCTGGCCCTGGCGGCCGAGTTCCTCAATGAAGACAACGCTTACGAGATCGAAGTCATGTGGGACCTGTGGGTGCCTGTTGTGGAAGGCGACCTTGATACCACCTGGGAAGTACAGCCGCAGAAGGTGAAGCTTTTTGCCTTCGGGCAGCAATTTGAGGATTCCACCTATCAGCAGAACGGTCACGTTCAGGTGGACTTCGGCCTCGATACACCCTTCCTCTACGAAGAAGAAGAGTTCACGGAAGCCGTGGAAAAGCGCATCAAGGCCAACGTGCAGAAGCTTGTCAGCTTTACCACGGCCGTGGAAGAGAACTGCGGCATCAGCGGCCGCGTGCTGTGGTCAGAGTCGGAAGATAACCTTGCCCAGAAGCTCATCGAACGACTACAAAAAGTTCAGTAAACCAGCCGGTAGCCATTAGCTCTTAGCCTTTAGCCTCCAAGTCGCACGAGAAACACGAACAGCTAAAGGCTAAGTGCCAAGTGCTGCTTATTTCGTCCTTCCGCCTTCCACACTCAATTTGTCCTGCGCGCCCGCCTGGGCCGCTGCCAGGCGCGCCGTCAGCACGCGGTAAGGAGAGCAGGAAACGTAGGTCAGGCCGATCCGGTGACAGTACGCCACCGACTCAGGATCACCACCGTGCTCGCCGCAGATGCCAAGCTCGAGGTCAGGACGCACTTTCCGTCCTCGCGCCACGCCGAGCTCCACCAAATATCCGACGCCTTTTTGGTCGATCGTGGCGAATGGATCGTTCTTGAGAATCCCGCGCTCCACGTAAGCCGGCAGGAAGGTGCCGATATCGTCGCGCGAGAAGCCGTAAGTGGTCTGCGTGAGATCGTTGGTGCCGAAGCTGAAGAACTCGGCTTCCTTGGCGATCTCATCAGCCACAACGCAGGCGCGCGGGAGCTCGATCATGGTGCCAACGTGATAATGCACGCTGGTTCCCTTTTCCTTGAACACCTGGTCGGCGACGCCGCGGATAATCGCCGCCTGGTTAGTCATCTCCTTGAGCGTCACGGTCAGCGGCACCATGACTTCAGCAATGGGATGCTTGCCTTCTTTGGCCACATTCACCGCGGCCTCAAAGATGGCGCGTGATTGCATTTCTGTGATTTCTGGAAACGCAATACCAAGCCGGCAGCCGCGCAGGCCGAGCATGGGATTGAACTCGTGCAGTTCTTCAACACGACGCAGGATCTCACGGGCTTCGGTCAGGCGCGAAGACTTGGGATCGGTGAGCTCAAGTTTTGCGATCTCGACCATCAGTTGCTCACGCTTGGGGAGGAACTCGTGCAGAGGCGGATCGAGCAGGCGAATGGTGACCGGGAGGCCGTCCATGGCGCGGAATAGGCCTTCAAAGTCCTCGCGCTGCATGGGAAGGAGCTTGGCCAGAGCGGCGCGCCGTTCGGGCTCCGTGCGGGCCATAATCATGGCGCGCATGTGCGGGATGCGGTCTTCGGCAAAAAACATGTGCTCGGTGCGGCACAGGCCGATTCCTTCGGCGCCGAAGCTGCGCGCGGCCACGGCATCGCGGGGAATATCAGCATTGGCGCGAACTCCGATTTTGCGGAATGGTTCGGCCCAGCCCATCAGCGTTTGCAACTCAGCGTTATCCGGGCTCGCCGGCAATGTTCCGAGCTGCCCCTTGATCACCTTCCCGGTTGTGCCGTTGAGCGAAATCCAGTCGCCTTCTTTCAGCGTGAGCGACCCGACTCGCATTTCCTTCTTTTTCTCGTTGACCTCGATTTCTCCCGCCCCCACGATGCAGCACTTGCCCATGCCGCGCGTGACCACAGCAGCGTGGCTGGTCATACCGCCACGAGCGGTGAGGATTCCGGCTGCCACTTCCATGCCGTGAATGTCTTCAGGAGTGGTCTCCGAGCGCACCAGGATTACAGGGTTCTTCTTTGCCCCGGTGCCCGCCTTGGCGACAGCATCGTTGGCCGTAAATACGATCTGCCCGACGGCGGCTCCGGGCGATGCAGGCAAGCCGGTGGCAATTACTTCCACGTTGCCCTTCTCATCAAGCCGCGGCACGAGGAAGTCGTAGAGCTGGTTGGGATCAACGCGGAAGATAGCTTCTTCTGGCTTGATCAGGCCTTCGTTCACCATATCAATCGCGATGCGAACCGCCGCCAGGCCCGTCCGCTTGCCGTTGCGGGTCTGGAGCATATAGAGCCGACCTTCCTGGATGGTGAACTCAAAATCCTGCACGTCGCGATAGTGCTTTTCGAGCCGCGTGGTGATGTCGCGAAGCTGGTCGTAGACCTGCGGCATCTGCTTGTGCAGTTCGCTGATGTGAATCGGAGTACGGATGCCGGCCACCACGTCCTCACCCTGCGCGTTCATCAGGAATTCGCCATAGAATTCCTTTACGCCGGTAGCGGGATTGCGCGTAAAACCCACGCCAGTTCCGCTGGTCTCACCGAGGTTCCCGAAGACCATGGCCTGCACGTTGACCGCGGTGCCGAGATCATCAGAGATGTTGTTGATGCGGCGATAAACTTTGGCGCGATCGTTGTTCCAGGAGCGGAAGACGGCGTCGCGCGCCATGGAGAGCTGCTCCAGCGGATCCTGCGGAAAGTCGCGGCCCGAGTGTTTTTTCACCACCTGCTTGTACTGGGCAATCACTTCTTTCAGGTCCTCCGGCGTAAGCTCCGTGTCCTGCTTCACGCCGCGCTTCTTCTTCTGACCGTCAAACACTTCATCGAAGACGTGCTTGGAAATTTCCAGCACCACGTTGCCGAACATCTGGATCAGCCGGCGATAGGAGTCGTAAGCAAAGCGCTCATTATTGGACTTTCGCGCCAGCGCTTTGACGCTTTCATCGTTCAAGCCCAGGTTCAGGATGGTATCCATCATGCCCGGCATGGAGAACTTAGCCCCGGAGCGCACGCTGACCAGCAACGGATTGTCGCCCTTGCCGAGCTTCTGCCCCTGCAATTCTTCCAGGCGCTTGAGTGCAGCCATCATCTCCTGGGTGATGGTCTCTGAAGTCTTGTTGGTGCGCATGTATTCGCGGCAGGCCTCGGTCTGGATGGTGAAGCCGGGAGGAACAGGAAGACCGGCGTTAGTCATTTCCGCCAGGCCGGCGCCCTTGCCGCCCAGCTCGTCTTTCATTTTGCCGTTGCCGTCAGCTTTGCCGGCGCCAAAAAAGAATACATATTGCGTGCCTTTCGGCTTCGTTGCGACTTCTGTGGGGGGATGCGAAACGGGGGTTACGCTCATGAAAACACTCTCCAGATAAAAGGGATGGCTGGGCTCACAAGGTCCAAACAATCAATCTTAAACTCATTTGGCGCGATGTTCTACTTGACAGTGGCTTGAGAGTGGCCGCCAATTGGGGTGCAGATGCGCGTCAGAGCTTCTTAGTCCCGGACTGCTTTTCTCCGTGTCTCCGTGCCTCCGTGGTGGGTTTGCGTTGGACGTTCGGGAGGATACGCGCGCTTACTTCCGTTCTGTCACGATCTCCGAGAAATCGGCAATGCTGGAGAACTCGCGCACCAGGGTCTGCAATAAGCCGAGGCGCTGAGCGCGCAGCGATTCGTCTTCAACCATCACCATGACTTTGTCAAAGAACGCGTCGATCGCGGGGCGCAGTTGCGAGATCTCGACCAACGCCTGCTCGTAGTGCCCAGCGGCGCGCAACGCGTTTACATTGGTGGCCACCTGTGGGATCAGGCCGGCAAGCTTCTTTTCTTCCGTCTGGCTGAGAGCGGCAGAATCGAAAGGCTCGGCAACTGTGCTTTTGTTTTCAGCTGCCTGGCGCAAAATGTTCTTCATGCGCTTGAATGATGTTGAGATTGGTTCAAAATCCGCAGACGGGCGCACCTTGGCCACGGCCTGAGCCCGCGCCGCCGCATCCACAACATCGTTCGCATCGGCTGCGAGAACAGCACTCACGACGTCATAGGCAAGCCCCAGCGCATCACGGAGGAAAAATTCCAGCCGCTCGCGGAAGAAGCTGCTCAGCGCCTCACTATAAGCCGGGCCGCTGAGCTTGAATTTCTTTTCCGCTTCGCTACCCAGATAGGCAGCACGCGCGTTTTGCATAACTTCGGAAAGATTCACGGGCAGCTTGTGTTCCGCGATGGTCTTGACTATGCCATTCGCCTGTCGCCGCAGAGCGAATGGATCCTTCGAGCCGGAGGGAATCAGGCCGAGTGCAAACATACCGGCAATGGAATCGGCTTTGTCGGCGATGGAGAGCACCGCGCCCTCAAGCGTGCGCGGCGCGGAATCTTCCGTTGACTCAGGTTTGTAGTGGTCGTAAATGGCGTCGGCGACAGCGGGCGGCAGCCCTTGCGCGTTTGCGTAGAGCCCACCGATGACGCCCTGCAACTCCGTGAATTCCTTGACCAATTCAGCAGTAAGATCGGTTTTGGCGAGTTGCACCGCCTCTTGCACGGCTTTCGCATCAATCTTCAGTCCGGATTTCGATAATGCCGTGGCAAGCGAAACCGCAACCTTCGCCATGCGCTCTGCCTTCCCTGCATAGCTACCGAGATCCTTCTGGAATGTCACCGCCTTCAGCATCTCAATGCGGGCAGTAAGCGGCGTCTTCTGATCTGTGTCCCAGAAAAAACGCGCATCGTTAAAGCGGGCGCGCAGCACACGCTCGTTGCCGTGCCGAATGGTTCCCTTCGGATCTCCATCTGTATTCAGCACGGCGAGAAAGTGGGGCGCCAGTTTGCCATCCACATCTTCGACGGCAAAATATTTCTGATGATCACGCATTACAGTGACCAACACTTCTTCCGGCAGCGAAAGGTACTCGCGATCAAAGCTCCCCAGAATGGCCGACGGCCACTCCGTAAGGTTCACCACCGTCTTGAGCAGTTCAGGGTCTTCACGCCAGCGCGCGCCCGGGATCGCGCGCGTAGCGGTATCAAGCGCCTTGCGGATGCGCTGTTCGCGCTCGCCGTAGCTGGCCATCACGAAGGCGTTGCGCATGGCCTCGGCATACTGAGCAGGCGAGGAAACGCTGACCTGCCCTGAAGAAAGAATGCGATGGCCGCGAGACATCTTCCCCGCTTGCACGCCGCCGAATTCCAAGGGAATCACCTGCCCGTCCAGCAGGGCCACAATCCAGCGTACGGGCCGCACAAAGCGCTCAGGCTTGCCTGGGCGCCAGTACATGTTCTTGGCCCAGTAGATTCCTGCGATTTCCTTCGGCAAAGCCTGGCTCAGGATTTCTGACGCGGCTCTTCCCTTCCTGGTGACCGTGGCTGCGACATACTCGCCTTTTGGATTGCTTATCGTCTCGAGCTGCGAAACAGCAACGCCGGCCTTCTTCGCAAACGCTTCAGCCGCGGGAGTGGACTTTCCATCTTTAAAAGCCACCCTGGTTGAAGGCCCAATCATCTGCTCCGTAACATCGGGTTGAGCGGCGGCGAGCCCAGGTACAACCAGAGCAATGCGGCGAGGAGTTGCTGTGGGATGGAAAACCACCTCCGGATACTCGGCGTTCTGGGCAGCTTTGATTAGTGATTCCCGCACCAGGAGCCCCAGAACGCGCTGTGACAGCTCCTTCCACGCTGCGTCCAGCATGCGGGACGGTATTTCTTCGCACCCGATCTCAAGGAGGAAGTCGGGCATCAGGCTGCTCCTCCCGTGTGCGCCTTGGTAGCCTCGATTGCGGCATTCTGCTGGGCCAAATAGGCCTTCGCCAAGCCAACTGCCAATTGCCGCACGCGCGCGATTACGCCCACACGCTCGGTGACCGAGATGGCGCCGCGCGCATCGAGAATATTGAACAAATGTGAGCACTTGAGGCACAGCTCGTATGCAGCCAGCAGGGGAAAGCGCTCTTTTTCCGCGAGCGAGGCGTTGTTATCAGCCAGCGTTGTACTGAACCTCGTGATCAGAGCCTGACATTCAGCTTCGTACATCTCCAGATGTTTCCAGGCCTTGCTCACATCGGCAGCCTCGAAGTTGTAAACCGAAAGTTGTAACTCATCCTGATACCGGACCTCGCGGTAAGTGACGGGCTTACCGGTCTTCGGATCGCGCGCCCACACGATGTCATAAATGCTATCCACGTCCTGCAAAAACGCCGCAATGCGTTCCATACCATAGGTGAGCTCCGCGCAGATCGGATCCAGGTCCACGCCGCCGCACTGCTGGAAATAAGTGAACTGCGTAATCTCGAGGCCATCGAGCATCACCTGCCATCCCACGCCCCACGCCCCCAAAGTTGGCGACTCCCAGTTGTCTTCTTCGAACTTGATATCGTGCTGCTTCAGGTCGATCCCGAGCGCCACCATCGATTCCAGATACAGCTCCTGAACATCTTCGGGCGGTGGTTTAAGGATCACCTGCATCTGCATGTGTTTATAGAGACGATTGGGATTATCGCCATACCGTCCATCGGCTGGCCGGCGCGATGGCTGAATGTAAGCGACTTTATAGGGACGGGGACCCAACGCACGCAGAAAGGTCTCCGGGGACATGGTCCCGGCGCCCACTTCAACGTCGTATGGCTGTTGCAACACGCAGCCGCGTTCCGCCCAGAAAGTGGAGAGACGGAGAATGATTTCCTGGTAGGTAGGCGCGTTGGCTCTGGGCATGGTCGAAAGTACTTAATTTATCAGAACTTTGCGTTCAACGCTGCGGCGTTGCTAAGCTAATCTTAAAGCTGTTTTGCCGTTTACCGTTGCCCATCCCGCCGCTATTCTGCCCCTGCGCAAACGACTGATCTTCTCCGCGCTGGTGATGGGGGCCATATCTCCCGACCTTCACTACTACGTGGGACTCGGCTCTAACGCCCGGCCGAGCCATTCTCTTAGCGGCGCGTTTATCATCTGCCTGCCTTCAGCATTCGCAAGCTTATGGCTCTTTCATCGCGTGCTGAAGCTGCCCCTGATCAGCCTGGCGCCGGAATGGCACCAGCAGCGACTGGCCCGGTTTGCTTCTCACTTCCGCTTTTGGCCCTCGAAACAGTTTGGCCTGATCCTCATTTCTCTGCTGGCCGGAATCTTTTCGCACCTGTTCTGGGATTCATTCACGCATGGTTACGGCTTTATGGCCGAACATGTGGAGTTTCTTCGAACGATGCCATTTCAGGAGTTCGGCAGTTTTCGGCCTGTTTACAACCTGCTGCAGCACCTCAGCACAGTGGTCGGAACAGCCGTCCTCGCAATCGCATATTACCGCTGGTCAATGCACGCTCCTGCGGAAGCTGTCCCGGCGGCACTGCAACTGAGCCCGAGATTGAAGGCGCTCGTGATTGCCGGGATCGGAAGCAGCGCTTCAACGTTGGCGCTTGCGTATGCTTATGCAGACCATTCGCAGAGGTTCTCCAGCTTCCTGGTGAACGGCGCCATTTCGTTCACATCTCTTGCCGTTCTGGGCCTGCTGGGATTCAGCATCTGCTGGCATCGGGGTATCGCACAGAACTCTTCGACCGCTTGAGGTAAAGGTTCAATAAGAGGCAGGCGGGCAGCGCGGCAGCTCATCAAAAATTCCTGCCCAAGAGTCCCCTCGAAATTCAAATTGTTTACAGCAGTTGAAACGAGCTCTGGAATCGTTCCGTTTCAGCACTGTTAATCAGGTCTTTGGTGCCTACAACCAGTATCTGGTAGAGCCTTCTTTGAACCACATAAAGTCTGACACGCAAAACCATGGTGTCATTTTCAATTGTGAATTCTCGTCCCGGGTTGCCGGCCAGTGAGACATCGTTGACCGCCTTGACTTGCCCTTTCACTGCTTTCGCAGAACCCTGACGGTAATCATCAAAGATCTGCTGCGAGGTCTTGTTCAGATTGGCCGGTAATAGCGCTACTTCGACGAAGTATGCGAGGTTGCCGTTCTCGAGTTGTGAGAAATAGCGAGTACCGGTTTTGCTGTCGTTCTCCTTCGCCTGCGGCTCGGTTGGAAACTCCGCAGTAAATCCGTCTGCGTCATAGCGGTAATGCTTCCAATTGCGTGAATTTTGAGATTGCCCGTTGGCTGTCTGAGCGTTGGCTGCATGAGCCATGCAGTCGTTGCTTACGGCGAACGCAACGAACAATACAACAAACACGCCACTATAACGAGCGATCCGGAAAAAGCAGTTCATGAGTCTCCTCTTCCTGAGTAGTTTTCGTCTTTGTGGGCCCGTGCTGGTGGGGAATGCCCGCGGTATAGCAATCCTCAATTGGCGGCAAACAATGGAATGTGATCAGGGAAAGTTACGTTCGTGCCGAAACTTCAGGTAAGGCGCTCCAGCACGGCCGCCGTGACGAGCTTTTTTTCGATATGCCGCTCGATTCGCTGCGCCAGAAAGCGACGAAGGTCAGCGGCGCGCTGGCGAGGCCAAGGCCCCGCAGCGAAGCGATCCACAGGAGAGCGGAACATTTCCGCCGCCAGCGCGCGCGAGTCAGGCGCGATCTCGCTGCTGGCCAGGCGTTTGTGATGTGTGCAGAGCAGGCCGTCCGCGAGCGGATGAAACCACGCACGGCTGCCGTTCAGCGTTGTTCCGCATACCACACATTCATACAACTCCGGCAGCAGACCGATCAGGCGCACAATCCAGAGATCGAAATAGGTCAGCGGCATCCAAATGGAATCGGGAGTGAGCCGGCGAATGACGGCAAGCGTGAGCCGGAAGATTTCGTCGCTGGGCTCACGGTCAGGCAGAAGCTGATCGAGCACTTCTGCGATGTAGCTCAGCGCGGCCAGGCGAGGATAGGTAACTTCGGCAGTAAGTGGGGAGGAGATGATCTCGCAGGAATCCAGCCGTGCCAGTTCCTGCTTTTCTTTGTCTTCCCAATGCGCCGTGACATACGTGAGGGGTTCCAGAGCGCCGCCAAATCGCCGCTTGGAGCGCTTGGCTGACTTGGCCACACCGCGTACCTTGCCTTCCGCGCGCGTGAATAGCGTGACCAGAAGATCCGCTTCATGAAACGGATAGGTGCGCAGAATCAGGGCTTCAGACTGCTTGGGCATTCAGCTAAGCATACATGCGAGACGCAAAAACGCGCAGCTTTGCGGCTGCGCGTCGTGGAACTCCCGAAGGGCGTCAGCGCCCGAAGTACTTGGCGTTCTTCTCGGTATAGTCCTTCCACTTTTCCGGCAGATCGTCCAGCGCAAAAATGGCGGAAACCGGACAGACCGGGACGCAAGCGCCGCAATCGATGCACTCTACCGGATCGATGAAGAGCTGGTCGGCCCCTTCAGACTGCGGTTCATCTTTCTTGGGGTGGATGCAGTCCACCGGGCATGCGTCCACGCAAGCCGTGTCCTTGGTTCCGATGCAAGGCTCTGCAATTACATAGGCCATAAGGGTCGTTATCTCCGTGAGCTAATGGGGAAATGGTAACAAAAGATTTTAGCAGCAAAACCGAGGGCCGCAAGAATTTCCGCCTCTGCTACGGTGCATGCTGGTTGCTGTCCACGCATTCCGCTACGCGCTGACCAGCTCACGCTGCGGCTCATACTCCACAATGTAACCTGCCACGGCGCTCGCGGCCACTGTGTAGGGGCTGGCCAGATACATCTGTCCGGGCCCGCTACGGCCGGGAAAATTGCGGTTTTGCGCGCTGATCACCACTTGATCAGGGCGCGTCGAGACGCCAGGCCCGGCGTTGATGCACGCGCCACAACTGGGCTCAATCACAATCGCACCGGCTTTGTTAAACACGTCGAGGTAACCCTGCTTGATGCAGTAGTCCCGCGTATCCTGGGAGCCGAACTGAATATAAAATTTGCAGCTCTCAGCCACGCGCTTGCCCTGCTGCAGCGCGTCGGAAAGAACCTGAGCGTACATATCCATGTCAGCATTTTTGCCGGCGGTGCAGGTGCCGCCATAGGCGATCTCCACTGGCACGGGCGTGTTGAGATCGCGGACGAATTTTCCATTCCCGGGATCGCCGGGGGTGGCCACCATGGGCGTGATCTCGTCCGCGTTCAATTCAATGACGTGCGCGTACTCGGCATCCGGATCGCTGAACAGACCTTTGCAGTACCCTTCTGCCTGCGAGAGCGACAGCCCACGGCGCTCCATCAGAAACTGTACGGTCTTCTGGTCGGGAGCGACGATGCCGGTGAATCCGCCGATCTCCGCCGCCATGTTCGTCATGGTGGCGCGCTCGTCCACGCTCAGCTCTTCGATGGCCTCGCCCGAATATTCCATCACCTTAGCCAGGGCCTGGCCGGTCTTGATATAGGGCAGGCTCAGCAGCAGGAGAATAAAGTCCTTGGCCGTAACGTTGGGCTTGCGCTTGCCGCGAACCACCACTTTCACCGACTCCGGAACCTTCACCCGGACATCTTTCGTGATCCAGGAATTGAACACGTCAGTGGTGCCGATCCCGAAAGCCACACAGCCCACGGCGCCCACGTGCGGCGTGTGGGAATCCGAACCGACATTGAGCTGCCCGGGCAGCGCATAGCTCTCGGCAATTACGGAATGGCAAATGCCCTCCGAGCCTTTGCGGTCCCTCAGCTCGCCGTGCAGCCTGATTCCCTGCTTCCTGGCGAAATCTTCCTGCTTCAACTTGAGCTGCGTCGCCAGGTCAAGCAGACCCATCTTGCGTTTCTCTTCTGACAGGACTTCATCGAGAAAGGTCAGGTGATCGCGAAAGAAAACAATCGTGCTTGGGTCGTTCACTTTGGCGTCTTTGCCGAGAAAATGCTCGAAGAAGATGGCCGCCATGGGCGTGACATATTCATGGCTGAAGCGGAGATCGGTGCGGGCGAAGCCGGAATCGCCGGGCTTGACCCAGGCCACGCCGGGCTCATTGCGCTCATTGAGCATGTGCTGGGCAAAGATCTTTTCCGCGATGGTCATGGGCCGCTTGCCGGTCTTAATCGGCGGCAGAAAAACTTTGCCTTGCATGCGTCCAACGTTGAACGGGAACAGACCGCCGTACTCGATCACCTGGCGCGTGATGTCGTCTTCGCCTTCGGTGAATTTGCTAAGCGGAATCTCTTCCCCGGCGCGGATCTTGTCAATCACGCCGAAGTCGGTGGTGGTGAGCACGCCCAGGTTCTGGCAATTCTGCTTGTAAATCCGCTCAATGTTTTCCGCGATCACCAGCTTGATGCCGGCGCTCAGCTCCGCATACGGTGACTGCTCGCGGCTTGAGCCCTTGCCGCGGCGCTTTCCACTCACCGCCGCCACGAAGCCGCCCTTTTTCACGTCGCTGCGCTTGATAGGAACTTCATTGCCGCATTTGAGCCCTGTGTACGGGAACTCGCCCAGCGTCTCATCGAAGAAGAAGCAGATGTGCGCCGGCGTGATCTCGTCAGTGGAGATGTCGTCGCGCAGCTTGGGATTGTTCTGCGGGTTATTCGTGTCCCAGGGCAGGTCTTCGCCGGCCAGTTGCCGCCGGATCAGCTCAGGATCTTCGGTCAGGAAAAGGATGCGGCCCTGGAACTTGCATTGATCGGGGCGTTTGACGATCTCGCGATTCAGCAGTGACGGTTCCACAAGAAAATTCTAACAACTTCGGCAGGGCTTTGCATGAACCGCCTCGGGCCGCTCATTCTTCGCAATTCCGGCAATTCATTTATCCTGTGTGCATGCCTCAATGCCTCAAGTGCGGCGCTGAACTGCCGGTCAACGAAGAAGGAATGGCGCCGGTCCTGTGCGACCGCTGCGCCGGACGCGCCACTCGTCGGGCGCGTGTGGGAATGAACACCGGCACGATGCGGGAATTTCCAGCCACCACGATCCTCACCGCCATCAACGTAATTGTTTTTACTCTCATGGTGCTCGCCAGTGGTTCGTTCTGGGAGTTTACCGGCAGAACGCTCTATTACTTTGGCGGCAATTACGGACCGGCAACGCTCACCGGCGATTACTGGCGGCTCGTCACAGCCGGCTTTGTTCATGGCGGTCTGCTGCACATCGGCTTCAATATGTGGTGCTTGTGGTATCTGGGGCAGCTTTCCGAGCGACTTTTTGGAAGCTGGATTACCTTTGCTGTGTACATGCTCACCGGCGTTAGCGGCGCGTTGCTGAGTGTAGCCGTGCACCCAACGATCCTGGAAATTGGGGCCTCAGGAGCGGTCTTCGGGATCGCCGGGGCCATTCTCTCCGGTATTAAATTTGGCAGTGTCGCGGTTTCCAGCGGTCAGAAGCGACAAATTATCAGTAGCATGATTTTCTTCGTCATCTTCAACCTGGCTTTCGGGGCGGCGATACCCGGCATTGACAACTGGTGTCACCTCGGCGGGCTGATTTCTGGGCTCATTTTCGGCGTTCCTCTCGCGGTGGCCGCTGCCACGGGCAAGAAGGGCTTCGAATGGCTGACAATGGTTCTTGCCGCGCTGGTGCTCGCGGGAGTTGGTGCGCGCGTGGTACAGGCACGCGCTGCTGATATCCGGCCGCTGTTACAGCAGACGTTGATGCACGGTGCGCCTACCGTGGAATCCCAACACGTTGCTTTCGTCGCTGATCACCAATCCAACAGCAACTGACCGTTATGGCTGGCGCCAACGATAAGTCGCACGGCTATGAACGCATTGCCGATCACTTCATTCGGGCCCGCAACTCGCGCATCGGGCCGGCTGTGGTGCAGGAATGGTGTAAGACACTGCGTCCCGGCTGCGCGATTCTAGATATCGCCTGCGGACATGGTGTCCCGACGACGCAAACGCTGGTCGACGAAGGTTTCCAAATCTATGGAGTGGATGCATCGCCTACGTTGCTGGCTGAATTCCGCAAAAGGTTTCCTGCGGCACAGGCGCAACGCTCGGCTGCCGAGGATTCGGACTTCTTCGGCCGGACGTTTGATGCCATCATTGCCTGGGGGCTGATGTTTATACTGCCCATTGACGCCCAGCGCACTCTCATTCAGAAGATTGCCGAGACGCTCAATCCGGGCGGCAAGTTCCTCTTTACCTCACCCAAAGCCGCAAACACGTGGAACGACGCGCTGACCGGAGAGGAATCGCACTCTCCCGGCGCCAAGTGGTATCGCAAAGTGCTCAGCGAGGCAGGATTAATTGTGGAACGAGAAACATCAGATGAGGGTGAAAACTACTACTTCTTCACCGCAAAGCCTTGACCGAGCCTCGCAACGCCGTCTTGCGAATACGCGACCAGGGCGAGCACGCAAGAACTGTTTCGACCTGCTAAAATCAGGATTGTCAGAATCAGGGCGGGAGTAATTCAGTGGTAGAATGCCAGCTTCCCAAGCTGGACGTCGCGGGTTCGATCCCCGTCTCCCGCTCCAATCCCTAAAAATTCATCGAGCTTGCGATTCACGCGGAGCAGTTTCGTCGGCGCTGCTCATTTGTTTCGGAGAAATCAAGCGAGTCTTGCCTCGCCTCGGAATGACACCCAAACATCACTGTGAATCAGCGGAATGATTGTAATCAGCGGTGAGATTTTTATTGAGAGGCCAAACGCGGCTAGAAGCCAATTGCCACTTGCTAACTGCTGGCTTTTTTGAGTGCGTGGCGGACCAAAACCGAAAAAGGTTCCGCCACGCAACATTCAGTCGAGTTGCACAAGTATGGAGCCGGAGCAATTAGAGGAAGCTTGAGAACAGATTAATCACTCTAATCTCGGCGCGAATTTTGACGAAGCCGCGTACAGCGCCAACTCAAATCTCAAATTTATTTGCCGCTGCTCTGATTGGATGGTGGCTTCTGGGTACCGGGCCGGCCGGCGTTGGCCTTGGTCGCTTTACCCTTTGACGCCGGATAACTTCCTCCCTCAGCAGCACCCTGCGTCCCCGGACCCACGCCGGCAGCACTCAGATCGCTGGGGCCATACATGTCCCCGTCAGCCCGCGACACCAAGCCGGTAGAGCTGGATTGCCGGGGCAGCGCGGCGGTCCCGGACTCCCTGCCCGCGAGGAACGGAGCCGGGTTGAGGCTCTGGGATACCGGTTGGGCTTTGCTATCGTTGTAGGGCGTGCTGACCGCCAGCGATGTTCCTCCGCTGGACTCGGGGTTCACTTGCTGCTGCGGTTCACCGGCTCCGGCGCCCGCGCCTTCCGCTCCGGCTGTTGTGGTAGCGAATGACGGCATACTTCCGGTCGGTTGAGTAGCGCGGTCCTTATCGCTGCCGGAGCAGCCCAGGCAGACCACGATCAACAGCAAACCCAAAAACACAGATAAAAGCTTCATGAATGTCTCCGCGATCAATTATGTTGCCGCGAGCAGAGGGCGTTATGCGGCCCACCGGGCGCGACCGACAATAATATATTGTCGCGCCGCCGCTGGGGTAGAAGCAAAACTGGACGGAGTTCATGAAATAACAACGGGCGCCGTTTAAAGAAGTGAACAACGGACGGCTCATTGCCGTCCGTTGTTGTTTTACTCTCCCGCGGCTTTGTGCCGGCGTTTCGCGTTCTTAACGTCCAATTCGTTCACCACCTGTTGAACGTTGGGCACTGTGGCGGCAAGCTTCTCCGCCTCTTGCCGCTGCGCTGCGGTATCTACATCGCCTTTCAGCGTGAGGACGCCATTTTTAGCGTCATAGCGAATGTGCTGATCGTCCAGACGATTGGCAATAAGGACGGCTTTAAAGTCTTTCTCGATGGCGCTGTCATCGTTGGAATCAAATTTGTTTGCCGCGCTCTCCACGCCTTCCGGCCGTACTCCAATTTCGTTGGCCACAACCCAGCCTCCGGCGGCGCCCTTGGCCACGTCCTCAGCCCGTTCTTTTTCTTCCTGCGTCTTTACGTCGCCTTTGATGGTGACAAGTTGTTTGTCGTTATCAGATGAGACGTTGATATCTTTGAAGCCTGCATCACCCAAGGACTTGGCGACACGGTCTTTGATATCCGGTGTGCTGGCTTTGTTCGAACTGCAGCCTATAGCGACAACAAGCATCACGGCAGCCGCAATGGGCAGAATCCTTCTTAAACGCATAGAAATCTCCTCTTGGCAGTACAAGTGGCGCGCAAGAGGTTGGATGCTGTGACGATGGTGCAGGAGGGCTGTTGAGGCTGGTTATCGGGCTGTGCTTACACCCGCCAACGCCATGGATTGAAAAATCTTAGCGCCGTCAGCGGACCCGAGCAGCGGCTCGCTGCAGCGGTCGGGGTGGGGCATCATGCCGAGCACGTTGCGTCCTTCATTGCAGATTCCCGCAATGTTGTCCAGTGATCCGTTGGGATTGGCGTCAGGAGTGATCTGGCCATCGGCGGTGCAGTAACGGAACACAATGCGGTTCTGCCGCTTCAGCGCTTCAAGCGTCTGCGGATCACAGTAGTAGTTTCCTTCCATGTGACCGATAGGAATCCGAAGCACTTCGCCAGACTTGCAGGCGTTGGTGAAAGGTGTATCGGCGTTCTCCACACGCAGATTGACGAATCTGCAGATGTACTTGAGGCCCGCATTGCGCATCAGTGCTCCGGGCAGGAGACCGGCTTCGCACAGGATCTGAAATCCATTGCAGATGCCAATCACCAGTCCACCAGAGGCGGCAAACCTGCTGACCTCCTGCATGATGGGAGCAAAGCGCGCAATGGCGCCGGTGCGCAGGTAGTCGCCGTAAGCGAAGCCGCCCGGCACGATAATAGCGTCACAATTCTCCAAGTCATGCGATTCGTGCCACAGGAACGCAGCCTGCTGCCCCGTGGCTGTGATGGCCGCATGATAGCTGTCCTGATCGCAGTTGGAGCCAGGGAAAACGATGACGCCGAATTTCATGATTTCATTTAACCACAGAGGACACAAAGGAACACAGAGGGATTTTGGCTTCTGATTTAACGAAAGAATGTGCTGTAGGAAATGCTCTCGTCCAGCACCGCGTATTGCAGTAATAAAAATCACGTTGCGATCATTGCTCGAATCCCATCGTCCCATCTTTGCGCTCCGTCAAAGAGCACGACAGCAACTCCTCCGTGTTCCCTCTATGTCCTCTGTGGTTAGATATAACCATGGACTGGCTCTCGCATGCGCGCACCACCGGATCAGCGCTCAAGAGCTGGTTCATCGCACAGTGCCAGGATTCGCTGGCCGTAGCTTTGCTGTGGCTGATCGGGCTGTGGATCATCGGGATTCCGTGGTTCCCAGTCTGGGCGATCCTTGCGGGCTTGCTCCAGTTCATCCCGAACTTCGGGGTCATGCTTTCAGTGATTGTTCCAGCCTTGCTTGGGGCATTCAGCTCGGACAGCATGCGCTTCTTTTATGTGCTGATTCTGTTTGCCGTGATCATGGTGGTGGACGGGTTGTTTCTTCAGCCCTATCTCATGAGACGCACGGCCAAGGTACCGTTCTGGGCAGCGCTGGTTACACCTATCGTTCTCGGAATCATCATCCCGTTCTGGGGAGTCCTGCTGGCGCCGCCGCTGCTGGCGATTTTCTTTGCGTTCTGGCGCAAGCGACCCCAAACCGGCTAGAACTTACCGTTGCCGGTTGATCATGCCCTGCTCCTACTCATGCTCCTACTCATGCTTCTTCACTGTGCTCAACGTCTTCTTGCGCACTTGAACCTGGAAGCAGGCTGCGGACGATTAACGATCCACCTAAACCCACCACGATCAAAGCCAGCAGGCCGATGGGAATGAGCATGAATTCCGCCATGAGTTTTCCAATGGCATCGAGGCCGCCGCCGCGCGATTCGAGGGTGCCAGCAATCGCAAACACCAGCCCAACGCAGCCAACCGCAACCAGAAAAATTCCGCGCAGAAAAACGGCAACCCGTTGTAAGGGCGTGAGCGGACCCGAATGCCACCAGTTATGCCGGAGAAACAGCCATTGCCGGCGCATCAAACTGATAGAGGTGGCAGGCTCCGCAACCGGCTCCATGGGCTCGTTGTCTTCCGCCATGAGCGAATCATAGCAACGCGGGCATGTTATAATCTACTTTGTTTTCATGCGTTTCGTGACGCCTGCCGGGCCCCCCTGCGGCTCCGCAACACTAAATTTCGCCTGAGGTAATCACCATGTCTGGCCACTCAAAATGGGCCACAATTAAGCACAAAAAGGGCGCGCTGGATGCTAAGCGCGGCAAAATCTTTACCCGCCTGATCAAAGAAATCACCATGGCCGCCAAGAGCGGCGGAGGCGACCCGGAAGGCAATCCGCGCCTGCGCACGGCCATTGCTGCGGCCAAGGCTGAAAACATGCCTGCAGACAATATCAAGCGGGCCGTCCAGCGCGGTACCGGTGAACTGCCCGGCGCGACGTACGAAGAAATCCAGTTTGAAGGCTATGGTCCGGGCGGCGTGGCGCTTCTGGTCAACGTCACCACAGACAACCGCAATCGAACCGTCAGCGAAATCCGCCATATGTTCACCAAAAATGGTGGCAACCTGGGTGAGGCTGGCTCCGTAGCGTGGATGTTTCATAAGAAAGGCGAGATCGTCGTTCCCAAAGCCGCAGCCAAAGAAGACGATCTAATGAACGTCGTGCTGGAGAATGGTGGCGAGGACCTGAGCGACGATGGCGATACGTGGGTGATCACCACCGAGCCCGGTTCCTTCGATGCTGTGCTGGAGGCGATCAAGAAATCCGGCGCAGAGGTGGTGCATTCGGAAGTCGGGATGATTCCCCAGAATTACATCAAGCTGGAGGGCGCTGCCGCCAACCAGATGATCCGGCTGCTGGAGGCCATTGAAGACCACGATGACGTGCAGAATGTCTATTCCAATTTCGACGTCGATCAAAAGCAGTTGGAAGAAGTGGCGGGATAAGTCTCATCGTTGTACCCAGAGGCGGCCTGCAGGCCGCCTTTTGGTTTTGGCTTTGACCTGTTAGTCTCTCCTGTCCCGATCAGGAGCGATGATGACATCCACGTGCCCCCGGCTGTTCTCCGTGTCTCCGCGCCTGTCTCGAAAGCGCCATAGCAATCGTGTGGCACAGGCACTCCTGCCTGTGCTTGTTTCCTGCTGGAAAATGCGGGAGCACAGACAAGAGTGCCTGTGCCATACGGGTGTTCCAGAGCTTCGATTTCCGCGAGATGGGTGTCGCAGCGAGCCGTTCATTTTGCGAACCTGCGGTTCAGGACGACTCCTTGCTGCAATTTTTCTTCTTACATGCACCGCGACACTGGTCCAAGCTCAATCCAAACCTCTCGACAAACAACCCTGGGACTATGGTTTCTGGATTGGCGGCGGCTTCAGCGTGCCGGGCGGGACGAAAGACACGCAGGCGATGAATGCCGGCGTGCGATTGGGCAAGGTGCTGACGGACAATGCGGGCCCTGGATTCCTTCGCGGGAACTTCGAGTGGTCGGCTGACCTGATTCCCTTCTATTTCCTCTGGCAGCCCGCGCCGGCCAGGGATGCATTTGGGGAAGGCGCAAACCCGCTGAACCTCAAGTGGAACTTTACCCATTCCGCGCGGGTGATTCCCTTCGCTGAACTGGGCGGCGGCCTGCTGTTTACCAATCACGCAGTCCCGCTCAACACCTCCCACTTGAATTTCCTCACCCACGCAGCACTGGGATTTCAGTTCTTCAACAATGAGCGGCGCGCGTTCACGGCGAATGTGCAATTCCAGCACATCTCCAACGCCGGCCTGAGCGAGCCCAATCCCGGCATCAACACGGTGCAATTCCAACTGGGAGTGAACTGGTTCAAGTAAAACTTCATCCAAAGATTTCTAATGTTGCTGCCCGAATTTGACCATCGCCAGATCGATACAGGAGAGGTCGCCATTCACACGCGAGTGGCCGGCAGCGGACCGCCGCTGCTTCTGCTTCACGGGTATCCGCAGACGCACGTATGCTGGCATAAGGTTGCGCCGGCGCTGGCCAAACACTTCACGGTGGTGCTCACCGATTTGCGCGGCTACGGGGACAGCAGCAAACCTGACGCCAGCAGTGATCATTCCACCTACTGCAAGCGCAGCATGGCGCGTGACCAGGTCGCTGTAATGAAGGCCCTGGGCTTTGATACGTTTCAGGTCGCCGCTCATGACCGCGGAGGACGAGTCGCCCATCGCATGGCCCTCGACTTCCCTGACGCGGTGGAGCGCTGGGCCGTGCTCGACATTGCTCCCACGCTGGCGACTTTCGAACATGCAGACCAGCGATTCGCACGCGTAAGCTATCACTGGTTTTTTCTAAGTCAGCCGTACGATCTCCCCGAGCGACTGATCGGCGCGGACCCGGAGTTCTTCCTTCGCTGGACGATCAACTCCTGGGCCAAGGTTCCCGGATCGATGGAAGAGAAAGCCATTGAGGAGTATCTGCGCTGCTTCTGCACAACAGAAGGCATTCACGCTTCCTGCGAAGACTACCGCGCCGCCGCG
>Ga0134128_10003307_pt1 | contig 19695 bp, 15 predicted proteins | sample KB31754_FD_96462 | JGI IMG/M metagenome (GOLD analysis project Ga0134128, IMG submission 96462) | Terrestrial soil microbial communities with excess Nitrogen fertilizer from Kellogg Biological Station, Michigan, USA - KB3-175-4 | ecosystem: Environmental > Terrestrial > Soil > Unclassified ...
TCCCACGGCACCGTCGACTGGGTGCCGAACTACGACGGTTCGCGCGAGGAACCCTCGATGCTGCCCGCGCGGCTGCCCAACCTGCTGTTGAATGGCACGACCGGCATCGCGGTCGGTATGGCCACGGACATTCCGCCGCACAACCTGCGGGAAGTGGCCAATGCCTGCATTCATCTGCTGGAGGATCCCGAAGCCACGACGGCCGCCCTGATGAAGCATGTCAAGGGCCCGGACCTGCCTACCGGTGCGGAGATCATCTCGCCCCGCACGGACCTCAAGGAGTTCTACGAGAAGGGTGTCGGCTCCTTCAAGGCGCGGGCGACGTACGAGATCGAGGACGGCAACGTCGTCATCACCGCGTTTCCGTACCAGGTCTCGCCCACCCGCGTACAGGAGCAGATTGCGGAGCAGATGCGCGCGAAGAAGCTGCCGATGGTCGAGGACCTGAGGGATGAATCGGATCACGAGTATCCGGTGCGTCTCGTGGTGGTGCCGCGATCGAATCGCATCGACATGGTGGAGGTGATGAATCATCTCTTCGCGACGACCGATCTCGAGCGCAACTACCGCGTCAATCTCAACATCATCGGCCTCGACGGGCGCCCGCGCGTCATGGGCCTCAAAGCCATCCTCACGGACTGGCTCGACTTCCGCATTGCCACGGTCACTCGTCGCCTGCAGCATCGACTGGAGAAGGTCAACCGGCGGCTGCACATTCTCGAAGGCCTGCTCGTCGTCTACCTGAACCTCGACGAGGTGATCCGCATCATCCGCCGGGAGGACGAGCCCAAGCCGGTGCTCATGAAGCGCTTCAAGCTCTCGGACGAGCAGGCCGAGGAGGTCCTCAACACACGGCTGCGCCACCTCGCCCGGCTCGAGGAGATGAAGATCCGCGAGGAGCAGAAGCAGCTCGCCGTCGAGCGCGAGGAGCTCGAGGCGCTGCTGAAGAGCAAGGCGAAATTGAAGAAGCTCGTCGCGAGCGAGATCCGTGCGGATGCGGACAAGCACGGCGATGACCGGCGCACACGCATCATCGAGCGCGAGGCCGCACAGGCCATCGATGAGACCACGCTCATTCCCAACGAGCCGGTCTCGGTCGTGCTCTCGACCGGCGGCTTCGTTCGCTCCGCCAAGGGTCACGAGATCGATCCGCACTCGCTCTCCTACAAGAGCGGCGACGGCTTCCAGTCGATGGCCCGCGGCAGAAGTCTGCAGGCGGCGGTATTCATCGACAGCACCGGCCGAACCTACTCACTGCCGGCGCACTCGCTGCCCTCGGCGCGCGGTCAGGGAGAGCCGCTCTCCGGGCGCCTCAACCCGCCCGATGGCGCCAAGTTTGCCGGCGTCATGATGGGAGAGCCCGAGGACCTGTGGCTGCTCGCAACCGATGCCGGCTACGGCTTCACCATACGCCTCAAGGAGCTGATCACCGACCGCCGCGCCGGCAAGACGGTGCTCAACGTGCCGGACAACTCCATGGTATTACCGCCGGCGCTGGTGCCTTCGCCCGACTCGCTCGTGGTGGCGGTGAGCAGCGAGGGCAAGCTCCTCGCCTTCCCGGTCGGCGATGTGCCGGAGATGCCCCGCGGTAAGGGCAACAAGCTCTACGACATCCCGGGCAGGAAGGCGGCCGCGCGTGATGAGCTCATGACGGGAGTTGCGGTGGTGCCGCCCCGCGGCTCGCTCCTGCTCTGGGGGGGCGAGAAGCAGAAGACGCTCGACTGGGCAGACCTCAAGGCCTACCGCGGCCAGCGTGCCCAGCGCGGTGCCCTGTTGCCGCGCGGCTGGCCGAGGAAGGTGGACAGGCTCGAGGCGCTGTTGCCGCCGCCCGCCTGACCTTCATCCCATCACGACTTCTTCGGGGGCGTTGACGAAGTAGCCCTGGATGTACTGCACTCCGAGCTGCCACAGCACGGCCATGGTGTTGGCGTCCTCGACGCGCTCGGCGATGGTGTGGATGGAGCGCTTGGTCGCCGTCTCGACCAGGCCGCGCACGCGCTGCTGCAGCTGCGAATCGCGCGCCAGCCCCTGAACGAGCGCGCCGTCGATCTTCACGAAGTCGAGAGGGAGCGAGCCGAGGAGACTCTGCGGGTCGCGACCGGAGCCGAAGCTCTCGAGCGCGAACCGGAAGCCCCGCTGCCGCAAACCGGCTGCGAGGATCCGCACCTGCGGGAAGCTCGACGCCACTTCCTCGGTGACCTGGAAGCAGACCCGCTGCGGCTCCGCGCGCGTCGAGCGGATGTGACCATCCAGCCATTCGACGAAGGTGGCATCTCGCGCCGTGTCCTTCGAGAGTCGCACGAAGAGGCACTGCGGCCGCCGCTGCGCGGCGAAGGAGAGCGAGGCGCCGACGACCCAGCGGTCGATGTTCTTCAAAAGGTCATTGCGCTCGGCGGCGGCCATGAACTCGGCCGGCAACACCTCCTTGCCCTGGGTATCGACCATGCGGATCAGCACGTCCCACATCTGCGGGTCATCGCCCTGCAGGCTCGCCACCGGCTGCTGGGCCAGGCGGAAGCGGTTCTCCATGAGCGCCGCCTTGATGTGCTTGACCCAGACCTGATCGTAGGACTGAACGCGGTTCTCGACGTCGGCCCGTCCTGAGGTCTGCACCTGGTTGCCGCCCTGCTTGGCTCCCTTCGCGCATGCCTCCATGGCATCGGCCACGATGGCATCGAGCTTGGGCTCGCTCGGAGGCACGACCGAGAGTCCCACGGTGCACGTGACTGCAACGGTCCTGTCATTGAGGCGCATCGCGTGCTTCCGCACGCGCGCGACGAGTTGCTTGGCCCACGCCTGAATGTCGTTCTCATTGCCTCGCTCCAGCATGGCGAGGAATCTCACGCCGCCGAAGCGCCCGACGATTTCGTTGGGGTAGAGCGTCTCCTTCAGGAGCGCCGCGATTCCCGTCAGCACGTCCTCGCTCGCGGTCGCGCCGACATCACGCTCCACCGCCCCGAACCCGTCGAGCTTCACCAACGCCAGGCAGCGCATGCCGCCGGGGCTTGGGCTGGCCAGACGGGCATGCAACGCCTCCAACAGCTCACGCCGGTACAGGAAGCCGGTCGTCTGGTCCGAATGGACGACGTGGCTCAGCTCTTCGACCAGCTTTTGCTCGTCACGAGGCTTGGCGGGCACTACCAGGCGAACGCTCGGCTCGCCGTCGTGATCGCCCAACGCGAGGACGATTTCCACTGGCATCGTCCTGCCTTCGGAGAGCCGGGCCGTCGCTTTGAGCGCGTGGTCGTTCCAACGGCCCTGCAGGCAGGCGGCGAGCGCGCCCTTGAGCGCCGGATGTGTCGACTCCTCGAAAAGATCCATCACCGGGTGGCCGACCAGTGAGTCTTCGATTCCGAAGAGCTCGAGCCACGCCGGGTTGGCATCGATGACGATGCCTTCCTGCACCTGGACGATCGCATCGTTGGAGCGCTGCAGCACGCTCTCCAGCTGATTGCGCGCATCATGCGCCGATTTGAGGGTGGAGGTGAGAGCACGCTCCAGGCGGAAGGCGCGCAGCTCCCGGCCCATGACCGCGGCCAGGCGCGCGGGATTGGTCAGCGAGACCACGTCACGCGCGCCGGCGTTCATCGCCTCGGCAATGACGGCCTCGTCCACCGTCTCTGCAACCAGAACCACCGGCACGCTGGCCGCCACCTGATTGCGCACGTCGATGACGCTCTTGAGATCACTCTCCGGCCCGGCGACCTCGATGAGCAGCTCGGGGTTGATCTGCGGCAGGGCGTCAGGCAGGTCCCGCAGCGCGGGGATCCAGGTGCAGTGCACCGGGTGGCCGGCGCGGCGCAGGATGCTGTTGATGGCCTCGACCGGATCCCGGGCGGGAGAGAGTACGATGAGAGGAACCGCGTTCTGCTCGGCCAAGGCGGTCTCCGGTTAAAGCGGCAATAGCGGGCGTTGGATCCCCACAAATCTTAGCACCGGACTCACCGTGTCCGGTTGTCCCATGTCACAGTGCCGGCGGAAGGGTAACTTTGGCCGGCGCACCGGCTACTTCGCGCACGAGTCTCGGGACGAGGTAGCCGGGCAGACGTGCGGCGAGCGCGCCGGCCAGCGCCTGAGCCCGCTCCTCGGCAACCGCGAAATGCGCGGCTCCTCTCACCCGGTCGAGCGCGTGCAGGTAATAGGGAAGCACGCCCGTATCGAACAGCCGCCGGGACAGATGCGACAGCACCTCGACGTCATCGTTGATGCCGGCCAGAAGGACCGACTGGTTGAGGAGGGTGATGCCGGTGGCGCGCAGTCTGGCGCAGGCGCCCATGAGCTCTGCGTCGAGCTCGTTGGGATGGTTGACGTGCAGCACGAACACCATAGGCAGGGTGCATCCACGCAGCCACCGGAGAAGACCTTCATCGACTCGCGAAGGCAGCACGACGGGCTGGCGGGTGTGCACGCGGATGCGGCGCACGTGAGCGATGGCAGCGAGCGCGCCGGTCAGACTCTCCAGGCGTGCATTGCTCAGCGACAGCGGATCGCCGCCACTCAGGATGATCTCCTCCAGTGACTCATCGCGTGCGATCTCGGCGAGTGCTTCGCCAAAGCGCGGTGCCTCACCGGCGTGTTGCTCTGCATACGGGAACTCGCGCCGGAAGCAGTATCGGCAATGCACGGCGCAAGCCTCCGTCGCAATGAGGAGTGCGCGGCCATGGTATTTTTGCAGCAGAGCGGGGGCACGCAGCGCAGTGCGTTCGCCTATGGGGTCGTCGACATACGCGGGCTCATCGGCAAGCTCTTTGGTCGTCGGCAGAACCTGCCGAAGCAACGGGTCGTGCGGATCGCCGGGGCGCATCCGGGCGACGAAACTGCGTGGGACGCGCAACCGGAAGCGCTGACCAGCCGCTTGCGCGTCCGTAAAGGTCTCACGAGCCAGTCCGAGGGCATCGGCCAGCTCCTCCGGGGTCGTGATCGCCTCGGCGAGCTCCTGCTGCCACGTCCGAGGCTCGAGCTGGCGGGGGTAGACTGATGCCGTTATCATACGCGGCCCTCAACAGCAGGGGGCGCGCATTCTGCCGCCCCAGCCGCGAGAAAGAAATGGCCAGCTACACCACCAGCGAGATCCGCTCGGGTCTCAAAGTCCTGCTCGAAGGCGACCCGTATTCCGTGGTCGAGAACGAGTTCGTCAAGCCGGGCAAGGGTCAGGCCTTCAACCGCATCAAGGTCCGCAACCTCAAGACGGGCCGCACCATCGAGCGCACCTTCCGGTCGGGCGAGTCGCTGGAGGCGGCGGACGTCGTCGATACGGAGATGCAATACCTCTATCAGGACGGCGACTTCTGGCACTTCATGATGCCGGACAACTTCGAGCAGTACACTGCCGGCAAGTCCGCCGTGGGCGACAATGCGCAGTGGCTCAAGGAGGGCCTGGTCTGCATCGTCACCCTCTGGAACAACGAGCCGCTGGTGGTGAACGTGCCGGCGCACGTGGAGCTCAAGATCGTCGAGACCGACCCCGGTCTGCGAGGTGACACCGCCACCGGCGGCCAGAAGCCGGCCAAAGTGGAGACCGGCGCCGTGGTGCGGGTACCGCTCTTCATCAACGAGGGCGAGGTCATCCGCATCAACACCAGCACCGGCGAGTACGTCTCGCGCGCCAAGCAGTAGCTACCGCAGCTCTTCCATGCGGCTCGCGCGTACGAAGATCGCGGCGAGCCGCTCGAGCCCGCGGGCATCCTCCTCATCGAAGCGCGCCAGCCGCGCGCTGTCGAGGTCCAGCACCCCGACCAGGCGGTCCGCAGCGATCAGGGGCACCACGACTTCCGACCGCGAAGCCCCATCGCAGGCGATGTGTCCCGGAAAAGCGTTGACATCGGGGACGATGAGGGTGGCTCTGCGTGCGGCGGCCGTTCCACAGACGCCGCGCCCGAGGGCGATACGCACACACGCCGGCTTGCCCTGGAAGGGACCGACGACGAGCTCGCCACCGCGCAGGAAGTAAAAACCCGCCCAGCTCACCTCCGGCAGCGCATCGAAAATGAGCGCCGCGGTGTTGGCCGCGTTGGCGATCGGATCGGCCTCGCCGTCGAGGAGCCCGTGAAGCTGCGTTGCCAGCTGCTCATAGCCGGTCCGCTTGTCGGTGAAGTCGTGTCGCTCGCTGATGTAGGTCATGCTCGTATTGTCAGGCTCGCTCGATGGGGAAGGGTAGAACGGCATCGATGCACTCCGCGCCTGCCGCCAGCATCAGGGTGCGATCGAAGCCGAGGGCGACGCCGCAGCAATCCGGCAGGCCTGCTTCGAGAGCTGCGAGCAGACGCTCATCGGGTGTGGCGGCGGGGAGGCCCAGTCGGCGGCGCTCCTCGATGTCGCGCTCGAAGCGGCTGCGCTGCTCGCGCACAGAGGTCAGCTCGTGAAAGCCGTTGGCGAGCTCGATGCCCTCGCAGTAAAGCTCGAAGCGCTGCGCGACGCACGGGTCGGCGGGATCGAGGCGGGCGAGCGCGGCCTGGCTTGCGGGATAGCCGTGCACGAAGGTGAGGCCGCCGCGCCCGAGCCGCGGCCCGACGACGGTGCCCATCAACATCTCGAGCAGCTCGTCGCGGTCGGTTGCCATGCCCGCGAAGCCTGACTGGCGTGCATGCTGCGCCAGCTCCGCCAGCGGCGCGGTGAAGGGATCGAGCGCGAGCGCCTGCCGGAAAGCGTCGCGATAGCTCACGCGCCCGCTGGTGCGCGCCGGAGTGCCTCGCACACCGAGAAGCTCGCGCACCAGCGCTTCGACCTCGCTCATGAGTGCATCGAGCGAGTAGCCGCGGCGGTACCACTCGATGAGCGTGAACTCTGCGTTGTGCAGTTGGCCGCGCTCGTGCGCGCGCACGACGCGACAGATCTGATAAATGTCGCCCACCCCGGCAGCCAGGAGGCGCTTCATCGCGTATTCCGGCGAGGTATGGAGGAAGAAGTGCCGCTCACTCGCATCGAGGGTCACCCGCGCAGAGTGGATGTGCACGTCCGTCACCGGGGCGTTGACCACGAATGGCGTGTCGACCTCGAGCACGCCACGGGCCGCGAAGAAGCTGCGCGCACGCGCGAGGAGCGCAGCCCGCAGCTCCAACGCCGCTCGCGAGGCGGTGGGCCGCCAAGCGCGCGAATCGTCACTGCCGGCTTGGGTCATGGCGAGTGTCGCCTCGCCATGATCTGACCGACGCGGACCGGCGAGCCCGGCTGCAGAGCCGGCAGCCACTCTGCCGTTCCCCGCGGCAGCAACAGAATGACCGTCGATCCCATGTTGAATCGGCCGAGCTCGGCGCCCCGATCGAGCCGTCCCGGTGCGCGTCCCGTGTCGAGGGGTAGCTGCGCCGCGCAGCGAGGGCTGCAGGGTGTCACATCGCCGTGCCAGACGGTCGCGATGCTGCCGACGAAGAGTGCGCCGACGAGCGCCAGCGCAAAGGCAAGCGGTCCCTCCTCGAAAGCGCACACGACCCGCTCATTTCGCGCGAAGAGACCCGGAACGGCCGCCGCGGTCACTGCGTTGACGCTGAAAAGCCTACCGGGGATGAACCACGCCGCCTGCAGCGTCCCAGCCGCCGGCATGTGGATGCGGTGATAGTTGTAGGGAGCGAGATAGAGCGTTGCGAACGAGCCGCCCGCGAAGCGCTCCGCCCACTCGGAGGTGCCGCCCAGCAACGCCGCGACGGAATAGTCATGGCCCTTCGCCTGCAGCATCCGCAGCCCATCGAGCCGCCCGATCTGACTCACCGTGCCGTCCACCGGGGAGACGAGTGCCAGAGGATCCGGATCGCCGGGACGGGCCCCGGGCCGCAGGCTCCTCGTAAAGAAGGCGTTGAAGCTCGGGTAGTCGTGCGGCTCGGGCTCGGCCGCATCGCTCATGTCCGGCCGGAAGTGATGCACGAACGAGCTGATCAGCGCGTTCTTGACCGGCTTTATCCGACAGCGGGCGAGCCGATGGACCTGCCGCGACAGGAAGTGCTGCGGCAGGAGATGTTGCATTGCGACGAAGAGGCGCGCTCGTAGCGTCGGCGAATGCGCGGGCGTGCTCGAGGCATCCATGCCGTATCACGCCGCAGCCCGCAGCAGCGGCGCCACGCGATCCAGCGATTGCGTGAGCTGCCTGACGTCGAAGGGCGGGGTGAACACTCCGACTTCCCGGGCGCGGGAGTCGAACAGCAGGATCGCCATCGTATGATCGAAGTCGTACCCGCCTCCCGGCATGTTGACGCGGGTGATGCCGATCCCGAGGCCGGTAGCGAGGTGCCGGATCTCGGCCGGATCGCCGGTGAGGCCGAGGAAGCTCGGATCGAAGTGCCGCAGATAGCCGGCGAGCACTGCGGGTGTATCACGCTCAGGGTCCACCGTGACCAGGATCACCTGTAGACCCGGGAGCGCCGCAGCGCGCTTCACCCGCACCAGCTCGGCGAGGGTGTCCGGGCACTCATCGGGGCAATGGGTGAAGCCGAAATAGATCAGCGTCGGGTGGCCGAGGAGGGCGGCACGGGTGAAGCTGCGTCCCTGGCTGTCGATCAGGTGAAAATCGTCGATGGGTTTCGCGTCCGTCAACCACGTGCCGCTTGCCAGCGTCGGGCGGGAGCTGTCAACTTCGCCGGCCAGCAGGAATCCGGCGAGTGCGGTGCATAGTGCGCCTAGGCCGACGAGGATCCAGAAGAGTCGATGAGTCATGGCGAAAGTATCCCATACGCGGCGCAAGCGGCGCTCGTCCCGGGCCGGGACTCGAGCCAGGCAGAGGCGGCCCACGGTGCTCGCGCTCATCGAGCGCGGCGCGCGCCGCCTGAGCCGCGCCCGCGTCTTCTTCGGTCACGGGACGGACAATGCCTGGGACGACTCCGCGGCTCTCGTGCTGCATGCGCTGCAGCTGCCCCATACCGGCGATCGTGCAATTTACAGGCAGCGTGTCGACAGCGGCGGCATCGAGCACGTGGATGAGCTGATCGCGCGACGCATCGAGGAGCGGATTCCCGCGGTGTATATCACCGGCGAGACGTGGTTCGCCGGACTGCCGTTTCATGTCGACCGGCGCGTGCTCATTCCCCGCTCGCCGATCGCAGAGCTCATCGAGAGACGGTTTGCGCCCTGGATCGAGCCGCGCCGGGTGCGGCGCCTCCTCGATGTCGGCACCGGCTCGGGCTGTATTGCGATCGCCTGCGCGAAGGCCCTGCCCCGGGCGCGAGTCGATGCGATCGACATCTCGCCCGAAGCGCTCGAGGTCGCCGCCATCAATGTCCGCCGCCATCGCCTCGGCCGGCGTGTGCGCCTCATGCGATCCGACCATTTCAGCGCCCTCGCGGGCGAGCGCTACGATATCATCGTTGCCAATCCGCCCTACGTGGGCCGCCAGGAGATGTCAGGGCTCCCGCCCGAATATCGTCACGAGCCGCCACTCGCGCTTGCGGCCGGGCGCGACGGCCTCGATTCCGTGCGGGTGATCCTCGAGGAGGCGCGCGAGCATCTGCACCCGGGCGGGCTTCTCATCGTCGAGGTCGGCAACACCGAGGCGGCCGTGAGCCGGGCGTTCAGGCGGCTTCCCTTCCTCTGGCTGGAATTCGAGCGCGGCGGCGGCGGAGTTTTCCTCCTCACCGCGGAGCAGATCGTTTGAAGCGCTGGATCCGGGCTCCTGCCCGGCCCAGCGCGCCTCGGGCAAAAAGCGTGGTTTTTGCCCGAGGCTCCGCCACCTGCGGCGGCGGGGCACGTCCCTGTGCCTGGGCGAAGAGGGGGTGGCGTGGTGACAGGTAACTAGGTAATTCGCGACATGTCAGGCAACAGCATCGGCAGGCTCTTCACGGTGACGACCTTCGGCGAGAGTCACGGACCGGCGCTCGGCTGCATCGTCGATGGCTGTCCGCCAGGGCTCGCGCTCACCGAAGAGGACATCCAACAGGACGTCGACCGGCGCCGCACCGGCACCTCCAAGTTCGTCAGTCAGCGCCGCGAGGGCGACCAGGTGCGCATCCTCTCGGGAGTGTTCGAGGGACACACCACCGGTACGCCGATCGGTCTTCTCATCGAGAATACCGACGCGCGCTCGCGCGACTACGAGAAGATCAAGGACCGCTTCCGGCCGGGCCACGCCGACTACACGTATCAACAGAAGTACGGCCTGCGCGATTACCGCGGCGGCGGACGCTCATCGGCGCGTGAGACCGTGATGCGAGTGGCGGCAGGAGCGATCGCCCGCAAATATCTCGCGACCCGGTTGGGCGTCAGGATCTACGGATACCTGAGCCAGGTCGGCTCGCTCAGGCTCGAGGCGCGTAATCCGGCGTTCGCGTATGAGAACCCTTTCTTCTGCCCCGATCCCGCGAGGGTGCAGGAGCTCGAAGCGCTCATCTGGAAGCTGCGCTCGGAGGGGGATTCGATCGGCGCGCGGGTAACCGTCATTGCGACGGGTGTGCCGCCCGGTCTCGGCGAGCCGGTCTTCGACCGGCTGGATGCGGATATCGCCGGTGCGCTCATGGGCATCAATGCCGTCAAGGCGGTGGAAATCGGAGCGGGGTCGGCCGCGGTCGCGCAGCGCGGCAGCGAGCATCGGGATGAGCTCACCCCCGAGGGGTTCGCCAGCAATCACGCCGGCGGGATCCTCGGCGGAATCTCCTCCGGCCAGGACATCGTGGCACACCTCACCCTGAAGCCGACCTCCAGCATCCAGGTGCCCGGCCGAACGGTGGATGTCGCGGGGAAGCCGGTAGAAATCGTCACCACCGGCCGTCACGACCCTTGTGTAGGGCTACGGGCAACGCCCATCGCCGAGGCCATGCTCGCGATCGTGCTGCTCGATCACTACCTGCGGCACCGTGCGCAGAACGCCGACGTGCGCTCCCAGACCCCGGATATCACCCGACGGTGATCGCCGACACAGTTTATGTCTTGCAGATACGGGAATATCGCGGAATCGACGGTGGGACTTAACTTATGGGTCGTGGTCGCGAATTCGCTCATCCCGTGCTGCGGTCGCTTTGGCTTTCCGCTCAATTAAGTTATATTGCCGCCTCGATGGGATGAGACTGCCAAGATGCAGCCATCCCTTTGTTTCTACAATCTATTCCACTCACTGATGCCTTCCGGGGTGTCGTAATGGTCGCCAAACGCTCAAGCCGGGCGGTGGCGTTGCTGCTGGTAGTGCCCTCAGCTGCGTTCGCTCTCGGCCTCGGGGACATCCGTCTCCTTTCGCCCCTCGATCAGCCCCTCAAAGCGCAGATCGAGCTGCTCGATGCTACGCCGGAGGCGCTGCAGAACCTGCAGGTTCAGCTCGCCCCCCGCGATACTTTTGCCCGCTACGGCCTTTCCTGGCCGCCATTCCTGAGCGAGGTGCACGTCAAGACCGTGCGCACCGCCGACGGGCGGGAAGTGGTCGAGCTTTCCTCGGATCAGCCGATCACCGATCCGGTGCTGACGCTGCTGGTCGAAGCCAACTGGGACCGCGGTCATCTGATCCGCGAGTACACCGTACTGCTCGACCCCCCCGTATACGTGCCCAACCCAGCTCAGGTGGCCGGCGACCAGGTCGCTCCCGCCGCCACCGGTACGGCTCAGCGCGGCGGCGAAATCGAGCGCTCGCAGGCTCCCGCCAGCGCGGCCGCCTCGCCGGCTCCTCCTGGCAGCTCTGCCGAGCCGGCAGCCGCGACCCCTTCGCCGGCGCCCGCCGCCGACGGCAGCGAGCCGCACTCGCTCACCGTGCGCCGCGGTCAGACGCTGTCGGGGATCGCTGCCCGGCTGAGCGGCGCTGCAGTCGCCGCCGCGCCGACGAAGGCGTGGATGGTGGCCATTTACCAGGCAAACCCCTCAGCCTTCGAGCGCAACATGAATCTCATGCGCTCGGGCTCCGTGCTGCGCATTCCCGACAATGCGACGGTCGCCTCGATTTCGCCCGCGGCGGCATCGGCCGAGATCCACCGGCAGTACGCGGCCTGGCACAGCAGCTCCCCGGAGACAGCCCGCGGGGCCAGCGGTCCGGGCAGGCTTCGGCTCGTGGCACCCCAGGGTGGTGCCGGGGCATCTGGGTCTGCTGCGACCTCCGACGCATCGGCGGGACAGGTCAAAGCGCTTCAGGCGCAGGTTCAGACCCTGCAATCGCAGCTCGCGGACGAGCATCGCATGCTGCAGCTGAAGGATGCGCAGCTCGCACAGATGCAGGCTCAGCTTGCGCGCAAGCAGACCCCGCAGACCGCGCCGGCCGAGGCTCCGCCGGCAGCCAATGCGTCGCGTGCCCCGGCAACTGCCAGCCAGCCCGCGGAAACCCCGCCTGCCCAGGCGGCGGCACCGCCGCCGCCCGCGCCGGCTGCGGAGCAACATGCCCCCACCCCGCCGCCGCAGGTGGTGCATCACGCGCCGGCGAAGCCTGCGGCCTCGTTCAAGCCTTCATCGGGCGGGTCGATCCTCGGTACCCTCGCGAGCTACTGGTGGGCGATCGCGCTCCTGCTGGTCGCCGTAATCGGCTGGATCGGCTCGCGCGCCTGGCGTTCACGCCGGCAGTCGGATCTCGATGACTCCCTCGGGCGCCTTGCTGCCGCGGGTTCGACACCGTCGCCTTACACCCGACTGGAGCCATCGGCGAACGACACGGCTCCCATACGTCCGCTTCATTCGGACGATGATGGTGCATTTGTGGTCGAGGAATCGGGGATCCACGAGCGGCCGCGCACCGCGTCAGCTGCCCCGGTCGCACCTAAGCACGTCACGACGTCCGATCAGACGATCAGCAGCGAGACAGCGGTCAACCTGGATCAGGGCGATCCGCTCGCCGAGGCCGATTTCCACATGGCCTACGGCCTCTACGATCAGGCCGCCGATCTCATCCGCATCGCCATCGGCCGCGAGCCGGAGCGGCGGGATCTGAAGTTGAAGCTCCTCGAAGTCTTCTTCGTCTGGGGCAACAAGGAGCAGTTCCTGCAGACCGCCCGCGAGCTGGCCGAGACGCGCGCCGAGGCTGCGCCCGGCGAGTGGGAAAAGATCGTGATCATGGGCAAGCAGCTGGCGCCGGAGGATCCGTTGTTTGCGGGCGGCGCCGCAGTGAGCGGCGCGGCATCGGCGGGGGTCGATCTCGACCTCGCGGGAGGACAGGCTGCGAGTCTCGATTTCGACGTCGCCTCTGGACGCACCGGGCAGCATGCTCAAGGCCTCGATCTTGACATCGGCTCAGCGCTCGGCGAGGGCGAGTCGGCGGTGACCGTGGAGTCGCCGGGTACGGCTACCGATCGCAACGTCGCGCTCGATACGCACTTCGAGAGCAACGCCACCACGGGCACCACGCGGGAGATGACGGCAACGCTCCCTGGCCACGATGACGTGCCGATCGAGTTCGGGACGGAAGGGCCGACTATCGAGCAACCCGCTCTGCACGTCTCGGAGCAGCCGACGATTCGGCAGAAAGTCGAGACGGCTCTCAAGCAAAGCAGTGCCGAGCAGACCGCAGAGCTCGCGATCGATGACCTGGGGCTCGATCTCGGCGCCTTCGAGGCGGCCGAGCAGCCGGGGCCTGAAGCTTCACCCGAGGGCCCGACGCTGGTAGCGGGCCTCGACGATCACTCGCGCCAGGTCATGGAGCAGGCGAATCAACGCGAGGCCGAGCCGTCGCCGGAGCCCACGGGCACGACCAACGCCTGGCAGATGGATGAGAGCGAGCTCGAGGCGGTGATGACCGAGGGCGAGGGCCAAGCGAACGGTCACGACTCGGGCGCCACTTCCCGGCTGGCCGAACTCGATGCCGGCGGTGGGGTCGATTACGAGCTCGGAGCCGCGGAGCAGGAGCTCTCCCACGGGACGAACGGCGCCGGTCTCGACCTCGATGTCGGTACGGCGACGGTGCCGGATACGGCCTTCACCGCGACTCAGAAGCTGTCGGCCGATGACCTCGCGCTGCCGGATCTGGAGCCCGTTACCATGAGCGAGGTCGGCACCAAGCTCGACCTGGCACGCGCCTACATGGACATGGGTGACCCGGAGGGAGCGCGCAACATTCTCGAGGAAGTCATGCACGAGGGCTCGGTGGCGCAGCGCCAGGAGGCAGAGCGTCTGATGGAGTCGTTGCCGGGGTGATTGAAGCGCCGGATCCGGGCTCCCGCCGGTCATACTGCGTCAATGGCTCGGATCGCGGTCGGACTCGAATATCAGGGAACGCGCTACGCCGGTTGGCAGAGTCAGCAGTCGGCTGACACCGTGCAGGTGCTCGCCGAGGCAGCGCTGAGCAAGGTGGCCGCCGGGGCGGTGAATCTCGTCTGCGCCGGAAGGACCGACGCCGGCGTCCATGCGCGCGGCCAGGTGGCGCATTTCGACACTGCCGCGAGCCGCAGCATGCGGGCATGGATGCTCGGAGCCAACTCGGAGCTGCCGCCTGACATCAGCGTTTCCTGGGTGCGGCCCGTACCGGCGCATTTTCACGCGCGCTATTCCGCCGAGGCGCGCACCTACCGCTATCTCATCTTCAATCGCGCCTCCCGCTCGGGCCTGCTCAGCTCGCGCGCGACCTGGATACATCGCCCGCTCGATGCCGAGCGCATGGCGGAGGCTGCTGCCGCGCTCGAGGGCGAGCACGACTTCAGCGCCTTCCGGGCGGCGGAGTGCCAGGCGAAATCGCCCATTCGCCGCCTCGAGCGGCTCACCGTCACGCGGCAGGGGGACTGGCTCACGATCGAGGCCACGGGCAATGCCTTCCTGCACCACATGGTGCGGAACATCGCCGGACTCCTCATCCGGATCGGCAAGGGCGATGCAGCGCCTTCCTGGGCGGCCCAGGTGCTCGCGGGGCGCGACCGGCGCCTCAGCGCCGCCACGGCCCCCGCGCCGGGACTCTATTTCTGGCAGGTGCGCTATCCGGCCGCTTTCGCGCTGCCGGTGCTCCCGGAGGCGGCGGCCGATATGGCTTCAGCTATGATGATCCCCGGCTTTCCACCGTAGGCGGCTCTCATGTCCTGGTTCGAGAAGATCATGCCCTCGCGCATCAAGACCGAGCGCCGCACCCGCTCGGTGCCGGAGGGGCTTTGGATCAAGTGTCCGGCGTGCGATGCCGTGCTTTACCGGGCAGAGCTCGAGCGTAATCTCTACGTGTGCCCGAAGTGCAGCCATCACATGCGCATCGGCGGCCGAGAACGCCTGGAGCGTTTCCTCGATCCCGCCTCCACCGAGGAGATCGGGGCTCGCATCACTCCCGAGGATCCGCTGAAGTTCCGTGACAGCAAGCGCTACAAGGACCGCCTCGCCCAGGCGCAGAAGGCGACGGGCGAGACCGATGCGCTCATCGTGCTTGCCGGCACGCTCGAGAAGCTGCCGATCGTGGCCTGCGCCTTCGAATTTCAGTTTCTCGGCGGCTCGATGGGCTCGGTGGTGGGCGAGCGCTTCAAGCGAGGGGCCGATCACTGCATCGAGCACCGCAAGCCCCTCGTCTGCTTCACCGCGAGCGGCGGGGCCCGCATGCAGGAGGCGCTCTACTCCCTGCTGCAGATGGCGAAGACCGCCGCGGCGCTCTCGCGCCTCGCGCAGGCGCATCTGCCCTTCATCTCGGTGATGACCGATCCAACCACCGGCGGCGTGTCGGCGAGCCTTGCGATGCTCGGCGATCTGAATCTCGCCGAGCCGCGCGCGCTCATCGGCTTCGCGGGTCCACGGGTGATCCAACAGACGGTGCGCGAGACGCTGCCCGAGGGCTTCCAGCGCAGCGAGTTTCTGCTCGATCACGGCGCCCTCGACATGATCGTCGACCGGCGTGACATGCGCGAGCGGATCGCGTCCCTCCTTCGCATGCTCCTGAAACAACCGGCAGCCGCTGCATAAGCGACGCCCGTGGCCCGATCGCTCGCGGAGTGGCTGGCGCTGCAGGAGGCGGCGCATCCGAAGTCGATCGACCTCGGTCTCACGCGTGTGGCAGCGGTGGCCCGGCGGTTAGGGCTGGACCGGCCGAGCTCGCCGGTGATCACGGTAGGCGGCACGAACGGCAAAGGCTCGACCGTTGCGCACCTCGAGGCGCTCTGCCTCGCGGCCGGGCGCTCGGTGGGCCTTTTCACCTCGCCGCATTTCCTGCGCTACAACGAGCGCATTCGCATCGACGGCAGGGAGGTGGAAGATGCAGCGATCGTTGCGGCCTTCGAGCGCATCGAGGCGGCGCGCGGCGCCACCACGCTGACTTTCTTCGAATACAACACCCTGGCGGCGCTGCAGCTCTTTGCGGAGCATGGCGTCGGGCTCGCGCTCCTCGAGGTCGGGCTGGGCGGGCGTCTCGACGCCACCAATCTCATCGACGCAGACGTTTCGGTGGTCTGCTCGATAGGCTTCGATCATCGCGACTGGCTGGGGGAGACACTGGGGGAGATCGGCGCGGAGAAGGCCGGCATCTTCCGCCCTGGCCGGCCGGCGGTGCTGGGCACCGCCCACATGCCGGCGAGCGTGTACTCCGCGATCGCGACTCTCGGGGCGAGGCCGATCGTGGCGGAGAGAGACTTCACCTGGCAATTGACTTCGCGCCCGCAAGGGAAGCCGCGTTGGAATTACCGGGGAGTCCGCCTCAGCCTCGATGACCTGCCGCCTTCGGCGCTCGCCGGCTCGATCCAGTATCGCAATGCGGCGACCGCGCTCGCCGCGCTCGAGGTGCTCGCCACCGAGGAGACGCGCTCTCTCGCGCCGAGGCAGGTGCTCGAGGCGCTCGATGCGCGCACCGTCGCGGCCGCGCTTGCTCGGGTGCGGCTCGCCGGCCGCTTTCACATCGTGCCGGGCCGGGTCGAATGGATCCTCGACATCGCGCACAACCCGCCTGCCGCCGAGGTGTTGGCCTCACAGCTCGAGGAGCGGCCCTGTCGGGGACGCACCCTGGCCGTTGTGGGGATTCTCGCCGATAAGGATGCACCGGCCATAGCGGCGGCCCTCGCTCCCGCAGTGGACGGTTGGGTCCTCTGCAGCCTGGATGGCCCGCGGGGCATTTCCGCCGGGGCACTGGCACAGCGCCTCGAGGCCGTCGTACACAGCCCGATTCTCGCCGGCTCGGTTCGCGAAGGCTGCGAAGCGGCGCGAGCGGCCGCCCGGCCCGGCGATCGGGTCATCGTGTGCGGCTCGGTGCACACCGTCGGACCGGCACTCGACTGGCTTGGGGTATACTCCAGCGAGTGAAAGAGCGACTGACGGGCGCCATCATTCTCGTGGCGCTGATCGTGCTGTTGGTTCCGGAGCTGCTGACCGGACCTATCCGGACGAAGGCGGCATCGGCCGCATTCCGTCCGGCCACGCCGACCGGGTATCCGGAGGCGCCCGTTCGCTCCTATACCCTGACACTCACTGCCCCGCCGTCTCACGAGACCGGCGGCTCGCCAGCCGGACAGGCCCCTGCCCAGCCGGCGGACAGCCACCCGGAGAGCACCCCGTCGAGCCAGGGACTGCAGCCGCAGACGCCGCCCACCGTGACCGCCCCGCCGCAGTCGAGCGCGCGCGTCTCGCCGCAGAGCGCAGGGATCGGGCCGGACTTGCAAGCCGAGAAGTCGGCCGCACATTCGTCCAGGCGAGAGGCCGGCTCATCGGGCGGCTGGGCGGTGCAGCTGGGCAGCTTTGCGAGCCGCGCGAATGCGGAACGGCTGGCGCGCTCGCTCACGCGCAAGGGGTTTCACATGTCAGTCTCCCCGGCACGGGCCGGCTCGCGCACTCTCTGGCGTGTCCGCGCAGGGCCGGCGCACGATCGCGCTGGGGCGATGCGGCTCGCCACCCGCTTACGCGGGCTGGGCCATCGGGGCGAGCTCCTGCCGGTACGGTGACGTTCCGGGCGGCAGCGGCTCCCGGTGGGTACTCGTGCTGGAGATCACGTACTGCGGAGGTCGCGCTCTTGTACAATCCGCCGCGCCCGCACTTGGCTCGTTCCCTCTATGAACATAGCCGATTATCTGGTGATCGCCGCCGTCGTGCTGTCGGCGCTCGTGGGGGCCGTCCGCGGCTTTCTGCGCGAATCGATTGCCCTCGGCACCTGGCTGGTGGCGCTGTTCGTCGCCTGGCATTTCTCGGACATGATCGAGCCGCACCTCGGAGGGCTGCTCGGCGACAGCTACGTGCGGCCCTGGGCGGCGCGGGTGATCATCGTTGCGCTCATCCTCCTCGTGGGCGCAGGGCTCGGCGCCCTGGTCGGACATTACGTGCGGCTTTCGATCTTCAGCGGCATGGATCGTTTGCTCGGGTTTGTCTTCGGCGCGGCCCGCGGCGTGGTGCTGATCGGGGTTTTCGTCATCCTCGGGCAACTGCTCAAGCTCGACGGCGAGGTCTGGTGGCGGCATTCCATGCTGATCCACTATGGTGACTCGGTGGCCAACGGCCTGCGCGTGCTGGTCGGCGCGGGCTCTTTGAGGTAAGGAACATGTGCGGAATCGTCGGTGTCGTCGGAACGAGCGCAGTCAATCAGCGCATCTATGACGCCCTGACGGTGCTGCAGCATCGCGGTCAGGACGCCGCCGGTATCGCAACTTACGGCGACGGTGAGCTCTGTGTGCGCAAGGAGAGCGGCCTGGTGCGCGATGTCTTCCAGCAGCGCCACATGCTCGAGCTCAAGGGCAACGCCGGCATCGGCCACGTCCGCTATCCGACCGCCGGTTGCGCGAGCGCCTCGGAGGCGCAGCCGTTCTACGTCAACTCGCCCTACGGCATCTGCCTCGCCCACAACGGCAACCTGACCAACGCCACGGAGCTCGCCGAGGTGTTGATTCGCGAGGACCGCCGGCATCTCAATACGACTTCCGACTCCGAGGTGCTGCTGAACGTCTTCGCCTCGGAGCTGCAGCGCATCGGCACACCGCGCATCACTCCGGCCGACGTGTTCGCGGCCCTCAACGCCGTGTATCGGCGCTGCCGCGGCGGCTACGCAGCGGTGGCCATGATCATCGGACACGGCATCCTCGGCTTCCGCGATCCGAACGGCATCCGTCCTCTGGTGCTCGGGCAGCGTGACACTCCGAAAGGGCCGGAGTGGATGCTCGCCTCGGAGAGCGTCGCGCTCGACAGCCTGTCGTTCCGACTGGTGCGCGACATCGCCCCGGGCGAGGCGGTGTTCATCGATGGGGGCGGGCGGCTGCACTCGCACCAGTGCGTGGCGAGCGTGCGCCACACCCCGTGCATCTTCGAGTACGTCTACTTCGCCCGCCCGGACTCGAAGATCGACAACATCTCCGTCTACCGCGCGCGCATGCGCATGGGCGACCGTCTCGCGGAGAAGATCCTGCGCGAGCGGGCCAACCACGACATCGATGTCGTCATTCCGATCCCGGACACCAGCCGCACCAGTGCGCTGCAGCTCGCGCAGCGGCTCGGCGTCAAGTACCGGGAAGGCTTCATCAAGAATCGCTACATCGGCCGAACCTTCATCATGCCCGGCCAGGAGGAGCGGCAGAAGTCGGTGCGACGGAAGCTGAACGCCATCGACCTCGAGTTCCGCGGCAAGAACGTGCTGCTGGTGGATGACTCGATCGTGCGCGGCACGACCTCCGCGCAGATCATCGAGCTGGCGCGCGAGGCGGGCGCCCGCAAGGTCTATTTCGCCTCCGCCGCTCCTCCGGTGCGCTTCCCCAACGTCTACGGCATCGACATGCCGGCGGCCCGGGAGCTCGTGGCGAGCGGACGGCGGCTGGATGAGGTGGCGCAGCTCATCGGCGCCGACTGGCTCATCTACCAGGACCTCGAGGACCTGATCGCCGCCTGCAAGCACGAGGATGCGCGCATCGAGGAGTTCGATACGTCCTGCTTCTCCGGCGAGTACGTCACGGGCGA
>Ga0134128_10003308_pt1 | contig 19692 bp, 20 predicted proteins | sample KB31754_FD_96462 | JGI IMG/M metagenome (GOLD analysis project Ga0134128, IMG submission 96462) | Terrestrial soil microbial communities with excess Nitrogen fertilizer from Kellogg Biological Station, Michigan, USA - KB3-175-4 | ecosystem: Environmental > Terrestrial > Soil > Unclassified ...
CGGTTGCTTCATTTCGCCAGTTCGCGCAGCGTGTTGCGGTAGCGATTGGCGATGTCTTCGGCCACGGCCATCTGGTGAGCGAAATCATCCTTGTTCGGCGTCACGCGGAAGCCGCCATCAGGCGTTTCCGTGAGCACAAGGGTATCGCCCTCGCCTGCGTTGAGGCGAGCCAGCGCTTCCTTCGGCAGCACGATGCCCACCGAGTTGCCGACCTTGCGGATTTTCAGTTCGAGTACCATGAGGATAGTGTAGCTACAAATGTTATAACGTCAAGGGGCATAGGCAGAGTGTTGACGCTGCCTCGCTCGCCTCTGCGCTGATGTCGGCCGCCGAAGAACCGAAGATCCCCTTCAATCCCGGTCAATCGGTGCCGCTTCCGGGAGAAAGACCGCGCTCCGCAATGTAGCTCCCGAGGATCTGCAAATCCTGTTGCTCGGCTGCCAGCGCGATATAGGTATCCGGCCGCAGCAAATAGATCGCGTCTTTCGTAAGCCCCGATGTTTCGTAGCCGTCGTTCCACGGAAAGACGCAGAGGCGAAGGTCGTGCTGCGTGCACCAGCTGAGCAGATCGGGACTGCACGTTCCGTAAACATGCAACTGCCAGCCGATGATCCGGAACGTGTCGAAATTGTCCGCGCCCGCCACGGGCGCCCACGGCAGTCGGTCGCCACCCCTGACGTGTCCCGCGTCGCCCTTGCTGAGCGCGCTGTCGCGATAGTTCACGGAGATCTGCGACACCGCCCTGTACATGAACTCGCGCGACGCTTCGAAGCGGAACAGCGTCGGCACGACGATCGGCACGATGCGCGTGCGCATGAATTCCGCCACGCGCCCTTCGGCCGTCGCGAGCGTGAATCCCCTGTCGGTGGTCGCCACGAGCTTTTGCGCAAACGCCCGGCGCTCGGTCTCGTAGGTGTCGAGGATGGCGTCGCTTGCCTGCCCGGCCAGCACGGCCTTCAGTTTCCAGGCGAGGTTGATCGCGTCGCCGATGCCGGTGTTCATGCCCTGGCCGCCGGCCGGGCTGTGGATGTGCGCCGCGTCGCCGAGCAGGAAGGCGCGCCCCTTGCGGAAATGCTCCGTCACGCGGTGATGGACACGATAGGTCGAGAACCAGTTGAGCTTGCGCACGTCGATTTTCATTTGCTCGATGGCGCGGTCGCTGACGTCCTCGAAGGTCAGGCTCTCGGCGTGCTCGGCCCGCTCGTCGCGCACCGTGCCGATCAGCCGGGCCCTGCCTTCGCCCTTCATCGGGAAGACCGCGAGAAAATCGGCCTCGTCCAGATCCACGTGCAGATCGCCATCCACCGAGGGACCGGCGGCATCCACATCGGCGACGTAGAAAACCTGATGGTAAGTGCCGCCCGGAAAGCCCGTGCCTGTGATCTGCCTGACGACGGAACGGGCGCCGTCACAGCCGGCCAGGTAGGCTGCTTCGCACGTCTCTTCCACACCGTCCGAGCGGCGCAGCGTCGCGACAATGCCACCGTCGCTCTCGTCGAAGCACACGAGCTCCATGTTTCGTTCGACCGACACGCCACGTTTTTCAAGACGCGCGATGAGCAGGCGCTCGTGCAGATCCTGCGGGAAGATGAAAGGTCCGTAGGGCGTAAGGCCGTCGGCGATGGTATCGAACGATACGTGCGCCTGCTTCTTGCCCTGCACCCACAGATTGACGCCAGGAACCCTGTGCCCCTGCTGCAGCACCTCGTCGGTGAGGTCCAGCTGGCGGTAAAGTTCGAGCGTGCGCGCCTGCACGGCGAGCGCACGCGAGGTGGTGCCCGGCTCCGCCGTCTTGTCGATGATGCGAACGGTCACACCCTGCCGGACCAGCCACAGCGCCAGCACCAACCCGGTCGGTCCGGCGCCGGCGATCAGGACGTCGCTGCGGTTCGTGGTGTTCGCCATCTTGTTTTTTCGCTGCACGGATGATTGCCGCAGCCTAGCTCAGATAGGCCTGCTCGATGCTGACTGCCGAACCGGGTCCTGGCCGGAGAAGGGAATCAGGAATTCAGGGGCGAGGCGACGATATTTCGAGGATCCGTTGCGTGTGCAGGCACTATCAAAGCACGCGCTATTCGACCGACCCTTGATTCTACTTGCGGTTCTTTGTTTTATGCAGCCGCTTCGAATCGTTCGAAACGCAGTGCAAGCCGATCGCGATCTGGCCGATCGCGAGCACGACTTGGCAGATGAATGCGTTGTCCCATCAAACCCTTGAGCGCTTCCAGCATAGGGCCGTCTTTCTGGATCATCAGTTGCTCCGAAACATGTATGCGAAAGTCCGGGTCAATACCCAGTAGATGGGCGTCGAACGCTGCATGATGAATTTTGGACAGCGGAAGTCCATTGGGGACCACCGGGTGACCAAGTGCCTCGTGTTTGTCTTCGATGATGTGCGCAGCATCGAGCAAGCGTCGCTCCGGCAAGCCTGACAACGCGCAGCGCCCGTCGTAGGCACTGATGACTGCTGCGCGGAACGAATCCTGGTGGAGGCGCTGCTGCGCCACACGAAGTGCGTAACGCCTTGCCATCGGTTCTTCCAGTTGTTCGAACTCTGTGCGCGCCGGCCGGCTAAAGGCGACTTGCGCCTTGAGCTGCGGACCGTCCCAACCGGCTACGCAGATGTCCACAAACGCAAGGTAACGTCCGGGCGAAGTTCCTATGAAGTAGATAATCGGCACGCGGTTCTCATACGCTTCGCGTAGGTGGCGGTTGTCTGCCGCATTGGGGTCGGAGCCCATGAACGCGTAGTCCACGATCTCGGAGCTTTCGAATATCTGGCGATGCACTGTGCGCTGGTCGTCATACCAGACCCTCGCACCTGGCCGGGGGAAGACGGTCTTGATCGAAAGCAGGTAGCGCATCTGCTTCGGCTTGAAGATTCCACGGCGAGGATTGATCAGCGGGATGCGCTCGCCGTTGAAAGTGAAGCCAGCCTTCAGGTCGTCGGCAGTCAGATGATCGCGAATTGCGCTGAGATTTCGCACATGGTCGAATGCCGCGGCGCGGATCAGCGCATCGCTGCTGTCGACCGGGAACGGACTCACTGTCAATAGGACGGCGTCAGGCACATGCGTCTAATCTACCTGCTTCCCTCTCAGGATGCCCGCCCCGTCGCCGATGCCTCCGCGGATGGGTCATTCCAGACGGTTGATGGTACCGGTCTTGGTAAGGCCAAAGAGAAATGGCGCATCGGTGGTATCAGCCAGATTGCGCATCTTGGGCAAAGCCGCGACGAATGTTGCGGCCATCTCCGTGCCCACCATGTTGCCACTGGTCAGAAGGAAGACGCGGCAGGCCGCTTCCCGGAACATCGCCTTCTCGTAGGCGTGCCGGCGTATCGCACTGTCCTTGGTCAAAACCACCCAGTCGCGTCGGCCGGCTTCGGCCAGCCATTCCAGATCCGTGGCGTTCTGATCGACTCGTCATCGTGCGCTACTACTAGGGCACCGGCTTTGCGCAGGGCTTCAACAACAAGCTTGCCGCCGAGACTGCGATCGACGAAAAAGACGAGCTCTTCGGCTGCGGCCTTACGCGGCACGCAACGATTGGCTGCGCAGGATGTCTTCGATCACGGGCACGCTCAACCCATAATCGTCGGCCAATGAAGCGATGGACTCGCCGGCTTCGAAGCGTTCGATGACCACTTCGGTGCGGATGCCGCGCCCGTCGAGGACGGGTCGGCCATAACCACGTTCCGGATCGATCACCACTGCAGCCAGCGGCTCCGGTGCATCGGCGCGGCGCGGCAAGTGCAGCTTGAACGGCACACCGGACGCGTCGCGTTCCACCAGCTTGAGATACTGCTGGATCACTTCCTTCATCGCGATCTGGCCGTCTTGCGAGATATTCAGCAAGTGGCCGTACTTTTCGACGAACAGATCGATGCCGTTCGTCTGGAACTGGTTGTCGGCCAGAGGATGCGCGCTGGGAAATTTCTTGCGCAGAAATTCGATGGCGCGTCGTACCTGCTTCAACTCGACGTGGTGATCTTTGCGGATGGCGGCCAACACCAGCAATTCGACCAGGTTGAGGAATGACATACGGCGCGCCTTCGCGTCAGCGATGCTGATTACGGCCTTGAATTGGCGCTGCCCTTCTTTGACCCGATAGCCTTGCCCGAACGACCACGCGCGCACGGTCGATGCCGGCAGGCGCAAGTACCTGGCAGCTTCGGCCGCGGTGTACAGCGGCATCTCACGGATTTCGGCGTCGGTACGGATCACGGGTGTTACTCCTTGGCGAAGAAGTATAGCAATCTGCCAGGGAGGTTCTGAACAATCTCTCTTCCGCTACTTGGCGGGCGTAGGGTCCATTCTTGTTCTTGATTGGATCGAGACAAGATCAAGATGGATTACTCGCCACATCCGCGGCTCGCCCTTCGGGCCATTCGCTACGCGAATGTTCGCTTCGGCATCCTGCCTCCGCAGTCCGGCTTTCGCCGGAATAACGAACTTATTCAGACCTTCCCTGGCCGCGTTCTGACCGTTTTGGGTCATTCGACCATCCCGGGACGCTGTGAGCGCGCCAGATTGGTCTGGCCCAGTCGCAGCCCCTGAGACCCCCTCCTGATCTAATTCCTCCCATGCCGCAAGGCATGCCGATTGCGGCCATGGGGGCCGTGATCGGTTACCAAAAGGAGAAACACCCATGACGCAGTCCCTGGTTACACTGAACCTCACCGATGCGCAGCTCACTGCCGTGGACGCGGCCCTGACCGAGCTGGAAACGCAGCTGGCTGGTTTGATCGCCCTGGATGTCAGCCAAAGGAAGACGTTGAAGAAGATGGGTCGGAAGTCCGAGTCGTTCTGCCGGCAGGCCGTGAGCGTGCTGGCGTCGAACCCGCAGATCGTTCCGGCGAGTGTGCCGTTGGCCGAAGCAGTGGCCGGCTTGAATACGCTGGAGGCACTGCGTCCGCGCGTGGTTCGATTGGCGCGGCTGAGCGAACGGGCGAGCGATACGGGCATGGCAATCGGCAGCGACGTGATGGCGGTCGCGTTGCAGGGCTACACGCTGTTGAAGGTGTCGGGCCGTAGCCAGGGTCTGGACGGGTTGCGTCAGGAGTTGGGCGAGCGTTTCAGCAAGGCTCCGCGTCAGCCGCAGCCTGCGCCTCAACCGCAGCCTGTGCCGCAGCCGACGGCGGAGTTGGCCAAGGCTGCGTAGCGGGTCGTTCTGGTTTCGTCAGGTACAAAGCCGCAGGGATGCGGCTTTTTTTATGTGCATCGATGCCGAAGCCCGAAATGCAAAAAGCCTTTTTGAGCGACGCTCGAACCGGCGTCGATAAATCCCCCGACCCTCGCCCCGTCCCTCTCCCACTGGGAGAGGGCTTGTGCAGTGCCCATGTTTGGCTCGTCATTCCGGCGCAAGTCGCCCGCCTCGGTTCCGACGTGGACCGCCTCGTTTCCACAGTCATCGGTCTCGGTTTTTTGGTCGCTAGCGTCGCTCTATTGGACGCTCGCCACGTTTTTTGGGTCGCTCGCCACAGTTTGTTGGTCGCTCGCCACGGTTTATTGGACGCTAGCCTCGGTTTTTTGGTGGCGCGACTCTCTTTGCTGATCGCTCGCCTCGGTCGTCTTGTGGCACGACTCCCTTTGCTGGTCGCTCGCCTCGTTTTTTTGGTCGCGCGCCTCGGTTCTTGAGTCACGCGCCTGGGGTTTCCCGTCGCTCGCGTCGCTTCGTCGGTCACCGTCCTCGCCTCAACTGTCGCCGACCATGGCCCCGCGGTCGTCGATCACGCTTTCACGCGGTTCGGTGAATCTGCCGGTCGGCCCGCCAGGATCCTGAATGACACGCGTGTCGTTTGATACGCGCGTATCGCGTATAACGACTGGGAAGTCCCGCGAAGCAGGGTTCGACCGATGTCCTGGATTTGCCGCAATCGTCCCAGCCGTCTCAGCGTTGCTGTCGATCGATCGCTGTCGCGGGTGCCCGGATACGTTCCGTGCCATGCGCTATCGATCCTCGCCCTCGTTGCCGCGGCAGGCATCGTGCTGCCGTGCTCCGTCGTTGCGAACACGCTCACGGTCAACACAGCCAGTGATCCCGGCGCGATGGGTACGCTGAGCTTGCGCCAGGCAGTGGCAGCCGCCAACGCCGGCGACACGATTCAATTTGCGGCTGCGTTGACCAGCAGCACGATCACGCTGGTCGGCGGCGGGATTCCGATCACCCGGTCGATGACGATTGCAGGGCCGGGCGCCGAAGTGCTCACGATCTCCGGCAACAATGGTTCCCGGATTTTCTACATCAGGCCGGCGCCGGATGACAGTGTTGCGAGCCACACGCAGGTAACCATCAGTGGCGTGACGTTGGCGAACGGCAATGTCGGCGGCCAGGGCGGCGGCGCCATCCATGCGGTGCACAGCCAGGTTTTGGTGACGCAGTCGACAATCCGTGACAGCAAGGCTTACTGGGGCGGCGGAATGTATTCGCTGTTCGGAACCACGACGATCCAGCATTCGCGCCTTGTCGGCAACCAGGCCGCCAATGGCGGCGCGCTGTATTCGGTAGGCGACACCCAGGCCGGCCTGTACTACGACACGATCAGCGGCAATTCTGCCGCGAACAAGGGTGGCGGCGTGTTCATAGGCAGCACGCCGAAAGGAATAATCGCCGAATCGACGATCAGCGGAAACACGGTGCTGCAGCCCACGGCCGATACGGGCACGCAAGGCGGAGGCGGGGTTGCCTTCCAGGGCATCAGCCTCAATGGCCAGGCGTATATCATCAATTCGACGGTCACGCAGAATTATTCGCCGAGCGGAGGCGCCGGCGTCGCCCTGATGGATGCCCAAACCGCCAACGACGCAAAGGTGTACTTTTCCACTATCGTCGGCAATACCGCGGCGCCATATGAAACGGGGATCGGCATTACATCGGCCGGTGGCTCCGTCGATTTGTACAACACCATCGCCGCCAACAATTTTTCGCAGAGCGGAGCCGACGACCTGGTCGGCACGTTTCGTTCCCGGCAGAGCCTGATCAAGTCCCCCGGTGGAGCGACCATCACCGGCACGGGCAGCGTGATCGGGCTCGATCCGCTGCTCGGGCCGCTGGCGGACAACGGCGGGCCGACCCTGACGATGCTGCCTTCGTCCGGCAGCCCGGCGATCCATCACGTGACGTGCAGCCCCTGCGGCGACGTCGGATTCGGGGACCAGCGCGGGGTGCCTCGGCATAACCCGTCGGACATCGGCGCCGTCGAGCGTCAATACCCCGAAGACCTGATCTTCCGGAACGGATTCACTCCTCCCTGAGCTACACGGGCGTACCGTTCCCTGGACGGTGGCGCAGCTTTCGGTCTTTCGCCTCGGCATTGGGCCAATGACCCGCCCGTCCTCCCGCCAATTCAGGCCAGCGCCATTTTCGGTTCGTAGAATCCGGTTCGGTGGCGACTTGCCATCGGCAGGCACGCAATCATGGACACGACTTCCGACACGGGCGAGCTTTCCGATCTGGTGGCACGGGTTCCGTACGCGATGCTGACGACCTGCGGCGGCGATGGCCGCCTGCCGGGCCGGCCGGTGCAGACGCTGCGCTTCGACGCGGACCACGTGTTCTGGTTTTTCACGTCGGCGCGCAGCGCGAAGATCGCGCAGCTGATGGCCAATGCGAACGTCAACCTCGCCTATGCCGATCCTGCGCACCGGCAATTCGCCAGCGTCTGCGGCGTGGCGCAACTGCTGCGCGACGAGCAGCTCGCGCACGGCCTGTGGCAAGTCGGCCAGACGATCTTTTTCCCGCAGGGTCCCGCCGATCCGGACCTGATGATCCTGAAGGTGCACGGCCATGTTGCGCGGTACTGGAACGGCAATGCTTCGCTGCTCGAGACCGTGATCAAGTTCGGCAATGCGGCGTTGCGCGGCGAGCGCGCGGACCTGGGGACCGTGGCGGAAATTCCGTTGCGGGCGCAGTCGGGTTGAGGTCTGCCCGCTTCTGTCGTGCACAGACCATGGCCGGACCTCGCACGCGCCTTCCGGCCTGAGATTCGCCGAGGGCGAAATCGATTGCGCCGGGCAGCCCGCGGCTTCGTCTGGCGTTGCCCTTGCTTCGTCCTGAAAGGCCCGGCGGCAACGGCAATCTGCGGTACTCGCCCGAGCGCGTCGCTGCGCGGCAAGGCACGTTCCAACGCTGATCACGGGGCTTGATCCAGGTCAATGCGCGCGGCGGTGAACGGCGGATGATGCCATTCGCAAAACCTCAGCGGAGGGCGCCATGAAAACCGATGGTCAATTGCAGCAAGACGTGATGGAAGAGCTGAAGTGGGAGCCGGCAGTCGAGGCAAGCACGATCGGCGTCGAAGCGAAGGACGGCGTGGTCACGCTGGCCGGCCACGTCGAAACGTACGCCCAGAAATGGGCCGCCGAGCGCGCCGCGCAGCGCGTCAGCGGCGTGAAGGGCGTGGTCGTGGAAATCGATGTTTCCCTGCCGGGTTCGAGCAGGCGCAAGGACGCCGATCTGGTCCAGGCGGCATGCAGCGCGCTGGATTGGAATTCCTCGGTGCCGCCGGGCAGGATCAGGATCCTGGTGAGCGACGGCGTGGTCACGCTTTCCGGCGAAGTGGACTGGGCGTTCCAGCGCAGCGCCGCCATCGCCGCGGTTCGCAATCTGATCGGCGTGCGCGGGCTGGACAACCAGATCACCTTGAAGCCGCATCCGGTCAGGATTGGCGATGTGAAGAAGAAGATCCACTCGGCGCTCCAGCGCCAGGCGCAGCTCGATGCCAAGGCGATCTCGATCGATGTCGACGGCACCAGCGTGACGCTGGGAGGTGTCGTGGATTCATGGTCCGAGCGCGCCGCGGCGCGCAACGCGGCCTGGTCGGCGCCGGGCGTGCAGTACGTGATCGACAACCTGTCGGTGGCGGACTAGTGCGGGCATGGAAAAGCGCACGGCGATCGTAACCGGCGGCACGCGCGGGCTCGGCAGCGCGATTTCGCGCGCGCTCGCGGCGGACGGCTACAAGGTGGCGGCGGTCTATCATGGCAACGATACCGCCGCAGCGCTGTTCCACACGCAGACCTCGATCGCCGTATACAAATGGGACATCGGCCAGTTCGACGCCTGCAGGGCCGGCATCGCGCAGGTCGAGCGCGACCTGGAACCCGTTGACGTGCTGGTCAACAATGGCGGCATCACCCGCGACGCAACGCTGCACCACATGACCGTGCAGCAATGGCGCGACGTGCTGGCCACCAACCTCGATTCGCTCTTCAACATGTGCCGGAATGTCATCGAGGGCATGCGCGAACGGCACTACGGGCGCATCGTGAACGTCAGTTCCGTGAACGGACAGAAAGGCCAGGCCGGGCAGACCAACTACGCCGCGTCGAAAGCGGGCATCCTCGGCTTCACCCGGGCGCTTGCGCTCGAGAATGCGGCGCACGGCATCACCGTCAATGCGGTCGCGCCGGGATACTGCGATACCGACATGGTCGCGGCCGTGCGGCCCGACGTCATGAAGTCGATCCTCGCGACGATCCCGGTCGGCCACCTCGGGCGACCCGAAGACGTCGGCCGTCTGGTCGGCTTTCTGGTGCACGAGGACAACGGCTACATCACCGGCGCCACGTATTCGATCAACGGCGGGCAGTACCTGGCGTAAGGACGCCGCGCTGCGGTGCTGCTGCGCGTCGCACGCGAGCCTTGGTCGGCAACCGGCGGCGGCGCGTATCAGGCGTGCAGTCGATTGATCGGGCGGGACTCGCGCGCGGCTCGACGATGCCGCTTCAATGCCGCAGGAAGAGCGGCAGTGCGGCGTGTTCGAGAACGTGTCGCGTCGCGCCGCCCAATACCCATTCGCTCAAGCGCGACCTGCCATACGCACCCATGACGAGGATATCCGAGCCGGCATCGGCCGCGGCGTCGAGGATTGCCGCGCCGGCGTCGTCATCGGATGCCTCCAGCACACGCGTGCTGAAGTGCACGCCGTGACGGGCAAGGTGATCCTCGATCGAAAAAGCCGGTTTCCATTCGATCGACGAGAACGAATCCTTGCGTCGGCCCTGCAGCAGCACGACGCGCCGGGCGCGCTTGAGCAGCGGCAGCGCCGCATGCACGGCGCGCACGGTTTCGAGGCTGTCGTTGGAGGCGATTGCGATCGAATCCATGCTTGCCGCGTTCGTGTATGTCGCAGGGACGACGAACGCGGGAATGCCGCACGTGACCAGCGCATGTCCCAGCAGGCCCACGGAAGTCCACGGCGCATCCTGGCCGGATTCCAGCACCAGCACGTCGTGCCAGTTCGCCGCGGCAGCGATTGCCTGGGCCAGGAATCCCGTCGCGACTTGCCAGCGGTAATGCGACAAGCCTGCGCCGCACGCCCAGCGGGCAAATGCCGGCTCGGCCCTGATCGCCTCTTCGACGACTTGCGCGGCCACCTCGTAGATCGCCGATATCGCCGCCGGGGCTCCGATCGAAGGCGGCGGAATGATCGGCTCGGCGACGAAGATTCCCGTCAACGATCCGCCGAACGCCTTGGCGATTCCGGCGGCATAACGCATGCCCTGCGTCGGCGTCGCGTAGTTGCTTGCGTGCGCAAGGATGTCATGCATGGCGCTCTCCCGGGCGAACGGGTCGCCGTCGTGCCTCGAAGCTTATGACGCCGCGCAAGACAGCCTCTTGACCGGGATCAAGAAGAAGCGGTCTGCACGCCGCACCGGCGAATTCGGCGGCTGCGGACGGCCATCGGCGGTCGTCTCGCTTCAAGGCCGGTGCCTGCCTGTCGCAAGCTCTCGACGAAGAAGCCGGCAGCTGTTCGCGACACGCCTTGCTCAACGACAGACCAGCACTGGAAGCTCGCTGTGCGTGAGCACCTTTTGCGTCTCGCTGCCGAGCAGCACGCCGCCGATGCCGCCGTATCCGTGCGACGCCATCAGGATCAGGTCGCAGCGTTTCTTTTTTGCGGTGTCGATGATCGCCCGGAACGGTTGATCGTCGGTGACGTGGACGGTATCGCAGCGGACGCCGGCGGCGGCCGCAGCGCGCGCAAGGACATGCAGGATGTTGGCGGCGTGGGCGGCCGTCGCCTCCTTGTACGCCGCCTCGCTGTCTTCGGGCAGCGCCGTGTGATAACTGAGCAGCATCTGCGCGCGATAGGTGAACTGGTGGAACGGCGGGATCACGTGCAGGCCCGTAATCCGCGCGCCAAGGGCCTTGGCGAACTTCACGCCCTGCCTGATCGCCTTTTCCGAGCGCTTCGAACCATCGGTGGGAATGAGGATGTGCCGGATCATGGTGCTTCACTCCGCTTCCAGGTTTGCGCATTTTTCCACCGGCCGCGCCCTGCGGCTTGACCTGGATCAACACCACCTCATGCCTCGTGCGTAGGCTTCAGCCATGAACACTTCCGGCTCGCGCCGACGACAGGCTTTTTCATCGCCGGCACGCACGCTGGCGCCCGCGCTGCGGGACGCGTCGGCGCGGCGCCTGTTGACGGTGTTGCGCGTGCTCGCGTTTCTGCTGGCGGCGCTCGCCTGGCGCAACCTTGCCGCCGCGGCGATCGATCCGGATCCCGGGAGGCTGGCGCGCGGCGAGTTCGTCTGGCATCCGGAAATCGCGCCGTCCGGTCCGGTCGTGATCGTGGTCAGCCTCGACGAACAACGCGCCTACGTTTACCGCAACGGCATCGGCATCGGCGTGAGCACGATCAGCTCCGGCAAGAAGGGTCATGAAACGCCGGCGGGAGTATTTTCGATCCTGCAACGGGAAACGGTGCACTACTCCAACAAGTACGACGACGCACCGATGCCGTTCATGGAGCGCCTCACCTGGGATGGCGTGGCCATGCATGGCGGCACGTTGCCCGGCTATCCGGCCTCGCACGGATGCATCCGCCTGCCGCAGGCGTTCGCGCGCAAGCTGTTCGAGATAACGGCGCGAGGGACGACCGTCGTCGTCGCCGACGGCCGCTCCGCCCCGGCCGCCGTGGTGCATCCGGCCGTTCTGGCTCCCGTGACGGCAGCGGGCGATGCGTTGCAGACGCCGCAGCCGGACCCCGAATACACCTGGCTGGACGACGCCGGATCCGGACCCATCAGCATCCTGGTGAGTACCGCCAGTGCGGCCGTCTTCGTGTTTCGCGACGGGCGCCTCATTGCGACGACGCACTTTCGCACCGACGAACCCGACCCGATCGGCGGGTCGGTGCTCTATGTCATGGGTGAGGGAGTGGAATACGTTCCCAGTGCGCTCGACACTTCGCGGCCCCGGCGTCAATGGTTCGCCTATCCGTTGCCGACGCGCGACAACCCGCAACCCCGCCTCGACGATGCCACGACATTCCACGTGCCGGCGGAATTCTCCCGGCGCGTCTACGATCTGCTCGTCCCGGGCACGACGGTGCTGGTCACCGACCTGCCGGCCACGCGCGGCGTGACTGCGGGCAAGGCGACGCCGCTGTTCGAGTCGTCCGGTCCGGGACGGCGTCCTCGATGAAAAAACCGGCTCGGGTGTATGCTGAAAGCCGCAACGAAACCAGGTTGTGAGGAATGCGTTATCCGACGTTGTGCCGATTTTGTCTCGCCGCGTTCGCCGCATGCCTGGCTTGGCCCGCCGCCGTGCTGCGTGCAGCGGCGCCGGCGGGAGCCGACATCGCCGCGGCGCTGAGCGCCGTCGCACCGAGAGCCGACCCCGATGTGATCGAGCTGGCGACGCGCGCGCTGTCGTGCGCGCGCAGCGCGCAATTGGGAAACGCGGCGACGCTGAGCGTGATCGATTACACGCGGCCGTCGACCCAGCCGCGGCTGTGGGTGTTCGACCTCGCACGACGGCAGCTGTTGTTCGAGGAACTCGTGGCGCACGGGCGCAATACCGGAAACAACGTCGCGCTGCGCTTTTCCAATGCGCCGGGCAGCCTGATGTCGAGCATCGGCGTGTTCATGACGGCCGAACCCTACCGCGGTCACAACGGCTACTCGCTGCGCCTGCGCGGACTCGAGCCGGGCTTCAACGACAACGCGCTCGACCGCGACGTCGTCATTCATGGCGCGGCGTATGTCGATCCGGGCGTGGCCGGAACCCTGGGACGCCTCGGCCGCAGCTTCGGCTGCCCGGCTGTTCGCCCGGCGATTGCGCACCAGCTGATCGACGCGATCCAGGGCGGCTCCCTGCTCGTCGCCTATTATCCCGACGAAAGCTGGCTGCGCGGCTCGTCGTTTGTCGGCGGTTGCGACAAGACAGCGATGAACGGCACAGGCCGCGACTCCGTATTCGACATCGCGCGCACGGCAGCGACGCGGAGCAATTGACGCCTCAGTGGCGCATGAACAGCGGCAGCCGCGCGTGCTCCAGCACGTGGCGCGTGGCGCCGCCGAAGATCCATTCGCTGAAACGCGCGCGGCCGTAGGCGCCCATCACGAGCAGGTCGGCCGCGCCATCGGACGCGGCGTCGAGGATCTGTTCACCGGCGTGCGCCGCATCGGCATCGATGCGGGTGCGCGTCACCTTGATGTCGTGGCCGGCGAGATACAGCTCGATGTTCCGCGCCGGACCGGCGCCAACCCCTGTCCCGGCCAGCGGTTCGATGTGTGATCCGTCGATCAGCACGACCATGGAAGCCCGCCGCAGCAGCGGCAGCGACGAGTGCACCGCACGGGCCGATTGCGCGGAGCCGTTCCATGCGACCGCGATCGTATCCAGACGAAACTCCTCGAACTGCTCCGGCACGACCAGGCACGGGATGTCGACGGCGAGCAACGCCTGCCCGGCTTCAACCCAGGAGAACGACTCGCCGCGCTCGAGCACGGCCAGGTCGTGCCAGTTCGCCGCGCTGGCGATCACGTCGATGGGCGAGCCTTCGGCGATATGCCAGGAATTCGAAGGCACGTCGTTGCCCGCCGCCCAGGCGGAAAAGTCCTTGCCGGCACGTACCGCGACATCGAACTGGCCGCGGCAGATTTCGATGATCTCGGATGCCAGCGACGGTGGGGCAAAGTCGTAACTTGGCGGGCACGGCGGCAGGATGTAGGCACCCGTGAGCGCACACTCGAGCATCGCGGCGACGTTTGCCGCGTACTTCACGTTTGCGCCCCATGCCCGGATATCGCCGACCAGAGCAAGGATGTCATTCATGGATCACCTGTTCGCCGAGCCTTCGCAAGGTGATTTATACGCCCGCACCGCGTTCGCCGGGTTGACCGAAATCAACTGCGTGCGCGCAGCCCGATCCGGCGACGAACCGCGTTCACGCGGCGCCGGGGTCGCCCCGCTTGTCGAGCTTGCGGATGGCCGAAACGATTTCCGGCACGACATCGATCGCGTTGCTGGCGTGCGCAATCGTGTTGCACGTCGCGATCTTCGCGACGCCGGCCGCGCCCAGCGCGGCAAACGCATCGCCGGCGAACAGGGCGTGCACGCCGATGCAGACGGGCGGCCGCGTCATGCCCGCCGCGCGCAGCCGGGCGATCGCCGTGATCATCGTCTGCGCCGTCGAGATGATGTCGTCGACGAGTACCGGCGTCCTGTCGCGCCAGGCGGCAAGGTCCGGCGCCGAGATCGTGACCTCGTGGTCGCCGAGGCGTTGCTTGCCCAACACGACGCCGGGGCAGCCGGCGCCGGCCGCAACGTGCCCGGCCCACTGGGCGCTTTCCGCATCGGGGCCGATGACCAGGGGGTCCGCCACGTGCGACTTGATCCAGCGCGAAATCGCCGGCGCCGCGCCGGCAACGGCGGCCGGGATCGAATAGATCGTATCGAGCGACGGATGACGGTGCAGATGCGGGTCCACCGTCACCAGCCAGTCCAGGTATTGCGACAGCCAGCGCGCGAACCATACCGAAGTGACCGCCTCGCCCGGATTGAAGCGCGCATCCTGGCGCATGTAGGCCAGGTACGGCACGACGAGTCCGATACGGTTGGCGCCGAGTTCGCGCGCGGTCGCTGCGGCGAAATACAGCTCCAGGCTTTTTTCGTTCGGCCGATCCAGGCCGCAGACGAAAATCACGGCCCGGTCTTTCGGCGGCGTCAGCAGCCGCACGTAGCTCTCGCCGTCGGGAAAGCGGCGCAGCATGATGTCGCCGCACCCGGCGCCGAGTTCGCGCGCCAGCGCCGCGGCAAACGCCTCCTGGCCGGGCAATGCGTAGACGAGCGGCTTCATGGCGCCGCTTCGACGGCGATGACATCGTGCTGCGCCAGCGCGTAGTCGATCGCATATTGCAGCTCGCCGCGCGACTGCGCATGCACGGTGTACAGCGGCTGGTTCTTTTCGACGGTCGAGCCGAGCACCACGTGCAGGTCGACGCCCGCGGCCGGCGCCAGCGGCGCGCCGGCAAGCTTGGCGATGCGCGACAGGCGCCGATTGTCGATGGCGGTCACCGCACCGGAGACCGGCGCGGGCACGACATGCCGCTCGGGCGCAACCGGAGGCGCACGCAAGCCGCCCTGGGCATCGGCGATCGCCTGGAACTTGCGCCAGGCGCGGCCGTCGGCCAGCACCGCCTGCGCGAGCGCTGCGCCGGTGTTCGTCGGCGTGAACTGCGCGAGCTCGAGGATGCGCCCTGCCAGCGTGAGCGCGCGCTCGCGCAAGTCGGCCGGCGCAACAGGTTCGTCTTGCAGCACCGACAGGACGTCGCGCGCCTCGAGCGCCGGTCCGATGCCGCGGCCGACCGGTTGGCGGCCGTCGGTCAGCACGACGTCGATCTTCAAATCGAGCGCGCGGCCCGTTTCAATCATGCGCCATGCCAGGGAGCGCGCCGCGGCCTGGGAACGGACTTTCGCAGTCGGTCCGACCGGAATGTCGATCAGGACGTGGGAGGATCCTGCCGCCGCCTTCTTCGAGATCACCGAGGCGACCAGCTGCGCTTCGCTGTCCAGGTCGAGCGGCCGCTCGACGCGTATCAGGATATCGTCGGCCGGGCTGAGCCCGATCGCGCCGCCCCACGCGATGCAACCGCCTTCGCGTTCCACCACGCGGCGCATGGCGGCGACGTCGAGCGCCACCGGCGCGAGCGTCTCCATCGTGTCGGCGGTTCCGGCCGGCGAAGTGATCGCGCGCGAAGAGGTCTTCGGGATGACCAGCCCGAGCGCGGCGATGATCGGCACCACGATCAGCGTCGTGCGGTTGCCCGGCAATCCGCCGACACAATGCTTGTCCATGATCATCGGCTGCGCCCAGTGCAGGCGTTCGCCGGTCGCCACCATCGCGCGCGTCAGCGCGATGGTTTCGTCCATGCTGACACGGTCGCCGGAACACGCGGCGACGAAGGCCGCCAGTTCGATGCTGGAGTAGCGTCCCTTGCCGATGTCGTCGACGACATCGTGCAGCGCGGCCGCCGAGAATGCATGGCCGTACAGCTTGGCGCGCACGAGCGCAAACGACTCCACCGGCGCGGGGTGGCCGATGCGAATCGTTTCGTTTTCGCCGGCGCCGAGAATGCGCCAGGCCGCTTCCGACAAGCCCGCCTCGTCGGCGCCCAGGCTGACGATTCCGCCATGACGCACGACGTTCAGCGTCGCGATGATGCGGTTGCCCTGCCTGCGCAGTTCGACGCGGGATTGCGATTCGAAGCCTTCGGAACGGCAGACGTGCGAATCTTCGCGAATGAAGACAACCGGCTCCTGATACGTTTCGATGCCGATCCTGCGCACACGCAACGTGTGCCCGCTCATCGGGTCGGTCATCGGCTGCTCTGGCATGGCTTCCCCCGACTTACGCATCCGCAAGATCGACTGTCTCGCGGTTTTCGGGAATGTGCGTCTTCCAGCTCAGGCGGCGTTCGATTTGCTGGCGCAGCGCATCGGCGGCGACGGGCTCGCCGTGCGTGATGAACGTCGTGCGCGGCGGCCGCGGGAGCTTTTGCATCCACTCGAGAGTCTCGGCCTGGTCGGCATGCGCCGACAGCGACGACAACGCCGCGATTTCCGCGCGCACCGGAATATCCTGTCCATGAATGCGGATCGTCGCGGCGCCGCCCAGCATCGCGGCGCCGCGGGTGCCGGCGGCCTGGTAGCCGGAAAACAGGATCGTGTTGCGCGGGTCCGGTGCGAACGCCTTCAGGTGATGGATCACGCGGCCGCCGGTAGCCATGCCGCTGGCGGCGACGATGATCATCGGCCGCGTGCGCGTATTGAGCTGCATCGACTCTTCGACGGTATTGACGTAGGTCGCGGTGTGGCAGACCGCCGCGCACTCCTTCGCGTCGAGCCTGTGCTCCTTGTGGAAACGCTGATAGAGCCCGGTCACGTCGACCGCCATGGGGCTGTTGAGGTACACCGGCATGTCCGCGGCAATCCTGCCCTGCAGCTTCAGACGATGGATGTAGTACAGCAGAAGTTGCGCGCGGCCGACGGCAAACGACGGGACGACGATCACGCCACCACGACGCGTCGTGCGCGCTATTACCGCTTCGAGCTCGTCCGTCGGGTCCGCGCGGGAATGCAGGCGGTCGCCATAGGTCGATTCGACGACGAGATGGTCGGTCTCGACCGGCGCGTGCGGCGCAACCATGATCGGGTCGTTCGGCCTGCCAAGGTCGCCGGAAAACAGCAGCCGCGTCGCGCCGTCGGTCAGCAGCACGGACATCGCGCCGAGAATATGGCCCGCCGGAGACAGCTCGGCGTGCACTCCGGCGCCGAGCTCGATAGCACCGGCCGCGTCAACCGGGCGGAAATAACGCAGGCATTTCCTGGCATCTTCCTCCGTGTAGAGCGGCAACGCCGGCTTGTGCCTGGAGAAGCCGTGCCGGTTCGCATACTCGGCATCTTCTTCCTGCAGGTGCCCACTGTCCGGCAGCAGCAACTTGCACAGCTCGAAGGTTGCCGCGGTGCAATGGATGCGTCCGCGGAATCCCTGCTTGACCAGCAACGGCAGGTGGCCGCTGTGATCCAGGTGTGCGTGCGTGAGCACGACGGCGGTCAGGGCCGAGGGATCGAACGGCAGCGGCGCCCGGTTGCGCAGTCGCAGCTGCTTGAGGCCCTGGAACAATCCGCAATCGACCAGGACACGGCTGTCGCTCGAGGTCACCAGATACTTCGATCCGGTGACGGTTCCGGCAGCGCCAAGAAACTGGATCTTCATGTGGCGCTACCAGTTCGGGCAATCGGGTACGGGCGCGATCGGCAACGAGTGTCCAGGTCGATTTCCCTGCCGCGTTCGTGCGATCGCGTGGCTCGATGCGTTGCTTCAGCTCGAGTGCCTGGCGCTCGAGATCCTGGAGAAATCTTCCATTTCCGTTTTGGCGACATCACCAAACAACTCCAGAACCCTGGTGCCTTCGGCCATGTAGTCCGACACCAGGCCGCTCATGAGCTTGGCCTGCAGATCGAAGAATTCCTCGGGCTTCCTGCACGCCGTGAACTGCGACATCATCTGGATGTCCTTGTTGAAACGGTCGTTGAGGAAGCGGATTGCCTCGGCCTGAAAGCGGTTGGCGTCTCGCAACCATGCCGAGAATGTGCCGGACATGGCGTCGAACGATTGCCTGGCAAGGACGGATACGTCACCTGTCCCGTCGGGAGCCTTGGATACGTTTTGCTCTGACTTGGTCATCGCAGTTCTCCTCGTGGTGCTTCCCAGCGTAAGCGGTCTGTTGCGGCCGGTGTTGATCAAGATCAATCGCCAGCGACAGGCATGGACGACAATTTGCCTGGGTGTGCCGGTAGCGGCGCGAAGGACGATTCATGGTGGTTGGAAGCCAGGAAGCGATCGTCGGCGACGCTCCTGCCAGCAAGGGGCCGGCGGCGATGCCGACGGCAGAGATGTTGCGGGTGCTGCAAGCCCGGCGCGGCGGGTTGACGCAGGCCGAAGCGGGCCGCCGCTTCGCCCGCTTCGGTGCGAACGAACTCGGGCAACATCATCGTCTGCCGCTGATGGTCTTGCTGGCGCCCGTGTTCAACCCGCTCGTCCTCATCCTGCTGCTGTCGGCAGGGGTTTCGGGTTTGCTGGGCGATACCGTCGGCGCGACCATCATCGCGCTGATGGTGACGCTCAGCCTTGCGCTCAATTTCACCCTCGGCTATCGCTCGCAACGCGCTGCCGACCGGCTGCGACGGGACGTCGCGCCGACCGCGACGGTTTGCCGGGACGGCACGTGGCGCGAGCTGCCGCGACGCGAGCTGGTGCCCGGCGATGTCATCCGCCTGTCCGCGGGAGATCACGTCCCTGCCGATGCGCGCCTGCTCGACGCGCGCGACCTGCACGTGCAGCAGGCGGCGCTGACCGGCGAATCCGTGCCGGTCGAAAAGGAGCCCGTGGATTTGCCCGCGCCGACGAGCAATGTCGACGCGCGCCAGCTGGTGTTCCTGGGAACATCCGTGGTGGCTGGCACCGCAACCGCGGTCGTGCTGGCCACCGGAAGCGGCACCGCGTTCGGCGACATCGCCGAGCGCCTGGCGGAGCGCCCGCCGCAGACCGATTTCGAGAAGGGCCTGGAGGCGTTCTCGCGCCTGATCATGCGGACCGTGGTCTTCCTGGTGTTTTTCGTGCTGCTTGCCAGCCTGGCACTCGGCCGCCCCGCCTTCGAGTCGCTGCTGTTTGCCGTCGCTCTCGCGGTCGGTCTGACGCCGGAATTCATGCCGATGATCACCACGGTGACGCTGGCACGGGGCGCGATCCGCATGGCGAAGCGGCGCGTGATCGTCAAGCACCTGGCCGCCATCGACGAATTCGGCAGCATGGATATTCTGCTCAGCGACAAGACCGGCACCCTGACGACCGGCGAGATGTCGCTCGACGCGTCGGTCGATGCGGCGGGCTGC
>Ga0134128_10003311_pt1 | contig 19684 bp, 14 predicted proteins | sample KB31754_FD_96462 | JGI IMG/M metagenome (GOLD analysis project Ga0134128, IMG submission 96462) | Terrestrial soil microbial communities with excess Nitrogen fertilizer from Kellogg Biological Station, Michigan, USA - KB3-175-4 | ecosystem: Environmental > Terrestrial > Soil > Unclassified ...
AGTCGTGAATAATAATTTCCAGAGCGGGATGGCGATGTCGGGGCAGGTCCGGTTGCCGGTCAGCAGTGATGGGTTGGCCTATAGCTGTGCTTTGAACAGCGTGGACGGGAAAGTGGATTACCAGTTTGTGGTACAGCCGGGTGGCGGACTGAATGTGCCGTTGTGGCTGGCGAAGCTGAATCTGGATCCCAACTCGTCGTTGGTGATCAGCAGCGATGCGACAGGGATGGCCGTCAAGACGCATTTGAACGGAAACATCGGGATCACGATCGACCATTCGGGAATGCCGAAGGTATCGTTGCCTGGTTTGTCGTTCCAGGATATGGCAATGGCGAACCGCACTGATACGAGCGCCGGTGCTGGTACGGGCTTCTTTTTTTCGCCGGGTAAATGGAGCCTTGGCGGCGGGATGCCGATCCCGGCAAGCTTTACGGCCGGAGCAATGGCGGATGGCGATCTGGCTTCGGGCCCGAACGCAGGAGGTGGTGGCGGAGCTGAGGCAGCAACCGATGGGATAGCTGGTGTCGCGAGGATGGCGCCGCCGTATGACGATGCGTCGTCGCAGGGTACGATCGCGGGTTTCAGCCTGGACTTATCGGATTTTCAACCCTATTTCAAACCAAAAAGTTTGAGCGACTACGAGGCGGGAGTCTATTTCAACGTCAAGGTAGGCATTGGATTCGGGGATGCTTCCGTGATCAGCGGCACGGCCCGGCTGGGGATCCTTGGCGATATCCAGATACCGGGAAATGCGTCGCCGAGCGCGAGTTTTGAAAAAGTGGACTGCGATTCGGTCTCGATCGACGGCGGCGTGGGCCCGGTGCAGGTGCATGGGAGCCTGGCCTTCCGAAATGGCGACGCAACGTACGGAGATGGCATTTCGGGGAAGTTGAGCGCCGACTTTACGTTTGCCCAGCTGAATGCGGCTGCGCAGTTCGGGACGACCCTTCCGGGCTCGGGTGGATTTCACTATTGGGCGATCGGGGGTAGTGTCTTTATGGATGCGGGCGTCCCCATTGGTCCGGGGTTGTTCGTCAACGGGTTTGGCGGTGGGGCATTCCACAATATGACGCTGACACCGCCCAGCGACGATGAGATCCGAAGTCATCCGTCGACCAGTCCCGGCTCTATTCCCATGGTGCCGCAGGTCAATACGGATGGGATACAGGCCGAGATGATCGTGTCGGTGATCGAACCCTCGGTCTGCAATGCGTCGCTGACGCTGACCGGGACCATCGTGAATGGGGGGCTTGGGCAGTTGCGGATGGATGGAGCGGGCTATATCGTGACCAACGCACCTTCGAATTCCAATGCCCTGGTCAATGCGAATATGGTCATGGTATATGACTTTGTACAAAAGACATTCGATCTGAATGTCGGGGTCGATGTGCATTTCCTGGTGGCCGAGGCAAGCGGCACCTTGTGGATGCATGGCGGTCCCGACGGAGATTATCTTTATATCGGTCAGCCCGAGCAGGACAAACGGATCTCGCTGGAGTTGATCAAGATTGGGAGCCCGGGAGATATGCTATTTGTGGATCTCGGAGCCACTGCCTATTTCGATGCGGGGACCGAGCTGCCAGCGTTCCCGCCGTTGCCCGACAAGGTGGCGGGTATGCAGGGGGATAAGAGTGGCAATGACAATGCCGTACATACGATGTTGCAGATACTGGGGAATGCCAAACCCCCGAACCCCGGATTTATGTTTGGCGCCGAGCTGCACGGCAATATCCATCTCAGTCTGCTCTTTCTTTATGCGCAGGTGAGCGCCGAGCTGGGTTTCGATGTGGCGCTCGAGCATGTCGCGAATCCGCCCGGGGGATGCATTCAGCCCGATGGCAGCTTTGGTTTGAACAACTGGTATGGCATGGGGCAGTTCTATGCCTGGTTCAGCCTGGACGTTGGATTGCACGTCGATGCGTGGTTCTTCGATGGGGATGTCGATCTCGTCAGCTATGAGGCAACCACTGTCCTTCAGGCGGGGCTGCCGAACCCCAGCTGGGTCGACGGCGAGGTGCAGGTGCATGGGTCGGCGCTGGGTGGGTTGGTGAGCGTGGGCGGGAGTTTCCCATTCAGTTTCGGCAGCAAATGCGTTATACCTTTCAATCCCCTCGATGACATCCAGATGATCACCGACATCGGACCGAAGGACAGCGCCACGGTCTTTGCCGATCCGTCGGCGGCATATAGCGTTCCGATGAATGGACAGGATTATCCGATACAGGTGCCTTCCGATAAGGATCACTCCAATCCCTATACGCGGACCTTCCGGTTCTCGGTAGCGCAATTCAAATTATTCAAGGAGGAGTCGGACGGGAGCGACTCGCTGACTGCCGGCGAGGATTTCAATGGCGGGTTTGCGATGTCGGACGATGGACTGGGCAGCTCGCTCTATCCTTCGACCATGTTGCAGCCGCATACCCGGTATAAGATGTATATCCAGTGCCAGGTACAGGAGCTCGTGAACAATTCGCTCGTCACACCGGCAGGATCTTCCGGGTTCCAGGATACTACTTATTTCTTTACGACAGGTTCGGCGCCCGATCATATCGTGCCCGAGAATACGGCTTACTCCTATCCGATCGCGGGCCAACGCTTCCTGCTGAAGAACGAATTCGGGCAAAAGGGGACGGTGAAAATGGGGGCCTGGCAATATAACCTCCTGCCACAGACTTCGGTGACAGCGGCTGCGGAAGGTCTCGGGTACAACTATTTCGCCTATTTCATCTCGGCCGCAGGCGACACGGTTACGACGGCATTCACCCTGAACCCGGCGAATAATTCTCTGGATTTCGCGATCCCGGCCGCCTTGAAAAATAACCAGGTTTATGAGCTGGAGCTATGGGTACGGCCGCAGCATGCCGTGGCCGCCATATCGGTGGCGCCGGGAGTCACCCGGTCTGCGGTTACGACGACGAATAAGGTCACGGATCAATCGACGGGCGTAGATGCGCAGGGTAATTTCTCTTCCCGGCAGACCCAGGTAGTCTCGTCCGTTGCCGTCGCCAAAAATTATCTCACGATGCCCACGACCTCGCATGCGTTGGGAATGATCCCGATCTTTTCATTGCGGTTCCAGACCAGCCAGTACAATTCGTTCGCGGACAAAATGGCCGCCTATGGACAGTGGTCGAGCAAGGCGGAGGACCCGAGCCGGGATATTCAGCTTAGCGCCGCCGCGTCACCCGAAGGATTCGATGAGTTCGAGATCAAAGGCATCACGTCGACCTGCCAGGATTGCGATCCCGATAAGATCTCATCCAGCTTCCCTGCTTTGTTCAGCGCCGCCGTTCCCTGGAACAATGCGGCGCAAAACGACAAATTTGCCAGCGACGATCTTTATGCCAGTGCATTCCAGATGGCCTTTTACAATATGACGCTCAACCTCGGTGCGCCCGAAGTGCGCGACGGAATGGTGCCGGATAACTGTCTCTCCACCGAGCTGATGCCCTATCAGCCCAAGTTACCTCCATTGAGCATTGCCTTAGGGGTCATGTCAAAGACAGGACTGCTAAACGGGTCGGGGCTATCGGCTTCGACGGCGATGAAGCCTGCCGGCACCGGTGGCGGAATGCTCATGTCCAGTACCGCGACGATCCATTTGCCGGCATCATATTCTACGGGGTCGGGCAAGACTGCGCCACAGATGACCGGAACATTTTTAGGATCGTTCCCTTCGACGGCAGTCACCACGATGCAGCAACCGCGGCTCCTGTGGAAACACGACAACTATATCTATGCAGACTATACGCTGCTGCAGCAGTTTGCCGTCAATTTCCTGTCCAACCAGCAGCAGGTCATTTACACACCGTTCATGGGGACCATCCCTGTAGCCCTCCTCAACGCGTTGTCTTATGGGAACGATGTCACGCTGGCGACAGGAGAGTATGGGAGTATCAGCATCGGCACTGCGGCTTATACTACGCGGTACAATGATCCCAATCTGACGAGGATCGCGGGTGGATTGAAGAGGCTCGCGTTCCAGCCGTTACCGGCTTCGGGTCATGTATTGCAGTTGAAATACCTCTATCCTTTCTGTGGGGGGTGCAGCATGGGTAGCACGGTTCCGGAGAATTGGAATTTCGGGTTCGTGATACTTCCGTCGCAAACAATCATGAAAATACAAAAATGAAGAAGCTATTGATCATATTATGGTTACTCACCGGGTTCGGGGCATGGTGCCAGGTTAAGAAAACGGCTGGGACCACCGGGCCAAAGCACCTCCATGTGCGGATGTTGGCCAAAGCGTATGCCGACTCGATCGTCATCCGGTGGGCGCCGATGGACCCTGTCGTCTGGTTGATGGGGACTGATTCGGGTTACCGGATCGTGCGCATCGATTACAGTGACCACGAGCATCCCGTGACTACGGTTTTGAGCCCGAGGTTGCGTCCATTGCCGCTGGAACAGATGATGGCGACGATCGGCCCCAACGACAAATATGCGGCGGTTGCGGCGCAGGCCTTGTATGGCAAGGACTTTCAGATGACAAAGGAGGCGCCATACGGGTTTGCAAAAAAGGTGAAACAAGCGCATGAAGCGTTGAGCTTCCGGTATTCGTTTACGATGCAGGCAGCGGATTTCTCGCCCGCGGCCGCAAGCGCCATTGCGCTACGATGGGTAGACAGGGATGTGAAAAAGGGATCGGACTATATTTATGTGATCACGGTATGCGGCGCCACGAAGGACTATGTGGTCGACTCGTCGGCGGCCTTTGTCGTCGACAACAACGCCAACCCTATCCCGCCGCCGGACGGGTTGCAGGGTTTTGGGTTCGACCGCAAATCCGAGCTGCAATGGAACCGTAGACAGCGGGGTAATTTCAGCGCATATGACATCGGGCGCAGCGATGACGGAGGCAAGACCTGGTTCCTCTTGAACAAGGCGCCTTATCTCAGTCCCGATAAGGTACCGCAGATCCCGGGTGCGGTAAAGGGGGGCAAGGATACAACGGTTGTAAAGATCGACGCCCTTATGCGCGACCACCAGGTCTTTATGGACAGTCTGCCGCTGGACTATCATCCCTATTTGTACCGGGTGCGGGGGATCGATGCTTTTGCCGAGTGGAGTCCGTGGTCGGCGCCGGTTGCAGTGGAGGGCAGGGATCTGACACCGCCGGCGGCGCCGGTGATCGATTCGGTTCGGAACACGACGGGATCGCAGTTGCGGATAGTATGGAGTCAGCGCGTGTCGAGCCCCGACCTGGCCGGGTATTATATCAGCAAAGGGAATAGCGTCAAAGGTCCATTTTATCCGCTGACAAAATACATGCTGCCGAAAGAGATGCGGGTTTTCACTGATTCCGCCGCGGTGGCGCATGTGCCCAATTATTATGTGATCGTGGCGGTCGACACGGCAAAGAATGTCGCTGCTTCCGGCGCTTTCCCGGGTTATCTCACAGATACGGTCCCGCCGTCGGCGCCGGTGCGGGTGGCCGGGTCGATCGATTCGATGGGAGTAGTGCGGCTTCATTGGGCGGCCAACCATGAACCCGATCTCAAAGGGTACAAAGTCTATTTCGCGTATGGCGCGAGGGACCAGTTTGCGCAGGTGACGCACGTGTTATTGGCCGACACAAGTTTTGTCGATACCGTTTCCATGCGGTCGCTGAACCGGCGGGTATGGTATTCCGTGGTGGCGGTCGACAACAGCAATAACCATTCGGCCTATTCGGCGCCGGCGATGTTGAAGAAGCTGGTGGTCGTTCCGCCGTCGGCGCCCCTTGCGGGAACCGTTACGGTTGCCGCCCGCCGGGTGACGGTCGAGTGGATCGAAAGCCGGAGCGAGGGTGCAGCAGGGTATGAGATCGCACGGATGCGCGGTCAGCCGAAAACGCCGGATGCCGGTGGGCCGAAAACGCCGGATGCCGGTCAGCCTGCTCGTTATACATTGGTCGGAAAGATGGCCCAGGACTGGAACAGGCGGTCTCTTTCTTTTGGCGACACGATCAGCGTCAATACCGATTATTATTATATGGCGCGAACGATCGACAGTACCGGTGTACGGTCCGAATGGTCGTCACCGGTGCATGTGGTATACCGTGCGACAGACAGCCTGGCGGCTCCCTCCGGTTTGCAGGTCCGGCTGGATGACCAGCATCATCATGTCCGGTTTAGCTGGCAGTATAAGGATAAAGGCGAATATTTTTTTGTGGTCTACCGGGGCTTCAATCACGGTGCGTTGAGCGCCTGGCGCTCTTTTGACAAGGAGGCGTCATCCGGGGAGGACGATGAGACCGGCAGCGGCGGATATGACTATGCCATCAAAGTGGTATACCGCGACCGGCCGGCAATTTCCGCGATGAGTAAACCTGTTCATATAACGATTCCCTAAAAAAAGCAGTCATGAAAAGTAAGATTTGTTCTCTTGTGATAGCGGTGTTGCTGGTGCTTGGGGCTTGTTCGCTGCTCACCTCCTGCGCAAAGGAGGGACCGCAGGGTATCCCTGGTGCAACGGGACCCGCGGGTAAGGATGGCAGCCAGATATATGCCGGTACCGGAGCGCCGTCCCAATCGCTGGGGCAGGACGGCGATTATTATCTCGACAAGAGTATAGGCAATTTGTATGGTCCCAAGACCGATGCGGGCTGGGGCACCCCGTTGAATCTGACCAATGGACAGGGTGGGTCCGGTCAGCAGGGGCCTGCCGGGCCACAAGGACCATCGGGACCACAAGGACCACAAGGACCGCAGGGACCGTCGGGGCCGCAAGGACCACCAGGTGCGGCGGGGGCGCCCGGTACAAGCGGAAGCCAGATCTACAGTGGCAGCGGGGCGCCGGCTTCTACCCTCGGGAATATTGGAGATTATTATCTCGACGCTACCAACTATGAGCTGTATGGACCGAAGACGGCGAATGGCTGGGGAACGCCTATGCTGTTGCGGGGGGCGCGGGGACCGCAGGGGCCGGCAGGGCCCTCGGGTGTGGCTGGGAGTCAGATCTTTGCCGGGACCGGGGCGCCGGCTGCCAATCTCGGGAATATCGGAGACTATTATATCGACAGGAGTACCGGGAATTTCTATGGCCCGAAAACTGCTAACGGCTGGGGGCAGCCGATCCTATTGGGCGGTGGCAGCGGTACCCAGGGACCTCCCGGACCACAAGGGCCACAAGGACCACAAGGACCTCCCGGGCCGCAAGGACCGCAGGGGCCACAAGGACCACAGGGCCCTCAGGGTACGACCGGCGCGGCAGGGAAAGCAGGAAGCGTGATCTATAGCGGCAGCGGTACGCCCGCGGCCAATATCGGGACAGTGGGTGACTACTATATCGATGACACGCATGCGATCATGTATGGACCGAAGACCAGCACCGGGTGGCCGGCGACGGGATTGTCGCTGCAGGTCAACAATACCATCACATATGATTTTGTGAACAAGGTGCAGCACAATCTGCCCTACAGCTGGGTGGTGCCGACTTCTTTAGTGGGGGGTGGTCCGGTGTATGAAGAGATCATGCTTCCCTATAACAATTCAGCGGCGCAGACCACGGGTTTCACGATCCCGCAGGCAGTCGTCGACAATGGGGTTGTTCTGTCCTATATCCGGTATTTCCCCGGGGGTCCGAATGACACGGCTACGGACGCCGGCATGACAGCCTGGATAGAGCTGCCGGCGTCGTTTGTTACCAACTACACGATTAACGGCGTGTCCGCGCAAGCCCAGGTCAGTCTCACCTCGAATTTCGACGATGCTGGTTTGTATATCTATCTAAGCGCTACGTCATCGAATATCGCCGCGGGTTATGCGCAAAGCCATATCCCGGCGGTCATCCGGGTCGTAGAGATCCCCGCGGCCCAGATCAATACCATCACGTCGCTGAAGCCCGGAGCGATACCGGCGCAGCATGGCAAAATTGTCACTTTAAACTAAACTATATGGGACTTTTTGATCAAACATCGACCGGGCCAGCGAATGGCCCGATAAACACGGACCGGATCAAGACCGATGTCGAGACTGTGATACAGTCGATTGCCAGTGGGAATCCGGACACGGAAAAGATAAAAGAAGCAGGCAGCGATCTGCTCAATACCGCCGCATCGATCCTTTCGAACCAGGGGATCGATCAGCTGACGGGTGGCGGCGCCTCTGAGGAGACCGCGGGCGGAATATTGAAACGGCTGCGGGACGGGCTGGGGCTCGATGGTCATGCCCTGGACGGATTGAGGCAAGCCGCTGAGCAATTAAAAAACAAGCTTTAAAACCTTTTGCTATGAACAGTTGGAAAAAATGGGCGTTGGCGGCGCTTATACTGCTGCCGGCCTGTAAAAAGGACAGCAAGAACGGGTCATCGTCCGCGACCGGTTGGATCGATGGGTTCTGGACCTATAAAGAAGACCCCGCGGAAGACTATTGGAACGCCAATGTGCTTTTCAAAAGCGACGGGACCTTCCGGATGTATCAGGCGCTTTCACTAACCGATACGGCATCGGGCCCCGCACTGGCGGACACGGCCGGGCAGGTGGTGACTTTCGGGACCTATACGGTCAGCGGCACGACGGTGACGATGAAGTATACGGAGTTCAACACCATCAACTTCACGTTTACCGGTTCCGTCAACGGCGCACACAATATCATCGTCGGAAACCTTTCGGATAACACCCCCGGCGACGCCGAGCCGCTGTGGTATTTAACAAAACCATAAAAACAAAACACATGAAAAAGAACCTTCTTGTTTTGCCGCTATTCGCGGCGATCGGTTTGGGATTTACGCTGGCAGGGCATAGCCTGGTCGGGCATTGGAATGCCACTTATGGAAATGGGCCAAAGGGTCATATGGTATTCAGGAATAACGGAACCTTCGAGGCCACTTTCACCGGCCAGCAGTGGAAGGTGGGAGGCCAATATAAGGTGGCCGGGAATACCGTGGCATTCGCCGATAGTTCCTGCGGCCTTCAATACTGGGGAAAATACAAAGTAACATGGCTTTCCGATGACTCGGCCAGGGCGACCGTCGTGGAAGACACCTGCTCGGGAAGGCGGGGCAATGGGGACGGCGCGGTCATCGTGAGAGCCAAAAGATAGGGGTCATGGTGCCTTGGTCATGCCATGGCTGCGGCGAGAGATTTAAAAGGCGCCGCTCGGAATGCTGCATATGCCGCAGGTCAGGCGGCAGTTGTGGCGCATGTCGCCTGTCAGATGCTTGATCTCGTAAGGTTTTAAAGTGGCAACTATTTTTTGCTCTCTATTGTCACCGGAAAGGCTTCATTGATCCGATGGGTCCCTTCCTTAATAGAAACCTCGTTTCCATTATCCCCAATTTTAAAATCGATCAAATATTTATTGATCCTGGATAGCATATTCCACTCGATCTCGAATTCATTGCCGGCTTTCCAATAGCCTCTTAACGCATACAAATGACCCGAACCGGCATCCTGATAAAATTTATAGGCTGCATCCTTTCCCAAGGGATAGATGACGGTTTGTTCACCGGCTTGCTTTAAGACGAAGGACAGATCCCCTTTTTCCCATCTGATTTCGGCGCTTTTAATACCCAAACTATTTTTTGGGAAAAGGATCGCCTTGTTAAAAAGTTTGTCCTTTTCGCTACCGTCGGAAATGTACCGCGGCGTATCGATCATCGTCGTTGCCGCCTGCCCTTCCATTTTTTTAAAGGTATCAAAGCCTTCGGGATCGCTTTTCAATGCTTTATCGGAGTGGATCGCATACCCGATAAGATGCCCGATCCCTTCCTTATCCTCGTCACTTAGCCCTCCTCCCGTTACCACGACAATGGCGTGGTGGATGGAATCGATGTGTAGTCGTTGTGTGCCCCTGCCTTCCATATTGAAAGCATGATCCTTATCGATCCAAAAACCATAGCCGTAACCATTCCCGTTTGGAAATACCGTGTTCATCGTTTTGGCTTTTTTTACCCATTCGGCGGAAAGAATGGTTTTATTGTTCCACTTGCCGCCATCTAACAATAGCTCACCGATCTTGGCAAGATCATGTGGTTGCAGACAAAGGTCTCCCCATCCATAATTAATGCCCTGCTTATTTTTTGACCAATAAACCGACGTTATCCCCAACTCATTAAAAAGATATTTTTTTGCAAAATCTTCGGGGGCCAGTCCGGTTGCCCGGTAAATAATTTCAGCCAGCAAATAATAATTGCAGCTGCAATAGGAGAATAGCTGCCCGGGGGCCGCGACAAACGGGATATTGAAAATAAATTTTGGCCAATTGTCCGATGGAAATAAGTCATTGAAGAGACTATCTTCATTCGACCAGCCGCAATTCAAACCCGACTTCATCGTGAGCAGGTCTTTGATCGATAACGATTCAAACTCTTTTCCTGTAAGTTTGAGCTCCGGGAAAAAGGAAGAGACCAATTGATCTTCACTCTTTATATAACCTTTGTCTATCGCTATGCCAATAAGCAGGGATATTACCGATTTTGTACAAGAGGCGATGTCATGCCGTAGATCCGGGCGAAAAGGATAGAAATAGGCATCGAGTACGATCTTCTTATTCCGGATGACTAAAAGACTATGGATATTGGGCTTTTTTTCTTTCACATAGGTAAATATCTCGCTTAATCCTTTCGAGGAGAATCCCTCTTCTTCCGGAGTAGCGGTAGAAAAGGCTTCTTCCGGGATCACCGGCGCGGGGGCTGTTTGAGAAAACCCAAACCCTGTCTTAAACACCAGTAATAGCAAAAAGGTGATCTTTTTATAATTTAACCGTTGCATAAAAAGGAATTTATTTATATGTGTAACAGGACCTTACAAATCTATCTGATCCGGGTGCCGTTTGGATATTTACTTGACGTATGGACGGTTTATGATGGCGAAAGGCTAGCTTTACAGTCCTTTGCAGGCAAACAATCAAGCAAATCACCTGCTACAACCTTGAACAAGTAGACCCGGCCAGGGCCGGCCAACCGGAGTCCCCATCTTTTCTTTTATACCTCCGCCTCCACATACCGCTGCAACGCGTCATCCCGAACGATCGGCCCCATCCCAAAAAGAAAGATCGCCACCCCGATCAGCGCGGAAACGCCAAACCCGATAAACAAAACGTTGTACGCCGCCGTATACCCATGAAGCGCGGACACGGACTTCAACGTCACCCCGGAGGCACTTTGGAAAATAGTGCCACCCAACCCATTCCCGATACACGCCAGCCCCCACGCCGACGCCGCCGCATTTTTCGGCACCACATCCGCAGGCAGCGCCAGACAATTGGCTGTATAGGACGTATACCCGAAACCCGCGAAACCAAAAAGGATCAGCGCGGAAATAGGCGAGCCAATCAGCAGCGGTCCTAAAAGCAACGACAGTCCCATGAGCAACCCGGAAAGGACCACCGCCAGCTTGCGGGCGCGGGGGATGGGCGTCCCCCGGCGAATGATCCACTGGGTAAAATAGCCGCCGCAGATGTTCCCGGCATCGGCAATGAGAAAAGGCAGCACCGCATCTAAACCGATCTTCTTCAGGTCCCAGTGAAAGACGTCGACGAGATAACGCCCCAGCCAAAAGGTGACGAAATACCACACGGGCTCCAGGAATACTTTACCCAGCAGAAAGGAAGAAACAAACCTTGTCCGCAACAACTTCATAGGGGGCACCAGGCGTTCTCGAATAGCATACCGCAAGGGTGCCGGCGTATAATAGATCAGGCGGAACAAAATTACCCACAGATAGCCGAAAATGCTGAGGATCACAAAGGTCGACCGCCAGCCATAACGGGTACCCATAACTGCTACCAGCGGCGGCACGATGATAGCGCCCAGGGCGCTGCCGCTGTTGAAAATACCGGAAGCCGTAGACCGCTCACGCGGCGGGAACCACTCGCCGGTGACCTTCACACCCGCGGGCCAGTTACCCGCTTCACCCATGCCGAGCAGGAATCTGCAGACGCCAAATTGCAAAGGCGTACGGGCGATGGCATGAAGGAGGCCTGCCGTCGTCCAGAAAAGCATACAGCAGATGTAGCCCAACCTCGCCCCCAGCCTGTCGATAACATAGCCGGAAAAAACATTCGAGATCATGTAAGCAATAAAAAATGCCGAACCGAGATAACCGAAAACATCGTCGGGGATCAGATGACGTAACGCGCCGTCGGCGCTGAGATAGTTGAAAGCGAGCCGGTGGACATAGTTCAGCACCGTGGCCAGAAAGGCCAGGCCGATCATTACCCAGCGCATGCCGGAGGGGCGGTTGGCCTGAACCGGACCATTCATAGCGGGACGATCTTTACCAACGTTTGCTTTTGCCTCATCTGTTTCAGCGGGTTCCGCAGCGGCCGGCCCATGCCTTCCCAGCTGATCTCCATGACATCGCCATCCAGCAGACCGAACCCGCCGCCAAAGCTAAAGGCGTCGGCGCCAAAGAAATGGACATGTGTTTGCAAGGGGATACGGTGGCCCGCGTATTTGAAATGATGATGTTCGAGATTCCCGAGGCTATGGGCCATGTGTTTTTCGCCGGTGTGAATACCGGTCTCCCATACCCGCACGCCATCTCGTAGGATCCCCACAGTCCCCGCAATGGCATCGAAGTCCGCGCCGACCACCAGCTCCGGTCCTATCGCACAGCTCCGCAGCTTCGAAGGCGCCAGATAGAGATAATTCTTCTTTTCCATGACATGGTCCGAGAATTCATTGGCCGTGGTCAGCCCGATCCGGCGAGGGATCCCGGCGTCATCCACGATGTAGATGCCGGCTATCTCCGGTTCTTCGCCGCCGTCATCGCCATACGCCGGGATCTCCAGCGCCTCATTGTGAGCACGCAGGCAGTAGCCATTGCCTTTGTAAAACCATTCCGGCTGAACGCCGATACCACCAGCACCCGGGAACCTACCCTCGAGTCCCCACTGGTACATTCGCATGCTGTCCGTCGGCTGCGCAGCGGCCGGTAAAGCAGAGGCCGGCAAAGCAGCAGTCGATTGATGCATCATCTGCCGGTTGAGTGCGCTGTTCTTATGCGTCAGCCCCGTACCCGACACGAGACAACCAAAAGGGTTTTCGGGCTGATCGAAAGCCGGCAGCAGCCGCCATTCACTCCGGCCTTCATAAACAAAAGAATAATCAAGAGACTCGGCCGACACCAGGCTCACCACCAATTCCGACAAAGACATGCCTTCCCGGACAGAACGTAAAGCGAGATGATAAATGGAAGGGGTAGCCGTAAGCAGCCGAAGGAGCGGCTCCTGCACGACCGCCACGCATCGGTGACGCGCGGGATGATTCAGCTGAACGAGATACAGGCACCGGTGGTATAGCTCGAGGCCGGGCTGGCCAGGTATCGATCCTCCCCGCTTGCGCCACCACCTGGCTCACGGCCGATGCCACGCTGGCCGCATCACAGACATCGCACGCGACGCTGAAACAGCGGCCGTCGCCCGGAACCCCGCGCCCCAGGCCAGCCGCACCCGCCGCAATGACAATGGTAGCGCCCGTCTCCGCCAGCGCCTTCGCCATGGACAGCCCAAGCCCGCGATTCCCGCCGACCACGAGAGCGACCCGGCCTGCCAAGCTGAACAGATCGAGAATAGATTCCATTTTATTCGATGATATTGAAATGTTCATGATCAGCCTTCAGGGTAAGCCCCACACCAGGCCGCGCGTCATCTAACTGCAGCTTTCCATTATGCGCCACCGCTTCGCCGTCGAAAATATACCAGAAAAGCTCATTGCCCACCTCGATGCCGGTCATCGGGAAATATTCCGCCATGGGCGCCGCAAAGCTGCTCATCACCACATGCAGATTGTGCATCTGGCCGCCATGCGGGATCACCTCGATGCCATGCACCTGCGCCAGCGTGCAGATCTTTTGCGCCTCGGTGAAACCGCCTACCCTATTCGTATCGAATTGAAAGATATCGAGGGCTTCGCTCTTTGCCAGGTCATAAAAACCGAACCGGGTGTATTCGTGTTCCCCGCCGGACAGCGGGATATCCGTGTATTCGCGCAGCTTACTAAAGAGATGGATCTCATCCGGCAGCAGCAGCTCTTCCACCCAACGGAGATTAAAAGGTTCGAGCTCCTTCAGGAGCGCGCGGGCATAGGCGAAATTAAACCCCATATAGGCTTCCAGCATGATGTCTACGTCGTCGCCCACGGCCTCCCGCACCACCTTCACCATTTCGACATTCTTCTTCATACCGGCCCGTCCTTCCGTAAGCGGGTAACCGCAGCGAAGCTTCATCCCGGTAAACCCTTCGCGCTGGTAGTGGGCTGCTTCTTCCTGCAGCCGGTCCAGATCCCGGGTATACAGCCGGCTATAATAGGTCTCTATCCGTTCTTTCGTCCTTCCGCCCAGTAGCATGAATACCGGTTGCCCCAGCGCAAGGCCCTTGATATCCCAAAGGGCGATGTCCAGGGCACTGATGGCGGCCACGACGGTGCCCTTCCTGCCGAACGCCACCGAGCTGCGGTACATCTTTTCGTACAGGTATTCCGTATTCAGGGGATTTTCGCCGATGAGGAGCGGCGCCAGCTTGGCGTCCACGATCGCTTTGGTGACATCGGGGCAAAGCCCTGCATTCCCGATGCCGGTATGACCTTCGTCGGTCTCCACCTCCACCACCAGCCAGCTAAAGAAGCGGTAGGCCGCCTGGGAATCGCGTTGAAAAGGCAGCAGGCTCACGGGGGTGGCGAAGATGGTATCGCCGGTGGTCACCGGACCGGTCCATTTGTATAGCTTCGTACGTACAGCTCGTATTTTCATGATGGCTAACAAATATACGTTTATCCTTATGGTTTCTTACCCGGGTTCATCATGACCAGCATCCCCTCTAACTGCCTGATGATCGCAGTGGCCGTTTGCTGATCCCGTTGAAAATAATTGGCACCCGCATCACCCAGCGAATTATAATAGGTAAGCTGCTGTTGGCAGTCCCGGATGGTGGCATTGGCGATAAGTGTCGCCATTTTCATATCCCCGGCCTGGTAAAAGGCAGTGGCATATTGCAAAGAGGCAATATCCTGCATATTCTGCGAAGACACCATGCCGTAAGACAGCGTCGTAGGGTCCATCATCTTATACCCATAGTTCAGCACCTTCAGGGCGCTGTCCCGTCTTCCACTCAACGCCAGCGCGCTGCCGAGCTGGGAATAAGCTCCCCGGATCGATAACAATTCCCTTCGGCCATTCTCATCGAAATAGACGTCGGGCTTTTCACCACCGCCAAACCTGAATTTTGTCATCAGGTTCGTATACATGTTCTTCAGATCGATGCCCCCATTCACCGAATCCTTTTGCCGGATGGGTGTAAGCCGGTAGGCCAGCCCCTCGTTCTCGACGTAAGCATCCAGGCCAAGGCCAAAAGGCGGATAGGTAAAACAGATCGGTCGTTCCCATTTGTTGGCGGCAATGACATTCAGCTCCGCCATATCATTCTTGTAGAGGATGCTGCCCGGAAAGGTAAAATTAACCCTTTCCCCGTCGAAGGGTATATACCAATTCCGCGTTGGCATATAGTTGAGGTTCTCCCCACTTTGCGTTTGCAGCTGATTGCTGTCGCTTGCCATGAACGCCATGACATCGCTCAGGCTCATGCTACTGTCTTTGGGAAAGGAGCTCTTGTCATAATAAGGAATATAATTTCTGTTGTCCCCCACATATTTTTCATGCGCCCAGCTAAAGGGAATGGGCTTGCTTTCATTGACCTTCGTCTGGAGCTGATCGATCATCCAATCCGTGCCAAGCAGGCTTGTTACGATCACCCGGATATCCGGCCGGATGTTCTCGACCTCCTGGGCATACCACAACGGGTAGGTGTCGTTATCGGCGCTGGTGAACAAAACGGTCTGCGGCGGACACGAGTTCAGGTGATCGGCCGCGATATCCCTCGCGAGCGTTTTCTTGTGGCGATCATGCGCCGGCCATTCCTGGATAGCCATCCATAGCGGCACCGTCACCAGACACAGCAGGACGGCGAGGATAGCCGGGCGGCCGCCCTCCTTCCATTTCTTCAGGAAAAGGCTATAGACATAGAGCACACCCAACCCGATATAGATGGAAAAGGCATAGAAAGACCCCACCAGCGAGTAATCCCTTTCCCGCGGCTGCGGGCCTGCCTGGTTTAGATACAAGATGATGGCAATCCCCGTAAAGAAGTACAACAAAAAGACGATAAACGCATCCGTACGCTGCCGTTTCCATTGATAGACGAGCCCGAGGATACCCAGCAAAAGCGGTAGTAAGAACAAGGTCGTGCGCGCTTTGTTGTGCTTGAGCGAATCCGGCAGCTTGCTTTGGTCTCCCAGCCGCAAGTTGTCCAGCGGCGAGATCCCCGATACCCAGTTCCCGTCCCTTGGATTGCCCGTCCCCTGCAGATCGTTTTGCCGCCCGGCAAAATTCCACATAAAGTACCGCCAGTACATCCAGTTGAACTGGTAGCCGATCAGCCATCGCAGGTTGTCCGACGCCGAAGGCGGTTCGGTACCATCTATGCCCAGCCATTGTTTATAGTAGTCCACATGTCCCTGGCTGTTATCGGTGTCCCAGATGCGGGGGAAAAGATGGATATCGCTTGGGTCGTATTCGGGGCCCGTCTTCTTACCTACCACATCGTATTTGCCGGTATGCAGGTCTTTGTCGTAGATATTCCCCTCGTCCTTGTAGCCGGTGGGCCGGGCGGTGAAATCAGCGCCCTTGAACACGGGCCATGAGCCATACTGCGACCGGTCGAGATAGGCCACCAGATCGATGGGGTTGTTGACATTCTGCATATTGATGGCCGGACCGGCATTCGCGCGGATCAGGATCACGGCATAGGAAGAATAGCCTATCAGGATGAAGGCGAAACAGTGGATGGCCAGCGCCACCGCGGACCGGCCTTTCCGGATGGCCCAGCGCAGCCCAAGAATGATCGCCGCCGCCAGTAAGACGAGGAAAAAATAACATCCCGAATTGAAGGGCAGACTCAGATCGTTGACGAACAGCAGTTCGAACCACCCCATCACTTTGATCGTGTCCTGGATGATCAGTATCTGCACCACTCCCGTGAGCACGCAGGCGACCAGGAAGGCGAGCACCATCCCCCAACGGGAATAATTGAATCGCCGGAAATAATAGGTCATGACAACCGCAGGGATGCTCAGCAGACTCAACAGGTGTACCCCGATCGACAACCCGATGAGATAAGCGATCAGGATGATCCACCGGTCTGCGCCAGGCTGATCCGCCTGTTCCTCCCATTTGCCGATGGCCCAGAATACCATCGCAATGAAGACCGGGGAAACACCGAACACGATCCCTTCCACCGCGGAAAACCAAAAGGAGTCGGAAAAGGTAAACGCCAGCGCGCCCACCGCGCCGGCGCCGATGATGGCAATGGCTTTCTCCCTGCTCACGGCTTCCCCTTTCTTAACCAGCAACTTTTTGGCCAGCCGCGTCGTCGTCCAGAAAAGGAAAAGGATGGCAAACCCGCTGCTCATGGAGGATAGCAGGTTCACTTGTTCGGCCGCGTGAGCGTTAGCCGTGGTAGCATCGATATTTCCGCTAAAAAGGATGATGAACAGCCGGCCCAGCAGGATGAAAAGCGGGGCCCCGGGCGGATGGGAGATCTGCAGTTTATAGGCACACGGAATAAACTCACCGCAATCCCAGAAACTGGCCGTAGCCTCTCTGGTCAGAATGAATACGGTACAGGCTATGGCACAAACGATCCATCCTGCGATATTGTTGGCTTTCCTGAAGTTCATGCGCAGAAGTTACGAAAGTTTTCGTTACTCCAACACCTCCGGATGCACCTCCAACCCTGCAAGCGTTTTCACGACATCGCTCGATTTTTTACCTTTGTCGTAAATTTGCCCCATGAATTTCTATACCCGCAAATGGATCAAGCCCGAAGACCTCAACGCCCATGGAACCCTGTTCGGCGGCAGCCTGCTTCGCTGGATCGATGAAGAAGCCGCCATCTACACGATCATCCAGCTGGGCACCAACCGCTGCGTCACCAAATTCATGTCCGAGATCAATTTTGTCAGCTCGGCCCGCCAGGGCGATATCATCGAGCTGGGCATCAAAGCGATCCACTTTGGCCGCACTTCGCTCACCCTTACCTGCGAGGTCCGCAACAAGATCACCAAAAAAAGCATCCTCACGATCGATAAAATGGTCTTCGTCAGCGTGGACGAGCACGGAAAACCCTGGCCCCACGGCCGCACCACGATCACGTACACGGACGAGCGCCTCCGCGAAGAGTAGATGCGGAGTGGCGTCCACGCCGCTCAATTTTTTATTAGCTTCCGAAATTCTCCATTTTCAATATGCCCCTACCCCATCCCGCTACATAGCTTTGTCTCACTAAATCAAGCAACAATGACTATTCAGGAAGTAGCAGCCAGATTCGACGAGCTGGCCCAGAAAGAACAATGGTTCGAGATCCAGGACGAACTTTTCGCAGAAAACGTAAAAAGCATCGAGCCGCCCCACTCCCCTTATATGAAGGACGCCCAGGGGAAAGCGGCGGTCCGCAAAAAAGCCACCGACTTTGTACAGAAAATAAAGGATGTCCATGGCGCTTCCACCACCCGTCCGACCATAGCGGCGAATCATTTTTCGGTAGGCCGGATGGTAGATATCACCGCGGATGGTTTCGGCAGAGTTAAGATCGATCAGATCATGCTCTACGAGGTAAAAGACGGCCGGATCATTTCGGAGCAGTTCTTTTATTGATCCGCGACGGCCGGGCGGCCCTCCGTCCGGCCGTATCGCCTTGAGCCGGCTACACCATCGCTCCCCTGATCAGCTCGATGCGCTCTACCGATGCCTCCTTGAGATGCACAAAGGAAGCACGCAGCGGGTCTTTGCCAAAGGCGATGAAATCCTTTTCTTCGGGGAAACTCACGAGGTGGATCTCATAAGGCGCCCGGCCTTCCCCTTCGATAAAGGCGGCGGCATCCGGCCGGATGCGAAACAAAAGCTTTCCGTTATAGCGGGCGATCAATGGGAGCGCCACGGCTTCGAATTCATCGAATACCCTCTCCTGGCCTGGTTTGATGTAGATGAGCTGGGTAAAATAAAGCATAGATCCAAAGTTACTGTACTAGTTCCGGATGCGCAGATAAACGCGCCACCACCAACCGCGGGGCATAGCTATACGCAATGAGAAGGCAGATGCCGCTAAAGCCCAATGACTCGAAGACGCTCGCCAGCTCATTGCCATTATCGGTCGCCGGCGCAACGACCGCCCGGGGAATATGCAGCACGAGAAACCAGATAAAGATCGCCCCGCCCAACAACAGCCCCGCCAGCCGCAGCTGGATACGCAGGATGTAACCTATCCCCGCGGCGATCAGCGCCAACCCGGCAAAATAGGTCCAGAACAGATGCCACGGGATCCAGTGAGGCACCAAATACTGAACGAATTGCGCATACATAAAATGTTCGGCGCCAAACACGATCATCGTCAGGGCAAAAAAGATCCGGCCGTATCCAAAACCTCCCCGGTAAGAACCTGCCACGATAAGCGCTCCACCCGCCATGGCCGATTCCTTCAGCGCATTGTTCCATCCCCCGATGCTTTTTCCGGCGGGATCGGTAAACGCTTCATAGGGAATATGACAGAACAACAAAAGCACGAAGAAAAGACCCGCCAGCCCCAGGGCAAGCGTCCGGCCCTGTTTGTTAAGGACGATGCCCACAGCTGCCACGATCAAAAGAGCGCTTAGCAGATAGACCAACACGATCTCCCCGGGAAAATGAGTAGCATAAGAAGGTATTAGTACG
>Ga0134128_10003312_pt1 | contig 19682 bp, 14 predicted proteins | sample KB31754_FD_96462 | JGI IMG/M metagenome (GOLD analysis project Ga0134128, IMG submission 96462) | Terrestrial soil microbial communities with excess Nitrogen fertilizer from Kellogg Biological Station, Michigan, USA - KB3-175-4 | ecosystem: Environmental > Terrestrial > Soil > Unclassified ...
CAGGCCGGCCAGCACGGCCAGCGAAGCGAGTCCAGTCGCCCAGCGGCGTCTGGAGAATGGGGTGCTCAGGCCCCCTCGCGCCATTAACCCGAGTGCCGCGATTCCTGCCGCGGTCACTCGAATCGCGGCTTTCTTAACCCTAGCGCCGAGGCGCCGCCGGCAGTGAATTGCCAGACTTATCACTATAGTTCCCTTCCCCGATCGGGGCTCATTGGCCCCTGCATTGACCGGCCGCTACCCGATAGCCTCCGGCAGCGTTCTTGACTGCTTTCTTCCTTCCTCTTCCGCCGCTCGACGGGCACCGCGGCCAGGCGGACCATGGCCGCCGGCGTTGCACATGGCGGCCCTGCCCGTCCTTACGCGCCCCGCACTTGCCAGGGCGGCCGACGGTCTAACGCGATGGCCGCAGGGGTAAGCGCGGCTATCCTTGCGAGCACGCGGACTACCTCCATGGAGATGCCTCCTGCTCGGTGAGCCCAGCGTCCGTTCAGCACCGCTCTTTGCTGCGGTAAGCGCATTTTGAGGCTAGCTAGGCCGGGAAGGGCGGACCAGGACACCTGACCCGACATTTCGCCGACATATTCCGGGCATTTTGCGGCCGCCTGCGGCGTTACGATGCGGGAGTGCACTGTTTTTGCGTGGGCCGGCAGGGATGACACGCAGCGAGGCCGGGCCGCAGTTCGGGGAGTTGTTGCGTAAGCTTCGGATCGGGGCGGGCCTGTCGCAAGAGGAACTCGCCAGGCGCTCGGGGCTGGCCGAGCGCACGATTGCCAGGCTCGAGCGGGGACGCAGCCAGCGTCCGCATCCGGAATCGGCGCGGCGCCTGGCCCGGGCACTGGAACTGCCTGACGCCGAGCGCGCGGACTTGATGGCCGCAGCGGTACCGCCGGGCAGGACAAGGGCGGCAGCGCAGGACAGGACAGGACGCGGCCCGCGCCACCTGCTATCCGACACAGCCCTGTTCACCGGCCGCGACCGGGAGATGGACGCGCTCTTGGCCCTGGCCGGGCAGGGTGGCTCAGGCGCGCCGCCGGGCGCGGTGGTGATCTCGGCGATCGACGGGATGGGCGGGGTCGGCAAGACTGCCCTGGCCCTGCACGCGGCGCACCGGCTGGCCGACCGGTTCCCTGACGGGCACCTGTTCATTGACCTGGCCGGGTTCACCGCGGGCGCGCAGCCCCTGGACCCGGCGCAGGCGCTGGCCGACCTGCTGCGCGACCTGGGCACCCCGCCGCAGCTGATCCCGGCGGACCCGGAGGCGCGGGCGGGGTTTTACCGGGACCGGCTGCACGGCACTCGGACCCTGATCGTGCTGGATAACGCGGTCGGCGAGGAGCAGGTGCGGCCGCTGCTGCCGGGCACCGGTTCGTGCCTGGTGCTGATCACCAGCCGCAGGCGGCTGGCCGCGCTGGATGACGCGCTGCCGCTGCCGCTGGACGTGCTGGCCCCCGCCGAGGCCATCACGCTGATGCGCCGCGCCGCCCGCCTGCCCGCCACCGCCACCGCCACCGGCGACGGCGACGGCGAGGGCGACGGCGAGGGCGACGAGGAGACCCGACTGCTGGAGCAGGTCGCCGGCCTGTGCGGCAACCTGCCGCTGGCGCTGCTGATCGCCGCGGCGCTGCTGCGCGCCCACGGGCGGGCCTGGACCCTGGACCACCTGATCACCCGGCTCGCCGCCGGGCCGCCGGGCCGGGAACTGGCCGCGTTCGACGACGGCACCCGGAACCTGACCGCCCTGTTCGACGTCTCCTACCACGCTATGACTGCCGGCCAGCAGGAGTTCTACCGGCGCCTGGGCGTGCTGCCCGGACCGGAGATCGACGGCTACGCCGCCGCCGCGCTGCTGGCCAGCGACGACCTGGAGGAAGCTGAGGCTCACCTGGAGCAGCTGGCCGGGTGCAGCCTGCTAGAGGCCGCGTCCCCGGGCCGTTACCGGATGCACGACCTGCTGCGCGCCCACGCCCGGACCGTGGCCGCCACTGACCCCGGCGACCAGCGCCAGGCGGCACGCGCCCGCCTTTTTCATTACTACCAGCACACCGCCCGCCGCGCCGCCACCCTCACCACACTGACCCCGCGACCCGGACCCGGCGGTCCTGCGCCCGCTTATGCCCCGCCGCTGCCGGACGTCAAAACCGCGTGGGTCTGGCTGCGCGCCGAGCGCGCCAACCTGCTGGCGGCCATCGACCACGCCGGACGCCGTAACCTCGTCCCGGACCTGATCACATTGACCGCGGGGCTGGCCACCGTCCTGCATACCGACGGCCCCTGGCCCCAGGCAATGAGCCTGCATGAGACAGCAGTCGCCGTCGCCGGCCGCCTCGGTGACCATCGCGGCCAGGCCGGCGCCCTCACCGACCTGGCTTACGTGCGGACGCGGACGGGCGACTTCCCGGGCGCCACCGGTGCCTTCACCCAGGCCCTGCAGGCCTACCGCGACCTCGGTGACCGTCTCGGCCAGGCGTCCGCCCTCACCGGCCTGGGGGACGTGCGGATGCTGACGGGCGACTACCCCGGCGCCACCGACGTCCTCACCCAGGCCCTGCAGGCCTTCCGCGACCTTGGTGACCGCCGGGGCCAGGCAGACGCCCTCAGCGGCCTGGGGGAGGTGCGGCGGCTGACGGGCGATTACCCCGGCGCCACCGACGTCCTCACCCAGGCCCTGCAGGCCTACCGCGACCTTGATGACCGCCGCGGCCAGGCAATCGCCCTTACCGGCCTGGGGGAGGTGCGGCGGCTGACGGGCGACTACCCCGGCGCCACCGACGCCCTCACCCAGGCCCTGCAGGCCGCCCGCGACCTCGGCAACCGCCTCGGCCAGGCAATCGCCCTCGCCCGCCTGGGGGAGGTGCGGCGGCTGACGGGCGATTACCCCGGCGCCACCGACGCCCTCACCCAGGCTCTGCACACCTTCCGCGACCTTGGTGACCGCCTCGGCCTGGCAAACGCCCTCAGCGGCCTGGGGGAGGTGCGGCGGCTGACGGGCGACTACCCCGGCGCCACCGACGCTCTCACCCAGGCCCTGCAGATCTTCCGCGACCTTGAAAGCTGCGGCAGTGAGGCGTGGGCGCTGAGCTACTACGCCGCCGCGGTCAGGGCCGGCGGTGATGGGGTCCGGGCGCTGGAGCTGTACCGGCAGGCGCTGGCCATGAACCGGGAACTGGGCAAGCCCGACGACGAGGCCATCGCCCTGGAAGGCATAGGCGGCTGCCTGCTCGCCCAGGGCCGCATTGCCGATGGCACCGCCTGCCTGCGGCAAGCCCTGGACCTGTACCAGCGCCTGGGCATGCGCGCCGACGCCGAACGCCTCACCGTGCACCTGACCGCACACCAGTGCCCATAGCCGACGGTGATCCGATCATGAAGCGTGTCGGCCACTCTTGCCGGACTCCGGGCGCGGCTTGCATGTCTTGCGTGTGGGGTTCCAGAACTCAGCAGCTGCTCCTGACCTGGCATCTTACGCGGCGAAGGCCATCCGCGAGCCGAAGCAACTCGCCCAGCCACAGCAGTCGCCGCCCGCGACGCGGTCAGCGAGGCCGTGAGCCGGCCAGCGATTGGCGCAGCCTCACTAAAGACGTACTAAACCACTGCAATTCTTTCTAAATAAAGAAAGATTTGCGCGGGTTTCCTGCGCCTGTCCACAGGCCGCTGCGGCTCGCGGGCGACTGCCGACGCGGCTTGCTGATGCGGCCCGCCTGTGAGCACCGACCGACCGGCACGGCCCGGCGGGACTGGCGCTGGCCTGGTGCGGGCCCGTTGACCTTTAGTGCCACCGTCTACACACTGCTCAAAGAGGTCCGCGCGGACCAGAACGAGGACTGATCATGGTTGCCTATCTCGACGCCCTAGAGGTCGCGCGACGATTGGACCGCACGGCGGTGCTGCCCGCGTTGCGAGTGGCGTTCGCCGGACTGGCCACGGGAACCAGCCGGCAGCCGGCCCAGACCGCGATGACCTATCCCGGCGACGGCGGCGACTGCATCTTCTACCCCGGCCTGATCTCCGACCTCGATGCCGTGGGGGTGAAGGCCTCCCCGTACACGGCGGGCCGGGCCGCGACCGGGGCCGAGCCGGTGACCGCCTACACGCTGCTGCTCTCGGCCAGCACGGGTGAGCCCCGGGTGATGTGCGACTCGCTGGCGCTGACCGCCATCCGCACCGCCGCGACCACCGCCCTGGCCGTTGACCTGCTGGCATCCGACGACGCCAGCTCGCTGGCCGTGATCGGGGCCGGCCCGGTCGCGCTGGAACATCTCCGGTTCGCCGCCCCGCTGCGCGACTGGTCGGACGTCACCGTGTTCTCGCCAGCCCTGGCCGACCCCCGATCCCCGCGCCACGCCGACCGCAGAGCCGCACTCGCCGAGGTGACCTCCGCCCTGAGTACATCTGTCAGCGCGGCCGGCTCCGTCGAGACGGCGGTCCGCGACCGGGACGTAGTGCTGCTGTGCACCAGTTCCGCCACGCCAGTGGTGGGACCCGAACTGCTGGAATCGGCCGGCGACATCCTGGTCAGCTCCATTGCCATCGATGCCGAGCTGGAACCCTCGGCGCTGCCGCGCTGGCAGGTGTTCTGCGACTACCGGGCTACCGCGCCGCTGACCGCCGGAGACTTCGTCGCGGCGATCGAGCGCGGCGACTGGAATGCCGACGACATCGTCGCCGACTTGCCGGAACTGGTGACCGGTGCCGCTGCCGCGGTACGCCGAGGCCGCCGGTATTTCCGCTCCACCGGCCTGGGCATCGAAGACCTCGCCATCGCCAGCCTGCTGGGCTGATTCATGATGCGGAAGCACGTTGACGTGGCAGTGGCCGGGCTGGGACTCGCCGGGTCCTCGGCCGCTCTGGCGGCGGCGCGGCGCGGACACGCGGTGGCGGCCTTCGAGGCGTTCGAGCCCGGCCACCGGCGCGGCAGCTCGCACGGGCACTCGCGGATCTTCCGCCGCGCCTATTCCGACCCGCTCTACGTGGAGCTGACCGGCCGGGCCGGCGAGCTGTGGGAACGCCTGGAGGCCGACGCCGGGTGCACGCTTCTCTCCCGGGTCGGCGGCGTCAACCACAGCGGCGGCGGCGGCGAGTCCGAGCGCATGACGGCGCTGCTCCAGGAGCACGGGGTCGCCGCCGAGTTGCTCGACCCGGCCGACGCCGCGCGCCGCTGGCCCGGTGTCCGGTTCGCCAGGCCCGTGATGCATGACCCGGAGGGCGGCGTCATCGATCCGGAGGCGGCGATGGCGGCCATGGTCCGGCTCGCGGTCGCGGCGGGCGCGTCGGTGACCTACGAGACTCCCGTGCGGGACCTGGAGCCCGACGAGGACGGCATACGGTTCAGCGCCGCAGACCAGAGCTGGCACGCGAACACCCTCGTCCTCGCGACTGGCGGCTGGACCGGGCCGCTGCTCGGCGGATTGGTGCCGCTGCCGCCGCTGACGGTGACCCAGCAGAGCATCTTCTTCTTCGCCCCGCGCGAACCGGGCCCGTGGCCGACCGTCGCGCACTCCCAGCCGCAGGATTCACTGGAGTTCTACGGCCTGCCAGAAGGTCCTGTGTTCAAGGTCGGCGAGCATATCGGGGGCACGGTCACCACGGCCGGCTCCCGCGATTTCACCATCGCCGCCGACGTGCGCGAACAGGTCCTCGCCTACGTGGGTGAATGGCTGCCCGGCCTGGATCCGAACCCACGGTCGCAGACCACCTGCCTGTACACCAGGACGCCGGATGAGGACTTCATTCTCGACCGGCGCGGAGCCATCGTCGTGTGCTCGCCCTGCTCGGGCCACGGCGCGAAGTTCGCGCCCCTGGTCGGCGAGCTCGCCGCCGACCTGGTCGAGGGCGGCGATCCGATCCCGAGGTTCACCCTTCCTTAACGGCACCTGGCCCAAGGTCGGCATGGCCCACATGACGAGCCAGACCGCTCGCCACGCGGGCCATGCCGGCATCTTCAGGGAGCAACTCGACGGCACCGCCGGCCGCTGACCTGAACTCAGCCGCCGGTCTTGGTCAGGCTCGCCGAGATGTCCAGGTGCTCTTGACCGGCCCGTACGGTGACCAGCGTGGCGGTCTTCGCGCTGCCCGCGCCGCGCCACCACTGGGTCCTGTAGCCGGTCGCTCCGCAGCCGGACTCGAACTCGACCCGGTACTTGCCCGGCGCCAGCGGGCCGGTCTGGTATCGGCCCTTGGCGGCGGTGCTCTCGGCCAGGAACGGGGCCGATCCCTGAGCGACCGGCACGACTTGCACGCAGATTCCGGCCAGCGGCTCGCTGGCTGGCTTGGGTCCGGTCACGGTCCCCGAGATCGAGCCGTCGCGCTGAAGCGTCACGTTGATCGACCTGGTTGTCCGGCCGGCCGCGACGGTGACCGCAGTGGCTTTGGACTTCTGGGATGTGCCTCGGAACCACTGCGGCACAAGGCCGGCCGGGTCGGTAACGCAGAACGGGTCGCCTATGAGGATCTTGTACTTCCCTGGCAGCAGGCCGGTGAGCTGGTATCGGCCGCGAGCGCCGGTGGCGGCAAACCCGCCCTCGAACTCCGCGCCAGCGCCGCTAGATACCGGAACGGCGTCGACGCACGCGTCGGCGACGAGTGCGGGCGGCGATCCGGCGGCGCTGACACGGCCTGTGATGGCGCCTGCCTTAGCCGACAGCGGCAGCACGGCCACGTTCGGCCCGGCCGCCGTCCTGCCTGCGGTAACTCGCACCACGCCACTGCGCAGCGGCACTACACCGACCGAGCCGCAAGAAGTAAAGGTGAGCCGGTAAGTGCCGCTATTGAGGCCGGTGACAACGTACTTTCCAGCCGGGTCGGTGGCGCCGAAACCGCTCGTTGACGAGTTGAGGTCCCGTGCGATGACGCACACGCCGGTGAGTGGCTTGCCGGTGAGCTTGTTTACAACCCGTCCGGTGATCGTCCCGCCGACGGTCATCCAGGCATTGACCTTCTGGGTTGTGTGACCGGGATGTACCAGGATCGGCGTTGCCTTGCCTGGTCGCGTCGCGCGGTTGTACCACTGGTCGGCGAGGTTCTCCCCGCCGCACGAGGAGAACTCGACCAGGTAACGTCCGGGAGCGAACCCCCAGATGGTGTACCCCTCGCCGACCGCTGCCGGGAAGAAGTCAGAAACGATGGCACCGGTCCTGGCGTCGCTGATCGTGGGGCAGACGAACGCCCCCTGCTCCTTCTTCGGTCCGTAAATCCAGCCGCTGATCGACCCGCCCCGTTGCACGACGGCGTCGACGGATGCGACCACGCCGCCGGCCGGCACGTAGAGCTGGTCGGCACGGGATTCGTCGCTGGTCGAGCGACCAGGCGCGGCGAAGAACGAGTCGGCGATGTTCGGGCCGCCGCAGGAGTCGAATTCGATCTGGTACAGCCCGGCAGGCAGGTCCTGGATCACGTAGCGACCGTGATGGGTGCTCGCGCCGTTGCTGCCGATGTCGGTGACGGAGTCGGCCACGACGCAGACATTGCTCGGCGTGGCCCCCGTGGTCAAGGAGATTGCGCCGCTGATCGTCGCGCCTGGAGTCATGGCGGCGTCGATTCCCTTGACTACCTGACCGGGCCGGAGCTTGATCGAGGCCGCCTCCGCCGGGTTCACCTGACCGGGGTAGAACTGCGGAGCGAAATTACCTTTGTTCGCGCAATTGAAGAACTGGATCTGGGTCTGGCCGGGGGAAAGCTGGTCCAGGGCGTAGGTGCCGTCGGGGCCGGTCGCGGCGATCGAGAAGCCATCGGCGTCCGAGACGCAGATCCCGCGCAGTCTCGTGCCATCGGACTTGGCCGTGACCGTCCCGGTGATGATCGCTCCCGGCTGCAGGTAGGCGTTGATGCCGCCGGTGACCCGGGAAAGCCGGGCGGTCACGGCGTGCGGATAGTTCTGGCTCAGGTAGTTGCCGTTGTTGTTGCAGCCAGGACTGAAGTTCAGCGCGTAGCGACCCGCCGGAAGCCCGCCGATCGAGTACTTGCCGCGGGCGTTGCTGGCCGCGAAGAAGTCTTCGCCGTCTGGCCGGCCGGTGGGCGACGCGTCCACGCAGATGCCCTTGATCGGGTGTCCGTGACTGTTGCGGAACCTGACCACGCCGGAAATCGTCCCGCCGAGCACAAGCTTGGCGTCGACATGGGACCTGACCGTGCCGATGCCGGTCTTGATCAGCCCTTGCTTGGTCGGCTTGGCCGTGCCAGGAAACCATTGCGGCAGGTAGTCGCTCCGGCCGCGGGCGCAGTTCGGGAAGAATCCGAGGTTGTACTGGCCGGGGTCCAGTCCCTGGAATCGGTACCGGCCATCGCGCGGCGTCGTGATCTGCTGGACGAAGTCGCCGTGGGCGGTCGTCGCCACGACGCAGACTTGCGCCAGTGCGCGGCCGCCTTGTCCGGTGACGATGCCCGCGATCACTCCGCCCCGCATCATCACCCCGCCGATACCCCGGGTGATCTTGCCTGCTTTGATCACGACGGGATCGGCCGCCGAAGGACGCAGGTGGCTCTTGTACCACTCGGTTGCCCAGTTGGCCGACGCCGTCCGGGACGCGAAGCTACAGATCGCGCTGAAATCGACGGTGTAGGTGCCCGGCGGCAGTTCCTTCCCCGTGCTGTACCGGCCGTCGGCCCCGATCGGGCCGCCGATAGTTCCGCCGCGCGCACCGACGCTGAAACACAGCCCCTTGATGGGCCGGCCGCGGGGGCCGAGCACGCGGCCCGCGATACCGCCGAAGTGCCCTCCGCTGAGCCGGTGCCGCGACCGCGCCGCGGCGACGAATCTAACCGCCGGGGGCACTGGCATCCCGGCAGCACGATCGATGGCGTGGCCGGCGGATGTTCCGGAGCGCAGCGTGATTCGCCCGAGCGTCGTCACCTGGCCGTCGGTCACATAGCCGCGCGTCGCGGTGGCCGGCGCGGCCAGCGGACCCGGCCCGAGCGCGGCCGCCCGCGGGTTCACGACACCGTCAGGCCGCCCGAGGCAGTCCCGGTAGCGCAGGAAGTACGGGCCAGGGCGCAGTCCCGTGATCATGAACATGCCGCCGGAGGTGGTCACGGCAGTGCGGCCGTCCGCGGACGGCCCTGAGGCGCTAGTGCGCAAGGCCGTGACGCAGACCCCGGCCACGGCCGCACCGTGGCTGTCGACGACGGTGCCGGTCAGGGTACCCGGACGCACCGTCGTCATCGAGACCGAAGGGGCGGAGGTAACGGAAGTGCTAGTCGCTCGGGCCGCCGAGCCAGGAATGACGGCAGCGGCAGCCGAGACAATTATGAGGGCGGTGAGGATGCGAAAAGCCTGAATTCGAAGAATCACAGCCTGAGGGTAATGGCCCAGGAGCTAGCCCGGTATCGCGGAAAACCCTGATATTCAGCCGTCCGAACACTGACCTCGGGGAACCAGGACCAAAGCCGGCGCACTATTTAATCCTGATAGTGGTTTTTCCTGCCTGGTAGCCGTCCAGTGTGGCGGTGCAGGTGCGAGTGCCCGCCGACGATCCGGCGGCGAACTCTAGCTTGGCGTGTCCATGGGAATCGGTAGTCGCCTGCTTTCCGCCGATCCCGTCCCTCGATCAACCACGGGCGGGTGAATGTGCAGATTCACCTGGTTTTTCACGGGTGAATCTGCACATTCACCGGGTTTTCCGAGGGCACATTCCCGGGTATTTAGACTGATCACGGCCTGGGGTGGCGGGCGCGAGTGACCGGAGTGGTTGGCCTGACTGAAGTGATCAGTGTGATGCGGTCGGGGTTGGGGCTGGCTGGTTGGCCTGTGGGCTTGTTCGGCTGGGCCCGGGTCGGATTGGACCGGGGGATGTGACATGAACCACACGGCATGGCCCGGATCCCAGCTGCGCACGTCAAGCAGCACCTAACAGCCGTCGGGACGAGCGGAGGCTGTTAACTGTCACTTGACCGGTCCGGCGCCCGTCCGGTTCACTAAGCCCATGCGGCCAGGCACAGTGATCTGACGTGGCGATCCACACTTTCGGCCAGGCGGCCGTTGACTGGGAACGCCGGATAGACCTCAACCGACTTCGCGACGACCGGCTGGCACGGCTGAAGGCCGCGCTCGACGAATCCGAGATGGGTGCGCTGCTGGCGTTCGACTTCTCGAACATCCGGTACATGACGGCGACCCACATCGGCACGTGGGCGATGGACAAGCTGATCCGGTTCGCCGTGCTGCCGCGCGGCGGTGAGCCCGTCATCTGGGATTTCGGCTCGGCGGCCCGCCACCACCAGATCTACAACCCGTGGCTTGATCACTCCGATGGCCCGCCCACCCCGGAGGGTGCGGCCAGGACCGGCGCCCGGGCCGGGATCTCGACCCTGCGCGGCGCGTTCAGCCCGGACGCCGGCATCGCGGCCGACGTCGCGAAGAAGGTGGCCGCCGTCCTGCGCGAACACGGGCTGGCCGACGCTCCGGTCGGCATCGACGTGGTCGAGATGCCGGTACTGGCCGCGCTCCGCGCCGAGGGCCTCGACACCGTGGACGGCCAGCAGGTCTTCCTGAAAGCGCGCGCGATCAAGACCAAGGACGAGATCGGGCTGCTGAGCCAGGCGTGCTCGATGGTCGATGCCGCCTACGACGAGCTTTACCAGTTCCTCAAGCCCGGCGTCCGCGAGAACGAGTGCGTCGGCCTGGTCTCCAAGACCCTCTATGACCTGGGCAGCGAGTACGTCGAGGGGGTGAATGCCATCTCGGGCGAACGCTGCTCGCCGCACCCGCACGTCTACAGCGACCGCCTGATCCGCCCCGGCGACCCGGCGTTCTTCGACATCTTGCACAGCCACCTGGGCTATCGAACCTGCTATTACCGCACGTTCGCCGTCTCGAGCGCGTCGGTCGCGCAACGGGACGCCTACACCCGGTGCCGCGAGTTCATCGATCACGCGATCTCGCTGGTCAAGCCCGGCGCGACCACGGCCGACATCGTGTCGGTGTGGCCCACGGCGACCGAGTTCGGGTTTCCTGACGAGATGGCGGCGTTCGCGCTCCAGTACGGCCACGGCGTCGGACTGTCGATCTGGGAGAAGCCGATCTTCAGCCGCCTGGTATCGCTTGATCACCCGGAGGTGCTCCAGGAAGGCATGGTGTTCGCGCTCGAGACCTACTGGCCCGCCAGTGACGGCTGGTCGGCCGCGCGGATCGAGGAAGAGGTCGTGGTCACCGCCGACGGCTGTGAGGTCATCACGAAGTTCCCGGCCGAGGAGTTGCTGGTCGCGGGCCGTAAGTACTGGACGGTTGGCGGCGAGCTGAGCACGCTGCGCGAATCCCAGTCGCACCTGAACACTCCTGCAGGCCAAGGCAAGTCAAGCTAGAACTCCGGTGTCACCCGATGCTTGAGTTTCATTAGCGAGAAAGATTTGCGCATGACTTTTCCTCGCCATCGAGTCATCCACGCCGCTGACGCTGACTATCAGGCCCCGTCCGGCTGGGCCGCCAGCGCGGAAGGCTACACGCGGTGGAGCGCGGTCGGCGAGGAGAACGGGGCGCCCCATACCTCGTTCGGTATCTGCGCGCTCGACCCGGGTGGTGAGGTGCCCGCGCACGTTCACTCGTTCGAGGAGTCGTTCTACATTCTCGACGGCACCGGTGCGATCACGATGCCGGACGGCGCGCACCAGGTCGGTCCGGGGGACTACGGCCTGATTCCGCTGGGCACGCCGCACGCCTGGCGGAACTTCAGCGATGCCCCGGTGCGCTGGGCCGAGATGGCCGGACCGGCGCCGAGGTCGCAGTACGCCGACGACACGTTCCTCGTTGCGCTGCCCTCGGCCGTGCCGGTCCCGGTCGACGTCCGCGACCCCCGCAACCGGCTGTTCGGCAACATCACCGCCGATCACATGGATCCGCGCAAGCAGGGCCAGAACCTGCTGGCGGTCTCGGCGAGCATGCGTACCGCGCTGCTGGTCTACAGCGGGATCGCGGTCAAGATGATGGTCGACTCCGACCTGGGTGCGAACCTGACGACAATGTTCATGGTGCAGTACGACCCGGACGGCAAGGCCGGGCCTCATGATCACCCGTTCGAGGAGACCTACCTGATCGTCGAGGGCGCGACCGACGCCGAGTTCGACGGCGAGCGGTACCGGCTCGAGGTCGGCGACATCGCCTGGGCCGGGGTCGGCTGCGTGCACGGCTTCACCAACGCGTCAGCGGACGGACCGGTGCGCTGGCTGGAGACCCAGTCGCCACAGCCTCCCAGTCGCCACTCCTATAGATTTGCCCGAGATTGGGAGTATCTGGGTGACATGCTCGCTCAGAAAGGACAGTCTTATGGCTGAACGCACCCCGGCTAACACGCTGCTCGTAATCGGCGGTACTTCAGGGATAGGCAGGGAGATCGCCGCGCGGGCGGTCGCTCGCGGTGACGAGGTCGTGATCTCGGGCCGGGAGCTTGAGCGGGCCGGCGCGGTGGCGAAGGAACTCGGTGCGGGAGTAACTCCGATCGCGCTCGACATCGGCAAGCCGCACGACATCGCCGGCAAGCTGGCCGGCCTCGCAAACGTGGACCACCTGGTGCTGGCCGCGATCGAGCGGGATGCGAACACGGTCGCCGACTATGACGTAGGCCGGGCGATCTACCTGAGCACGCTCAAGCTGGTCGGCTACATCGAGACGATTCACGCGCTGCTGCCGAAGCTGAGCAAGAACGCGGCGATCGTGCTGTTCGGCGGCCTGGCCAAGGACCGGCCTTACCCGGGATCGACGACCGTGTCCACGATCAACGGCGGCGTCAGCGGCATGCTGCGGACGCTGGCGGTCGAGCTTGCCCCGATCAGGGTCAACGCGATCCACCCGGGCATCGTCGGAGACAGCCCGTTCTGGGCGGCCAAGCCGGACCACGTGCTCGACGGCTACCGGGCCCGGACGCCAGGCGGCGAGCTCGCGACGATGGCCGACGTCGCTGACGCGGCTGAGTTTCTGCTGCGCAATAACTCGGTCAACGGAGTGGATCTGAACGTCGACGGCGGCTGGATCCATACCTAGGATGCGCCAATGAGCGATCTACTGGTTTTGGCCGAAGGCGCGGGGGTTGAAGGGGGTCGTCCCTCTTCGAGGCGCAGAGTCGCCGTCATCGGGACCGGACGAATGGGCGCGGCTATGGCCGTGAAGCTGCGTGAAGCCGGCGCCGAGGTCGTGTTGTTCAACCGGACCGCGGGCAAGGCGCATCGGCTGGCGGCCGAGACGGGCGCCCGGGTCGCGGCGAGTCCGGCGCAGGCGGCCTCTTCGGCGCCGGTCGTGCTGGTCTCGCTGGCCGATGACCGGGCCGTAGCGCAGACCTACCAGGGGCCGGACGGGATCGCGGCCGGGGTCAAGGCCGGCACGGTGGTCGCCGACACCAGCACGGTCGATCCGCGTACCGTCGCCGAGATGACCCGCCTGCTGGCTGACACCGGGGCCCGGCTGCTCGACGCGCCGGTGTCCGGCAGCGTGCCGAGCGTGGCATCAGGGACGCTGGTCGTGCTCGCGGGCGGCGACGCGGCCGATCTCGAGGTCGCCCGGCCGGTGTTCGACGTGTTCGCCAGGCAGGTCTTTCACGTCGGGCCTTCCGGCTCCGGCGCGGTCATGAAGCTGGCGGTGAACACGCTGGTCCACGCGCTCAACCAGGCCTTGTCCGAGTCGCTGGTGCTGGCCGAGAAGGCCGGAATCGACCGGTCGGTCGCCTACGACGTGATCAGTGCGAGCGCGGCCGGGGCGCCGTTCGTGCAGTACAAGCGGGCTGCGTTCGAGCGGCCGGAGGAGACGCCGGTCGCGTTCACGTTGCAGTTGGTGGCCAAGGATCTGGGACTGGCCCTGGACTTGGCCGAGCGAAGCGGAGTCGAGCTGCCGCAGGCTACGACCAACAGCCAGACCGCCAAGACCGCCATCGCGGCCGGTCTTGGCCACCGCGACATGTCGGCCCTGGCCGAACTATTCCGAAACGACTCCGTCTCGTAAATCGCTTGATCCCGACGACGTTAAGTGGCTGTGTACGATGACCGTGGAGGTGGGCGGTGGCGGGGCCCGGGAGGGAGGAGCAGTTGTCGACGCAGCCAGAGCCGCCCATCGGGCAGCGCATCAGAGAGGAACGGCTCCTGCGCGGCTACAACCTGCGAGCCCTGGCCGCCGCGGTCAACGTCTCCGCCAGCCACATCTCCCAGATCGAGAACGGCAAGTGCCGACCATCAGTTAGCACGCTGTACGCGATCACCTCGGTCCTGGGCGTGTCGATCGATGACCTCTTCGAGGGCCCGACTACCCGCGTCGAGGCTGGCTCGACCGACCACGAGGCCGCAGCCGCTGACGAGCAGGAAACGAACCCCGAGGGTAGCTTTCTCCGTGAAAAGCCGGATGACCTGCCGGGTCAGACTGCTATTGAGCTGAGTGGACCAAGTCCAAGCCCGATACCCGCGGCGCTAATCGCGCTTGCCTCTGAGCATGCCCGGCGGATGGGGCCGATCGTGGGGCCGTCCGAGCGGGAGGTGCTTGAGCTCGACTCGGGTGTGAAGTGGGACCGGCTCGGGCACGTGCCCGGGCTGCACGTCGATTTTCTGCTGATCACGTACGCTCCGGGCGGGAGTTCGTCCAGCACCGCCCAGCTCATGCGCCACCCGGGGACCGAGTACGGCTACCTGATCTCGGGGGAGCTGACGGTGACCCTCGGGTTCAGCGAGCACAAGATCGTCGCCGGCGATGCGATCTGCTTCTCGTCGGCGACGCCGCACCGGTACCGCAACGACGGGACTGAACCGGCCGTCGGGGTCTGGTTCCAGATCGCACCGGAAAGTGGCACAGAACAGTAATTCAGTGTCCCTTTACGGGATCTGGCTGCCTGCCTAAACTGCTGAGCACACTCACCGCGCTCTGCTCCGCGTACTGGAGGTAGTCCGTTGACTGATGCCCAGCTGACCGCCGAGGAACTGACATCCGGACGCCCGATTGTGTTCCGCAACGGGACTGTCCTGACCATGGACGACTCGCATCGAGTTCTGACCGGGGCCGATGTCCTGGTTACCGGACAGCGCATCACCGCGGTCGGGCCCGGACTCGAAGTGCCCGAGGGGACGCTGGAGATCGACGCGACCGGTGGCATCGTGATGCCGGGCATGATCGACACGCACCGTCACATGTGGCAGACCGCGATGCGCGGCTACGGCGCGGACTGGACGCTCACGCAGTACTTCGTCTGGTACTACCTGCAGTCCGGCAAGCGGTTCCGGCCCCAGGACGTCTACGCGGGCAACCTGCTGGCCGCGCTGGAGGCTCTCGACGCCGGCGTGACGACGACCGTCGACTGGTCGCACGGGCTGCAGACGACCGAGCACGCCGACGCGGCGGTCGACGCGCTGACCGAGGTGCCCGGGCGGTTCGTGCTGGCCTACGGCAACATCCAGCAGGGGCCATGGGAATGGTCGGCCACGCCGGAATTCCGCGACTTCGTCAGCCGCAGGTTCACCGCCGGCGACGACATGCTCGGGCTCCAGCTGGCGTTCGACATTCCCGGCAACGAGGAGTTCCCCGAGAAGGCCGCGTTCGAGGTGGCGCGTGAGCTGGGAGTTCCGGTGACCACTCACGCTGGGGTCTACGGCGCGACCAACGACAACGGCATCAGGCTCATGCACGAGCACGGGTTCATGACCCCGCAGACGATCTACGTGCACGCGGCGACGCTGAGCGAGGACTCCTACCAGCGGATCGCCGCGACTGGCGGATCGGCCTCGGTGTCGACCGAGAGCGAGCAGAGCGCCGGCCAGGGCTACCCGCCCACCTGGAAGCTGCGCGAGCACGACATCGGCGTGTCGCTGTCGATGGACACCAGCGTGTGGTGGAGCGGCGACCTCTTCTCCGCGATGCGGACGACGCTCGGCGCCGACCGGGCCCGCGACCACCTGGACGCGCACAGCCGATCCGACACGGTGACCAACCACCACCTGCGGGCCGAGCACGTCGTCGACTGGGCCACTCGCGGCGGGGCCAAGGCGCTGGGGCTCGACTCCGTGGTGGGCAGCATCGAGTCCGGCAAGAAGGCCGACGTGGTGCTGATCAAGAACGACGACTCGCCGGTGATGTTCCCGGTGCTGAACGTGTACGGGCACGTGGCGTTCCAGGCTCAGCGCGGAGACGTGCACACGGTCCTGGTCAACGGCAAGGTCGTCAAGCACGCGAACAAACTGGTCGACGCCGACCTGGACAAGGCGCGGCGCGCCATCGGCGAGACGACCGAGTACCTGATCGGCGAGATCGGCCAGGACGCCTGGAACGAGGGCATGCACCCGGAGATCCCCGAGTCTCGGGTGAAAAGCAACCCGTACACCTATACCTATAAGGACGGCGAGTCGGGCGTGAGTTAGCCGGCGTGGGGCTCGTCGGGGCGGCGGCCGAGCTTGGACGGAGTGCTGCCGTTGGCGATCGGGATGGTGTCGAACCAGCCGCAGCGTAGGTCGGTCTCGTCCGACGGGCGGTCGAACCGGGTGACGTAGGGCTTGACGTCGAGCACCGGAGTGCCGTCGAGCAGGTCCACTCCGGCGAAGCTGAATCCGGTGACGCTCACCCGCTCGATCTCGACCAGGCTCAGGCCGATCCGGTTGACCCGTCGCGGTCCGCGCGAGGCGAAGACCCCCACCCTGCGCTGCTGCGGCCTGAGCAGGAACGGCACCTGCCGCATGGCCGGAGTCGCGGTCGGATCGCCCGGGTTGTGCAGCCAGGTGATCAGCCACGCGTAGTCGAACTCGGCCAGCCCGTCCAGGCCCTCGCGGTACTCCTCGTAGAGTTCGACCGTGCCGAGTTCCGCCCGGCTGACGGCGGCCTGGATCGGCGTGCTCTCGGGCTCGTGGTACTCGGTCCGGACAACTCCGATCGTCCGCAACGGCGGCAGCGACTCTGACGGCGATTGCGACTGCTCGCTCGGCTCCTGCTCGGCCGGCTCCTGCTCGCTCAACTCCATGACCACCATAGTTTCACGCTGCGCTTTCCATGATCACGTCGAGTTCTCGGCTCCGGCGGCAGCACAACGGGGAAAGTTCGTTGTGCGTCTGGCCACAACGAACTTTCCCCGTTGCCCACGTGGGACGTTAGTTTGGAGGGATGGTGCGGGTTGATCAAGGGCTAGCTGGTCATCCAGATCGGGTGCGGTGGAATGCCCGGTATCAGGGCGGGTTCTCGGCCTCGTTCGCGGTGCATCCGCTGGTGCGACGGGCGCTGTCGATGCCGTTGGTGGCCGGGCCGGTGCTTGACCTGGCGAGCGGGCCGTCGGGGAACGCGCTGTTCGCGGCCCGGACCGGGCGGGCCGTGCTGGCGGTCGATGCTTCGGATGTCGCGCTTGAACTGCTCGCGTGCGAGGCCGCGCGGCGTGAGCTCGGTGCGCTGGTTTCGCTGGTGCAGGCGGATCTCGGGGTGTGGCGGCCTGAGGCTGACGCCTATGCGCTGGTGCTTTGCACCTCGTACTGGGACAAGAGGCTGTTCGGGCCGGCCGCGCGGGCGGTCAGGCCGGGCGGCCGGCTGGCCTGGGAGGCTTACACGGTGGCGGCGCTGGGTTCCAAGGCGGGATTCGTCCGGGCCTGGTGCCTGGGCGCGGGGGAGCCAGGTTCGCTGCTGCCGCCGGGCTGGCGGGTGCTCAGCCAGACCGACTCGGCCGACGGTTTCAAGCGCAGGCTTCTGGCGCAGAAGCTGGACGGCTAGCTGGGCGGGCGGCTAGCTGGGCGGCTAGCGGTAGCCGAACGGGCGGGCGGAGAGATCGGGAACTGCGCCTGGTTAACGCGAAGGTGCTTCGGCGAGGTCGATCTCGCGCATGGCGTCGAGGAAACGCAGCGTCGCGGTGACGGTCTCCGAGCGCCAGAGAATGAGCGTCCGGTCGAACCCGGACGCGCCCGCCAGTCGCTGCCGCAGAGCGCGGGCGACGGGCTTCAACTGCTCCCGCTGGGCGTCGAGCAGCGGCCGCGGATCACGTCCCGCGCGGTCCAGCAGCGCGAGCTTGACCAGCAATTCCGACCGCACGTCGCGGTTGTGGCTGGCCGGCCGGCTCAGCCAGTCCGCCGCCAGGGCGCGGCCCGATGCGGTGGCGTCGACCGGCAGTTTGGCCGGCCCGAGGCTGGACGGCTGCAGCTCGGCCGACTCCACCAGCCCGAGCTGCTCGAGCCGCTGCATCGCGCGGTAGACGACCGGCTTCGGCACGCGCCAGATCCGGCCCATGCTGCCTTCCGAGTCGAGCAGCCTGGCGATCGCGAAACCGTGCCTCGGCTCCTCGCAGATCAGGCAGAGCACGAGCCACTCGGACAGCGACAACGTCGGCTCGCCACCCCCACCCTGCTCGGTCAACTCCATATCCCCAGGCTACGCCGCACCGCCGGCTTCACTACGCTCTCTGCCTGCAGTTACGGCGATCACGAGCAGGCTCCAGACGTGGAGAAGGCGCCGCAAGTGCTGATAGTCGGCCGCGCGCTCGCGCTCACGCTAATGAGCTCGCTGTGAGTGCGGTGGGAGACTGTGTCCTATGGCGCGAGCGGAGGGGCGGTCTTGATGGCTGATGTCTTCAGGACTTCGTTTGAGGTGCTGGATGAGCGGTTCCGTGGCGTTGACGGGGATGGCTGGACGCAGCGGCTTCACGCCGGCTGCCGGTGGACCGAAGGCCCTGCTTACTTTCCCGCCGGCCGTTACCTGGTCTTCAGTGACATTCCCAACGACCGGGTGCTGCGCTTCGACGAGACCACCGGCGCGGTCGGCGTGTTCCGCGAGCCGGCCGGATATGCCAACGGCCATACCGTGGACCGGCTGGGGCGGCTGATCAGCTGCGAGCAGGGCCCCCGGCGGGTTACCCGCACCGAGCACGACGGCTCGGTCACGGTGCTCGCCGACCGGTTCGATGGCAAGCGTCTGAACAGCCCCAACGACGTTGTCGAGCGCGCGGACGGCTCCATCTGGTTCACCGACCCGAGCTACGGCATCGATTCCGACTACGAGGGGCACAAGGCAGCCAGCGAGATCGGCGCCTGCCACGTCTACCGCCTGGCCCCCGATACCGGACAGATAAGCATCGTCGCCGACGACTTCGAGCGGCCCAACGGGCTCGCGTTCTCACTCGACGAGCGTCAGCTCTACATCACCGACAGCCGCGCCAAGCACATGCGGCTATTCGACGTGGCCGAGACCGGGACACTATCGGGCGGTCGGCTCTTCGCTACGTGCGACGCGGGGACCTTCGACGGGATCAGGCTGGACGACGCCGGCCGTGTCTGGGCTGCCGCCCATGACGGGGTGCACTGCTTCGACCCGGACGGCTCCCTGCTCGGCAAGCTGAAGATTCCCGAGATCGTGTCCAACGTCACCTTCGGCGGCCCGAAGCGCAACGACCTCTACATCACCGCGTCCAGCTCCCTGTACTCCATTCGGGTCAACGTCACTGGCGCCCGCTACCCGCGCTAGCACGCCAGTCACAGAGGACAGCGGCGCAACTTCCTTAGCGCGCGTAGAAGAATAAGTCGTTGGTTCGGGATTTCGGCGGCATGTGCCGTGCTACAAGGGGGGCGGATCCGGAGGAGGCGGCCGGCGGGCGTCCCTCGCGCGCTCACGACCGGTCCGGCCCAACCCGGTGAATGCGCATATTCATCCTGAAAAGTATTCATTCCAGAATAAATCGAGTTTGCGGGGCGTGTCGCGGGATTTCTCGCGCGATAGGGCCGGGACCCGTCGGTGACCTGGCTCAGGGGGCCGGCCTGGGGCGGCGGCGTCC
>Ga0134128_10003313_pt1 | contig 19680 bp, 13 predicted proteins | sample KB31754_FD_96462 | JGI IMG/M metagenome (GOLD analysis project Ga0134128, IMG submission 96462) | Terrestrial soil microbial communities with excess Nitrogen fertilizer from Kellogg Biological Station, Michigan, USA - KB3-175-4 | ecosystem: Environmental > Terrestrial > Soil > Unclassified ...
CCATTGGCTATCGATCCACGAAGCCCTACACGGTGCCGGGCTTCCGCCGCGTCGAGGTGCAGGCCGAGGCGCCAGGCCACGGCAAGCTCACCGTGCGCACCCGCACCGGCTACTTTCCCGTTCCCATGCGCCCCAAAAAAGTCGAAAAATCCGACAAGGACCGCTAGACGCCCCCCGCACTCTAGTTACCCGCTCGGAAGAGCTTTGTAACAAGGCACGTCTTCAGCCGGGCCGCCACACTGCACGTTCAATCGAGTCTGGGCTTCAGCCTCTGCTAAAGCTGCATCCCGCATTCTTTTGAATCACCATTAAATGTATATACATCTTTTTACCATGAAGAGCTCGCCCCCCCCACTCTTCCTTGCCTTTGCGCGAATATCCGGCGCGCTACCCGGGCCATCACCCAACGCTATGACCAGGCGCTCCGCCCTCTGGGATTGACGATCACGCAGTTCACCATCCTGCAGGCGCTTTCTCTCGCTGGAGATATCACGCAGGGTACGCTCGGGGAGATTCTCGCAATGGACAGCATCACCCTGACTCGAACACTGGGCGTGATGAACAGGCAGGGGTGGATCGCCAAAGTTTATGGAACAGACCGACGGGAGCGTAAGCTGCGCCTGACCCGGGCCGGGAAATCCGAATTCAATCGGGCTCTTCCGTAAGGGCAAAGATCGCAGGAAACACTCCGCATTCAGCTCGGAAAAGAGCGCTGGGACGCCCTGACGAAACTGGCGAACGACACAACCTCGCTGATCGCGGAACACAGAGCTTTCGATGACGCAGCTATCTGAACATCCGACCGTAAAGCAATTTCGCGAAAGAGTAACGACAGACGCCACACCGCCCCGGCCCGAATCCCTCGCCCGCGAGTGGCTTCGTCAGGTGTGCCTGGAGGCCGGCGCGGATGACGCAGGATTTGTTGAGATTGACCGTTTCGAGATCGCAGACCAGAAATCGGAGATTCTCTCGCTGCTTCCAGGGACGAAAACCCTCGTGAGCCTTGTCATGCGGATGAACCGCGAGAACATCCGCACTCCAGCACGATCGATCGCCAATCTCGAATTCCATCACACGACCGACGAAACAAACGAGGTCGCCCGAAAATTGTTGCGGCGCTGGAAAGCTTCGGGGTGCGCGCCATCAATGGCGGAGCCGAAGGCTTCCCTATGGAGGCGGATCGCTCGGGAGCGAAAATGTGGGTCGTCTCACACAAACCCATCGCGGTCGCTGCAGGTCTGGGCCGCATGGGAATCCACCGCAATGTAATTCATCCGAAGTTTGGCAATTTCATCCTGCTCGGAACGGTATTGATGGATGCGAAGTTATCGGAATATTCGAATCCCATCAATTACAACCCCTGCCTTGAATGCAAGCTGTGCGTCGCCGCGTGTCCAACCGGCGCCATTGGCAGTGATGGAAACTTCGACTTCTCGGCCTGCTACACCCACAATTACCGCGAGTTCATGGGCGGATTCAGTTACTGGGTTGAGACCATCGCTGACAGCAGGAATGCGTTGGATTACAGGAAGAAAGTTTCGGGCGCGGAAACGGTTTCCATGTGGCAGAGCCTTTCCTTTGGCGCGAACTACAAAGCGGCATACTGCCTGTCCGTGTTCCCCGCCGGCGAAGACATGATTGCGCCGTTTCTCAACAATCGCAAGGAATTCCTGAACGATGTCTTGAAGCCGCTGCAGGACAAAGTGGAGACGGTCTATGTTGTTCCCGGCTCCGATGCCGAGGACTATGTACAGCGCCATTTTCCGCATAAGGCTGCGAAGCGTGTCAGGAACGGCCTTGCGGGTCAGGGGACGATCCGGTCGTTCCTGCGCGGCCTGAATTTCGTTTTTCAGCGTGGGAAGTCCGAAGGGCTCAACGCCACATATCACTTCACGTTCACCGGTCAGGAAGACGTCAAGGCGACGGTGGTGATCCGCGACCGGAAGCTCACAGTTTCCGACGGGCATATTGGCACCCCGGATTTCCGGCTGACTTCAGACACTCAAACATGGCTGCGATTTCTTCGCAAAGAAGCTAACCTGGTGTGGGCTCTGCTAAGCCGCAAAATTCGGATTCACGGCTCGCCGCGCTTGCTCCTCGCCTTCGCGCGTTGTTTTCCTTCGTAATTCAAAGGCTCTTTGGGCGCCCAAATGGCAGCATGCCGCGGGCCGATTCACGCGAAAGGATTTTTTATGAAACTCACCGGTCGCACCATCCTCATTACCGGAGGCTCTGCAGGTATCGGCCTCGCGTTTGCCCTCAAGTTTCTCGAACTCGGCAACCAGGTCATCGTGACTGGTCGCCGCGAGTCTGTGCTTCATGAGCTAAAGGCGAAACACCCGAAGCTTCATACCATCCAGAGTGACATTGCAGATCCCCGGCAGATCGGCGCGCTTGCACGGCACGTGAAGGCGAGGTATCCCAAACTCGATGTCCTGATAAACAATGCGGGCATCATGCTCCATAAGAATCTAAGGGTTCCGGCGGCCGACCTGGATGCGTTGATGGCCGAGGTGAATATCAACGTCGGGGGTGTCATCCGCATGACTTCCGCATTCGTCGGTGTTCTCGCCGCCAACAAGGGCACCGTAATCAACGTATCTTCTGCACTCGCGTTCGTTCCTTTGCCCTCTGCGCCGATCTACAGTGCCACCAAGGCGGCAGTTCATGCCTACACCCAGTCGCTTCGCTTCCAGTTGGAGGAAGCCGGCGTGGAAGTGATCGACCTGATGCCGCCGGCGGTGAAGACCGATCTGACAGCGGACATGCAGGAGGGAGAGGGCATTGCTGTGATCAGCACGGATGAGTTGATCAAGCAGTCCTTTGCAGGTTTCAAGGCGGGTAAGCTCGAGATCCGGCTGGGCCAGTCCAATCTGCTCGCATTCATGCGACGCCTCGCTCCAGATTTCATCAACCGGCAGGTCTGGAAAGCCTCTAAGAAATTGGTTCCCGTCGGAGCTTCATAGTCAGCTTCCTGGCCAGGCGAAACAGATTGGAACGTCGACGACGCGGGCGATCGATCGTATCCGCCATCACATACACCTTCCGCCGAAAACGCTATCCTGCCTTTGCTCCCGGAGAAATCCGGGAGTTTGGCATGAAAAGGGCAGAGAATTTTTTTTGTTGACCCCCTGCCCCCTTTTACCCAGGTTTTCGCCTTACCCCGTAAAGCTATTGCAGGATCAATAGCTTACGGAAAACCAGGTTTCAGCGGCTTTCTGCATGCACATGCAAAATGTCGCGGGACTCGCCTTCACCAGAGCGTCAGGAGAGCTGTGCCCGCGCACGTCCACGCCCGCGTCTCCACCCGATCATCCCGCCTATTCTCGGACCCTTCTTAACAACCCGGCGGGCCCAGAAACAAAGGCGCCTCGCAATGAAGGCGCCTTTGGCTTTGCAACGCGATCGGCTTACGTCGTCGCGCGCGGCTTGACCCAGATGACCGTCGCCGGAACCACGCTCGGCGCCGGAGCCGTGACCTTGCAGCCGGGATCGGAGCCCGGCGTGCAAGCCGGCAGGTTCGGGCTGATCTGCTTCGTGTCCGTCAGGGTCGTCGTGTCAATGTAGTGCACCTTGTTGTCGCCCGCGGTGGAGACGAAGAACAGCGTGTTGTCCGGACTGAAAGCTCCGGCTATCGGCGCGGTGACAGCCGAGCCGCCGGCCAGCGTGATATAGCCCACGTTGCCCAGCGCACTCGTCTGAGCTGTCGTCTGGCTGTAATACGGCAGCGTCGCGCCGGTCGTGGTGCCGTTGTAGAGCACGAAGCTCAAGGTTGAGCCGGCCGTGTTGACTCCCTGGCTGACCGCAGCCGGCGAGGTGACCACCGCGTTCACTGAACTCGCATTCGCAGTTACCGTGGTCTGCAAAGGCGTGCTCGCAATCGTGAGCGGCTGCAGCAGTCCATTGACGGGCGCGGGACAGTCACCCGTGGGAATCTTCACCCCGATATCGGTCAGCGAGATCCCTGATCCGGTGGCTGCCGCCCCCAGGATGTGCATGCCATCGGTCGTGGCAGCCAGCACCTGGGTGTCTGCGCTCACCGAATCGCCCTCTGGATAGAAGCTCATGCTCGCATAGTCGCCGGGCGTTCCGGTTGGGCACCACGTGTGCGCCACCGTGGGGTTTCCGGCGATGTATGCACCGACACCCGGAACCGTCACCGCCAGGTTCAGAGCCCCCTCGGACGTTGACGCTGTGCTATTCGCAGCGCAGTTCGTGACGTTCGTTCCGGAACATGGCAGGGGATAGGTAGTCCAGCCCGTGCTTGCGTTATAGACGTAGAGCGTATCCGTGTGCCCTGCCCCCGCGGCTGCGCTGTCAGTTACGTAGAGCGTCTTGCCGTCGGGCGTCCATTGTGCCGCGGTACCCAACCCGCCGAAGGTCCCTGCGATCGTTCCGTTCGTGGTGGCCAGGTAGAACACGTGCCGCACCTGGTCGTTGACCAAAAGCTGTTGGTTGATCGGGCTCACCGCCAGCACCACGCCCGGCACGCTCGGATTCTCCGATACCTTCCCGTTGTTCGCTGTGCTGTACACCATCAGTTCGTGCGATGACCCGAAATAGAGGTTGGTCCCCGTCTGGTCCATCACCATCGAGTTCGGCACATACGGCAGCCGCACTGTCGAACCCACGGTTCCGGTGAGCAGTTCCACAGGCACAAAGTACTGCGACTGGCCCGGCGCACCATACCACACAAATGCGCTCGCCGTGCCCGGCACCGTCACGTTCACCGGGTTGCTTGAGATGGGAAGTCCCGTTCCGTTCACACCCACCTGGTTGATCGGCGCAGGGTTGCAGGTGCCTGGCTGGCAAACCGCGTAGAGCGAAGCCGACCCTGGAAAATTCGGCAGCACCTGGCCCGTTCCGGTGGACCCGACATCCAGGGGGTTGGTGGACTGGTAATCGAGCGTCACTCCGGTGATGGGATGACCCTTGGTGTCGATCACGTTCGTGACCAGGTTCTGTGGCACGCCCTGCGTGACCGTCCCGCTGGTCTTCCCGTTCAAGGTCACCGAAATCGAAGCCGGGGGGCACGTAGAAAAGTATCCCGCCGACGATCCCGAGCCGGCCAGCGATGCCGTGATCACTGTCGTTCCCGGCTGCTCCGCCGTGATCTGATTCGTTTCAGGGTTGATCGTCGCCACTCCCGATGTCCCGGCGGTATAGGCCAGCGTGCCGATCGAATTGTTGCAGCTCGGCACCGAGGTCACGCCGTTCGGCAATGGGCAGGCATAATGGGCCGAGTCCACCGTCGATGGCGCGCACATCAATACCTGCTGGCCATTGGAGCTGTAGCACGCCTGCGCATCGAGCTGCGCGGTCTCGGTCTGCGAGAGGCACTCCGAGGGACCCACCAGCGAGATCGATGTGACCGGCGCATGAACGTACACCTCTACCGGGTTCGACGTGACGGAATTCGCCGACGCTGTGATGAATGCCGTGCCGAAGGGCAGTCCGCTCGAGTTCGGAACCGGGGCCGGCGGGTTGCAAATGGTGAAGTCGGCAATGCCGCCGCCGGAATTGCGGTTCCACGTGCCCGCGCACATGTCCCCTGACGGCGAAATGTCCACAAGCTGGTTATTCGTGGTGCCGTATGCATAACCACCCGGCGCGGTTACCGTTGTTCCCTTGCAGCTCTCAGCGTTGGGCGCATTGATCTGGCGCGTTTGCCCGAAGGCCAGAGATATCCCTGTATGCTGCGGCTGCAGGGTGATGGTGTACACATCATTGATCGTCGGGCCATACCCCGAACCATTGCAGTAGTTCCCCGCCGGGTTACGATAACAGCCGGTGATCGTGATCCCCGTCGGAACAGCCAGGAACAAAAAACAGACAAGCGTCAGAAACCGCCGCATGAATCCTCCCCGCTCCGCCCTCGACTGCCCGCGGAACGGTCTCTCCTAAGAACGTAGAAAAAGGTGCGCGTAGCTTTGCGCCGACACGCCTGCATCAGGCCTGCGGCGCACAATCCGCCCAGGCATCCGGCGTACACCGCTCATCGGGGGTCCCACCGGCCGATTGGGCCGCTGGGATGACGAGGGCTATGCCGGCCAACCAGGGTTGTGTTCTCCAGAAAAAGTGTATCAGGGCATGACCATCTCCGGCCCGGGAGGCAGGAGTCGCCGCGTGCTCTATCAAATAGACTGATTGGCGCGCCGGTGGCGAGCAACACCCCTACTGTCCTGTTCCCTGATCCCCGTTCCCTGTTGCCTGCTTCTCCGGCATGTACTTCGCGAACCACTCCACAGCCCGGTCCATCACGTCGCGCCGGTGCTCGGGGTTCACGAAGCCGTGCCCCTCGTTGGGATACACCACCAGTTCCGTCGTCACGTGTTCATCCTTCAGCGCATGCCAGAACTCGAAGGACTGCGGCGCCGGGCATTCGCCGTCGCGGTCACCGACTACCACCAGCGTGGGCGTGTGCGCGTTCTTGATGTAATTGATAGCCGAGCTCTTGGCATACACCGCGGGATCGTCGTATACACTGGCCCCGAAGTACGGAATCATCCACTGGTCGATCGAGTTCTCGCCGTAATAGCTCAGCCAGTCCGACAGCCCTGCACCCGAAACCGCTGCTTTGAAGCGCTGCGTCTGGGTCACGGCAAACATGGTCATGAAACCGCCGTAGCTCCAACCGGTGATTCCCACCCGATTGGGATCGATGGAATACTGCGCCTCCGCGGCGTCCACGCCCTTGAGAATGTCCCGCAGATCGCCGTACCCGAAATCTTTCCGGTTGGCCTGGGTAAACGCCTCGCCCTGGCCAAAGCTGCCCCGCGGATTCGGCTCCAGCACAAAATAGCCCAGCGCAGAGAAGGCCGTGGCGCTCAGGCCGCCGCCTCCGCCCCAGCGCGCCTGCACCGCAGCCGCCGGCCCGCCGTGCACTTCCACAATCAGCGGATACTTCTTGTTCGCGTCGTAATCCTTGGGAAGCAGAAGCCAGCCCTGCACGCGGAAGCGGTCGTTTTTCCAGTCCAGCGAGACAGACTTCCCCCATCCCGCCTGCACGCCATCGTTAAAGTGCGTGAGTTGCTGCACGCCTTCCAGCCCCGACGTCATCACGGTACCCGGCTTGGCCGCATACACCTCCGGCGCTTTCTCGAACGTGCTCGCCTGGAAGACAAACATTCCCGCGTCCGCTGTGCTCGATAGACTGCGCGACCAACGGCCGTCGCCCACGCTGCCCGGAATGCTCAACACGGGAGAACCGAATGTCACCGAGCCTTTCCCGGTGCGGTCGCCCTGCAGATGCAGCCGGATTAATTGGCTGTTGCCCCCCGCGAGCTCGCTCACAAACAGATACTCGTTGCCGCTCCACTCCACCCACGCGGGCGACGTCGGCCGTCCCGCCGTCAGATCGCGAGGCTGCCCGCCATCGGCGGACACAATCCACACATCGCCGCCAGTCGAGCCCTGATCGCTCATCAGTCCGCCGATAAACACGATGGTCTTGCCATCGGGAGACCAGCGCGGCACCGCAATCTGCAACCCGTGCAGAGGACCCGACACAGTCTCCGGCGCCAGCACCATCTTGGGTGCCCCAGGTCCCTCGCCTTTGGAGACTTGGGAATTCAACTTCTGCGTATATAGCTTCGCCACCCACCAGTTGTTCTCTCCCGGCGGATCGGCGGCGATGTAAGCGAACCCTTTCGAATCCGGCGCCCAGTCGAATTCATACGCGTGCAGATTGGCTGGCGTCGCCATCACCGCCGCGCCGGGCTGCGTCGCCGTTGCATCCGCATACGCCACCCGCTGCACCTCGATGTTGTCGTGCCCGATCACCCCGGCCCAGGGCTTCATCGCTGCCAGCGCACCCGCCGGCCGCGTCGCCCCCTCTACATACAGGAACCCGATCTTCGACCCATCGGGTGAGAACGCTGCCTCGTGCACGTAGCCCTTCAGATTGGTTAGCCGCTTCGCCGGCGCGCCATCCAGCGGAGCGAGATAGAGGTCCATCTGCCGGTTCGTACTGCCACAGTCGGCGAGGAACCCAAGCGCCTTCGAATCCGGCTGCCAGGTCAGGTCCTCCTCCTGGCAGTGTTGATCCGGCTTGGCTGCAGCGGTCACGCGCTGTGACTTCGTCAGGTCGCTCATCGGTGCGACCAGGATCTGCCCGCCGCCGCGGCCCCCCTCGATCCAGGCCAGTTCCTTGCCGTCCGGCGAAATCGCCACCTGCCCGATGCCGTGCCCGCGATTAAGCCCGCGTACCACCTCTTCGATGTGCGCACGATCCGGCGAACCCTGCGCCATTGCACCCGTCGCAAACAGAAAGAGCCCCGCCATCGCGGAGCCCGCCACCACTGCATGGAACCACTTGTGAGAATCGGGGAAAACCATAGCGAGAATGGTACCAGCCCGGATTCCGTCTCCAAGCCAGAACCGACCCTCCGGCAGCCGAAGTCTAGACGACGCTCTGTTCCCGCCCCTCGCTTCGCCACACTGGCTTGAGTACATTAGTGGGGTACAAGATATCCCTACGGAGGCGCATCCTGGACTACGCACAGGTATGGGTTGAAATGAGCGGCGCTCTGGTCATCGCACGCATCCGGGGAGTGCCGACCGAAGAACTGCTTCGCGAATGCCAGAACCGCGTCCTCCAACTGGTCAGGGACACCGGCCGCGGACGCGTGCTCTACGATGCGCTCGAACTTCAGTTGCCCACCGTGGACCCAGCGCTCATTCAGCAGAAACTCGAATCCGAGCTGGACCCGGCCATTACCTTGCGGAGAGCCATCGTGGTCCCCAACACGCGTGTCGCGTTCCTGGCCCGCCTCGCGTTTGGTGAAGGAGATTATCGCGTCTTCTACAACGACATCTCAGCCGCCATCCACTGGCTTGAGATGGAACCCTGACGCCCTGACGCTCCACCCTGTTCCCTATTCCATGTTCCTGCTGCCTGCGTCTTCGGCTTCCACCCCAGCCAGTCATTGATCCACGCCCACGTCCCATAGATCGTGTGCGTCTTGGGCGGATCCGGCAGAGTTGCCGCGGGATACTTCACCGGCTTCCCGCGATAGCTTTCGGCAAGCTGCTTGAACACGCGTCCCTGATCCTTGATGCGGCCATCGTTGGTCATCAATCCCAGCGTGTACTCCAGCGGATTGAACTCGAACTTGCGGTCCACATCGTGCGAATCCCAGTAGCTGAACCAGCTCGCGCCCTGCTCGATGGCCGCGGTCACCGCCTTCTCCAGCCACTCCGCCTGACCCTTCTCCGGCAGCGCCTCGATGCATGTATTGAACTCGCCGGCCCACACCGGCTTCTTCACATCGCCCGCATACGAGCGGATCAGCGCCGCCATTGCCGCCAGCAGCTTCACGCTCGGTGGATCCATTGCCTCGCCATACTTCAGCGCCCCTGTCCACCACGGATAACAATGCATGACCGGGAACTTCGCCGCGGCCAGTGCCTGCGGCGAAAACGTGTCGTCCTCAAACCACGGATGATGATCCACGCCGTTCACGTGCAGCCCATCCGGCAGCACCTCGTGCATCAGCGCGAACATCTTCGCCATCCACGCATCTCCCGCCGGCAGCGGCCCTTTCCAGCACGTATTCAGCTCGTTGCCGAAATCGAACCCAATGATGTTTCGGTGCGGTTTCATCACCCGCGCCAGCTCGCGCACAAACAGCTCCTGCGCATCCCACATCATCTTCTCGGTGTAGAAGCCGTCGCTCAGCCGGTTAAACGAAGGCAGAAAATACCATCCGCTCAACTGCCCCGTAAACACCGTCACCAACGCGTCCAGCCTGCGCTGCTCCATCAACCCCAGCAACTGATCCAGCCGCTCAAGGTGCGCCCCGCTCACCCACTTAGGATTCGGGTGGAAGAAGGGCCACACCAGCATGATCCGCAGGTGATCCGCGCCCAGGCCGGCAATCGCGTCCAGATCGCGCGCAATCGACCCCGCATCCCAGTCGTTCCAGCAGAACCACCAGTTTCGCGACGGCGTGTAATTCACCCCAAACCGATGCCGGTTCAGATCCAGCCCCAGCCTCGCCTCACCTGCCGACGGCGCCAGCAACTCGCCTGCTGCACTGCCCCGCACGCTTGCCATTCCGGCTGCCGCCGCGCTTGCCGCAAGAAAACTCCGTCTGTTCACACCCACACCCCTGATGGAGCGAAGAATACAGCTTTGCAAGCGACCCGGTCATGCCACCGGCGTCCGCCGCGAGTTTCCATTCAACGGCTCCCATCGAGCGCGGAACCTTAGGGGTGCACCACAAACACCTTATCGCTCTGCAATGTGCCTTGAGGCGTCGTCACCGTAATGTATCCCGTCGTCGCCCCGCTCGGCACCGTCGCCGTCAGGAACGTGGAGCTTACAGCCGTGAATTTAGCCGCGACTCCATTGAACGCCACAGTGCTTCCGGAGGTGAACCCCTGCCCCAGAATCTGCACCTGTCTTCCGACCTTCCCATATATGGGCAGATACCGCACGAATGGCTTCTGCCCAATGTCGATGCTGTAAATCACTCCGCGGCCGCCGGGTCCGCCACCGCTCGTGGCACTGTGAAGCAAACCGTTCGTATCCTGCATTAACGACGCCTGCTGACCGGTTCCCGATGTCGAATCGCCATCGTGAATCACCGTATAGGCCCCATCCAGACCGATCCGGTAAAGAACTCCTCCATTGGCGCTCCCTCCCCAATACGTTCCGCCATAGAGGTTCCCATCGGTCGCCTGCACTAAACCTCCATACGGGCTTCCTCCATCGCTGCCTCCGCTGAAGGTATAGAGAATGGAAAACCCCTTGATCAGGCTGAAGCGATAGATAGCTCCGTTCCCCGGTTCCAGTGCGGTGCCGTAAAAGTTGCCATCGCCGCCCTGGATTACGCCCGCGATAGGCGTGCTGGCCGTAGTGCCGTCGAAGCTGTAGAGCACCTTGAAGTCGCCGCTCGAGCTGATGCGGAAGATCGTGCCCTTCCCGAAAGTTCCGCCGCCCTGCGTCGTTCCGTAAAAATAAAAGTCCTTTCCCTGCACAAGCTGCCCAGTCGGCCACGCGCCATCGCTCGAATTGAACTCATGCAGCGTAGTAAGCGAACCGGATGAAGTGATCTTGTAGACGGTACCGTAATTCGAAGAGTAGGGATAGACTCCGCGCGTTACTCCGTAGAAGGCTCCGGCAACACTTTCAATGGGGGCCGTCCATGGGACGCCTCCGTCAGAGGCGCCCGTAAAGGCATAGATCGTCGTAAGTCCTCCGCCCGCAGTCATTTTGAACACTGTTCCCAGCCCATTGGCCCCGCCGAGTTCGGTGGCTCCGTAATACAGTCCATCGGTGCCCAGGTTCAGGCCTCCGTAGGGTTCGCCGCCATCGGTCCCATTGAAGCTCCGCCGAAGCGTCACTACTCCCGAGGTAGTGAAACTGAAGGCCTTTCCATTCCCGCCGCCCGGCGATGCCGTGTATAACTGGCCGTTTCGCCCCTGGGCGATGGTTCCAGGCCACGTGGGGCCGTTTGGATCGTTGCTCTTCGTCCCGAGGTCATAGAGGCCTGTGAAAGTTTGCGCGTAGACCGTCACGGTGGCAAACGTCGCCAGCGCAATAAATACGACAGCAAGTTTTCTCATATGTATTCTCCAGGTGGGCCGTAAGAGCGGGCAGCGGCGGTGTACCTGGAAAACTTAGATGTGCACGGGAGAATTAGCGGTATCGCTTCCCGAGTTAATTTCCATCATGGAAACGTGCCGGCTCTCACATACCAGTTCCGTGATGGCATGACGTGCGACCCAGCCGCTGGAAGCTAGTGGCTTGAGGCTGCTTCGTGAATCGCCAGAAGCGTTTCCAGCAGCGGCTTCAGCAAATCGAGCCGAAGCGCGTTCGCCGCGTCCGACTTCGCCTCCGGCGGGTTGTCGTGCACCTCTAAGAACAGCCCGTCCACGCCCGCCGCCACCGCCGCCCGCGTCAGCAGCGGAATGAACTCCGGCTGGCCGCCGCTTACCCCATTGGCCGCGCTCGGTTGCTGCACGCTGTGGGTGCCATCGAACACAACCGGCGCCATCTCGCGCATCACCGGCAACGAGCGGAAATCCACCACCAGCGTGTTGTAGCCAAAGCTAGCCCCCCGCTCGGTCAGGAACACGCGCTCGTTCCCCGTTGACCGCACCTTCTCCACCGGATGCGTCATGTCCCACTGAGCCACGAACTGGCCTTTCTTGATGTTTACCGCTCGCCCGGTTTTGCCCGCAGCCACGAGCAGATCCGTCTGCCGGCAAAGAAACGCCGGAATCTGCAGCACGTCCACGGCTTCGGCCGCTACATCGCAGTGGCCGGACTCGTGCACATCTGTCAGCACCGGCAAACCGGTATCTCTCGCGATGCGCCCGAGGATGCGCGTGCCCTCCACAAGCCCCGGCCCGCGAAAGCTCTTCACGCTGGTGCGATTCGCCTTGTCGTAGCTGGCCTTAAAGATGTACGGAACGCCAAGATCCGCCGTAATCCGCTGGATCGCATCGGCCATGCGCCGCGCGTGCGTTTCCGACTCGATAACACACGGCCCGGCGATCAGGAACAACTGTCCCCCACCCACCTGAACCGGCCCGATCTCAAACGAATGCTTCACATCCGGGATTTTAATCGACCGGGCTCCCAATCCTGGCCCGGCGTCCCTCCCATTCTTGCCGATGGAGTCAGCGCAGACGTGCCCATCTCTTCCGGAAAACCGACGGATAGACGTGCGAAGGGCGGAGCCGCGGCTAATTACAGACTTCGTCCCGCACTGCCTGACTTGTCGAGTACACTGCCCGAGCGTACCCCACCTGCACCGACTCGATTTCGAAGGAGTTCTTGACAAGCCCGTTCCGGCGGCGCGCCTCTGTGCCATGGCCATTCGCAGTGCCTCGGCAAACGTGAGCCTGGTATTGCCAATGCTCAAAAAAATTGCGAGACTCCGCTGTAATTTTGCGGTAGACTTCCCCCGGCTCGCTGAATCGTTCCCATAGGACAGGCCACAGAGTCATTCAGTTGAGCCTAGCCGGCCCTAGCAGGTCATCTCCTCCCCGGCACGGCCCCCACCCTGGTGAATACTTCCGCTATTGCAGCGCTATCGTACTTTTGTCTCGGTGCCTCCATATCCCAGTTGATGTCCGGGTCGCATCGGATCGCCTCGCGCTTGTACCGCGGAGTCGAAGTGCGCCCTGCGTGTATCCAAACCATCCCAAGAGGTGACCTATGAACCACGCGTCCAGAATCTGTTCGATCGCAAGTGCGACTCTGTCAGCGGTACTGGTCTGTGCGCTGCCCCTGGCGGCGCACGGGCAATCAGTTCAGCCGAGCGTCTCGGCACGATCCCCGCAACCCGCCATCAGCCTCGATCCGCCCACCGGATGGGAGCTGCAGGCGCACTCCTTTGACGGAAGGGGAAACCGCCTGCCCGACAGCCCTGCGAATTTCAGGCGTCTGGGCGAAGCACGAATCGGCGAGCCCGCCGACATCCATTCGATGACACTGCGTTTCTCTCAAGGTGTGACTCTCACCTCGATCAAGAGCACGCCCGACTTTCGAATCGAAATGGGCGGAAGCTGCAATGAAGGCACATCTTACGCAAAGGGCGCCACCTGCACGGTGCTGGTGCGCTTTACACCGCAGGGCGCCGGAAACCGAATCGGGCATTTGAAAGTGGGCACGAATGTCTCGGCCACGCCAATGGCCTTCGGACTTGGCGGGTACGGCTACGCGCCGATCATCAGCTTTATCCCTTCGCAAATCACCACCCTTCCTGGAAGCTATCCCGCATCGGTTGGCCTTTTGAGCGGCGCCCGCAACCTCACGATTGACGGGAGCGACACGCTCTGGGTTGCCGATACCGGCAACAACGTGGTTCGCAACTACGACTCCAGCGCAACTTTCAAGACGCTGGCGTCCGGGTTTGCGGCTCCGTGGGGCATCGCCGTCGATACCTTCGGGCAGGCCTACTTCTCCCGGCCCGCGGCAAACGTGATCAACGAGATCTACGATTACGGCCCGATCATCCAGGCCACCGGCGGAGGCACGGGGGCTTGTCCGGCTTCCACGCCTTGCTCCCTGAACGCACACATCGTCACAGCACCCGGGGAATTGAGCATGGATCCCTACAATCACATGTTCTTCACGGAGCAAACCAGCGGAGGAGCGATTTCCACGGTGCAGCCCACCCCCGCCAACCTGATCTTCCTCTACGATCCATTCCCCTACCAGACCAGTCCGACAGGCCCGGCTGCCATTGACGCTGCTGACAACATCTACAGCTTCTGGACCAGCACCGGCAACTGCGAGATCGTTCAGCAGTCGCTTTATAACGCCGAGAACAGCAGCGCGGCATTCACCAAGATCGCCGGCGGGCATACCTGCGGCTTCGCCGGCGATGGTGGGCTCGCCGGAAATGCCGAGATCGGCACCAGCGTCGGCCAGATTGCCTTTGACACCGCGGGCGACATGTACTTCACCGATGCCGCAAACCAGCGCGTGCGCCGAATCGAATACACCACCGGCGTCATCCGTACTATCGCCGGAACCGGCACCGCTGGATACACCGGCGATGGCGGGAGTTCGCAGAATGCGCAATTGAATACCCCCACGGGTGTAGCCGTCGACTCCACCGGTTCGGTGTACATCATCAGCTCTGCCGCCTCCGGACAGGTCATCCGAAAGGTTGGACCCGATGGATATGTGTCATTCGGCAACCAGGGGAAAGGAACTGCCAGCTCTCCTTTCCCGCTAAAAGTCACCAACACCGGCAACAGCACGATGACCCTGACAAGTTGGAACATCACTGGAACGAATGCCGCAGATTTCGCGGTCGCCCCTAATTACACCACCTGTCTGCTTAACGCCGGCGCCACGTTGTACAGCGGACAGACCTGCTTCCTGGGTGTAAAGTTCACACCTTCCGCCGTGGGCACACGCACGGCCACGCTGAATCTGCTTGATAACACAATCGCCGGTACCAACAGCGTTTTGCTCACGGGAGTCGGTACGTTACCTGCCCCCACATTCAACATTACCTCGCCGGCCAACGGCGCGTCCTTCACTTCCGGAACCACGATCACGTTCAGCGCCAGCGTGACCTACGGCTCGAGCCCGCAGCCCACGGGTACGGTGCAGTTCAAAGTGGACGGCGCGAATTATGGCAGCCCGGCCACTCTGTCCGGTACCGGAACCGCCTCTACCAGCGTGACCGGGCTGACGCAGACCACCCACACGCTCTCGGCCACCTATAGCGGCGACGCGAACTATGCGGCGGCCGGGCCGATCAGCGTTTCCATTACGGTAACGGCAGCCATCGCCAAACCGCCTATCATCGCCAGGCCGCCCATCGTCATTCTGAGGCCGGTTTCCACCAGTTCCGCACTTGCACACTCCGCGCAGTTGCCATGACCCACCAGCGACGCGGCAGGAATCATCCTGCCGCGCCTGCTACAGTGCCTAACGCTCCAGGGGGTGTTTGCGGATCAGAGAAGGACCGAGTCGGCCTTCCGGCTTTCGCCGCGTTCTGACGTTTCCCGGTTCCTGTAGCTTGCAGTAACGAACTCGCGGAATAGCGGATGTGGCTCCAGCGGCTTCGATTTGAACTCGGGGTGAAACTGGCACCCAAGGAAGTAGGGGTGGTCCGGAATCTCGACGATCTCCACATAGGTGGCATCCGGCGTGGTTCCGCTGATCTGCAGGCCGCCACCGGTGAGCAGCGCCTCGTATTCGCGATTGAACTCGTAACGATGGCGATGGCGCTCGCTAATTTCGGTCACCCCGCCATACGCCCTCGAAGCCAGCGACCCATCTTGCAGAATGCAGGTCCATGCGCCCAGGCGCATGGTGCCGCCCATCTCTTCCACTCCCAACAGTTCGCGCAGCTTGTAAATGACGCGGTGCTGCGTCGCGGGATCGAACTCGCTCGAATTGGCGTCCTTCAATCCGCAGACATTGCGCGCAAATTCGATGCACGCAGTCTGCATGCCCAGGCAGATGCCGAAATACGGCACCTTTTTCTCCCGCGCGTACCGGATGGCGTTTAGCATGCCTTCGATACCGCGCTTGCCGAAGCCCCCAGGCACCAGGATGCCGTCAAAGCCGGAGAGTTGTTCCTCGTAGTCGCGATCCTCCGGCGTCTTCGACTCCAGCCCCTCTGCTTCAATCCAGGTCACGTTCAGCTTGAGGTTTTGCGATATGGCGCCGTGCGTGAGCGCTTCCTTGAGCGACTTGTAGCTGTCCTCGTACTCCACGTACTTGCCCACAATCGCGATATGGACCGTGTTTTTGGGGTGGTGCACCCGATGGGCAAGATCCTTCCACCGGCTCAGGTCCGCCTCGGGAGCCTCCTTGTGCAAATATTTGAGGATGAGCCCATCGAGGCCTTCGGCGGCGAAGTTCAGCGGAACCTCGTAGATGGAGGGCACCGTCGTAGCGCCGATCACGGCCTTCTCTTCCACGTTGCAAAACGCGGCGATCTTCTGGCGCATCTCTTTGTTCAAATTGCGGTCGCTGCGGCACAGCAGCACGTCGGCCTGGATCCCGATACTCAGCAGTTCCTTCACCGAGTGCTGCGTCGGCTTGGTCTTCAACTCCTGGGCGGCGACGATCCAGGGAACGAGCGTGAGGTGCACGAACAGGGTATTCTCGCGGCCCAGTTCCTGGCGCATCTGCCGGATGGCCTCGAGGAATGGCAGCGACTCAATATCGCCCACCGTGCCGCCGATCTCCACGATCGTCACATCCGCTCCATTGGCCGAGACCTTGCGCATGGCGTTCTTGATCTCGTTGGTGACGTGGGGAATCACCTGGACGGTCTTGCCCAGGTAGTCTCCGCGGCGCTCCTTGAGGATGATCTGCTCGTAAATACGGCCCGTGGTCAGATTGTTATCCCGCGAAAGAGGGGCATGGGTAAAACGCTCGTAATGGCCCAGGTCGAGATCAGTCTCCGCGCCGTCGTCCGTGACAAAGACTTCCCCGTGCTGGCACGGTGACATGGTTCCGGGATCGACGTTCAGATAAGGATCGACCTTCATCAGGTTGCCGCGCAGGCCGCGGCTCTCAAGCAGACAGCCGATGGAAGCGGCCGCAAGGCCCTTGCCCAAACTGGACACAACTCCGCCCGTCACAAAGACATACTTTGCCGACATGGGTGCAACCTCTTCGCCTGGATGTTGGGATTGGATATACCTGGTGGGCACAATCAAGTATGCCAGAACCCGGCAATCAAAAGGAAGGGTTGCGAGGGGGGAAAATTGGGTGGGCTATGCTCGTAGAAGCCGCGCGGATTACCGCAGGTTACCGCGCGCCGAGGCATGCTTCTGAAACGCGATTTCCAGTCGATCCCGTTCGACCCGGCGGAGCCACGCGCCGCGCTGTCCGCCTGCCCGGAGCAGCCGGCGGTCTTTGCGCTCTTTGGCGAGGCAGCGAACGCGGAACCGTATATCGGGCGTACACCCAACCTTTGCGGGCGTCTGGAACGCCTGCTCATTCCCTCGCTGAAACATCCAAGGCGGCTGCAATTGGCGGGCCGCGTGCGCCGAATCGAATGGCGGTTGACCGGGTCTGAATTCGAGTCCCTGCTGGTCCAATTCGACCTTCTGCATTCGGTCTACGGGCCGAAAGCCCTGGACCGGATGCACATGGGTGCACCATCGTTCGTGCGGTTCCTGGGTTCGAATCGCTATCCAAGGGTCACGGTGACCAACCGCCCAAGCCAGCGCGAAGCAGACTGGGCCTACGGGCCGTTCGCATCGCGCGCTGCGGCCGAACGGTTCGCGGACGAAGCGCTGAAACTCTTCCTCCTGCGCCGCTGCACTGAGGACCTGGATCCCGATCCGGCCCATCCGGGATGCGTATATTCCGAGATGAAGATGTGCCTTGCGCCCTGCTACCAGGGATGTAGCGACCAGCGTTACGCGGAGGAAGCCGGCGCCGTCGAGCGGTTTCTGGCCACGCGAGGCGAGAGCCGGCTGGTGCAGCTCAAGTCGAGCCGCGACCAGGCCTCGGCGAACCTTGAATTCGAGGCGGCCGCCGCGCTGCATGCGCAGGTTCTCAAGGCCGAGGCGGTGCGGGCTCTGGCGCCGGAACTCGTCCGGCCGCTGAGCCAGTTGCGTGCTGTCGTGCTGCAACCACCTGCGGTTGAGCCAACTGCGCAGTCCGGGCAAGCGCCCGACGTGTCGGTCTTCCTTTATCTGGACGGACGGCTGCGCGGGCCTGTCGCTTTTTCCACCCTTGGCATGCGCATCCAGAACGAGCAGTCAGGGTCGAGTTCGCTGTATGCGCAACCAATGGCGCTCGAGCCCGTGCCAGAAGAGAGGGAACAGGGATCAGGGATCAGGAATCAGGAAGGCACGGGCAAAGAGACAGAGGAGCCCTTCGACAGCCCGCACGGAAGGCTGCGGGAAAAGGAAGCGGCCCGTGCCGCACGCACAATGCTGGAAGAGCGCATGGAAGCCGTGGTTGCCGAACTAAGCGCGCCGATGGATCCCCCGGACGCGACGGTTCGCCAGGGCCATCTCGCGCTGCTCAAGCGCTGGTACTACCGCCCGGAAACCAAGCGCCCCGGCGAAATTTTCTTTCCCGGCGAGCAGGGCGAGTGGCCGATTCGCGCACTGCTGCGCGGAGCGGGGCGGATTGCCGCGAAAGGCCTGACCCGCCCTGACCCTTCGTAGCACAATGGGTGCGGAGTTCCGCATGCCCCCAAAGATCGATCTGCGCGCAGAACTGGCTGTGGGGCGTAACGCGTTCCATCCCGGGCGCGTGCGTCAGATCACAGCGTGGATTGCCGATCAGCCCCGCCGCGTTCCATCGCTCGTCGAGCTGATGTGGGACGACGATGCGGGCGTAGCCAGCCGCGCCGCCGACGTACTGGAGCGCATTACGCATCGCCCGTCGCCGGCAGTGCTGCGCGCCGTGTCCAGCTATAAGGAAGAGATGATTGGGCTGCTTCCCGATGCCCGATTCCCCAAGCTGCGCTGGAATCTGGCCCTGGTGCTGCCGCGGCTCACCTTGACGATTCCCGAATGCCGCCGCGTGGCCGCGATCCTCCAATCCTGGCTTGACGACCCATCCTCGATCGTCAAAACAATGGCGCTGCAAGGGATGGCCGACCTGACGCGGCAGAATCCGGATTCGGCCGGGGACGTTCAGTACTTGCTGCGCATGGCAGGCCGGTCGGGCACGCCCGCGATGCGGGCGAGGAGCAGGATTCTGCTGAAGGCGATGGAGAAGCGAGGCGGCAAGGTGCAGAATCGGGCATCGCTGCATATGTTCGACTGATAAACTGACCCTGCACGGAGGCGGTCCCCGAAGCGCATGGTCGAACTGGTTCCATCCATCCTGTCCGCTGATTTTGCGCGGCTTGCCGAGGAGATTGCCGCGGCTGAGCGCGGCGGCGGCACGGTCATCCACGTGGACATCATGGACGGTCATTTCGTGCCCAACATCACCATTGGGCCGCCGGTGGTCGCCAGTCTGCGCAAGGCCACTCGTCTGCCGCTCGACTGTCACCTGATGATCGAAAATCCGGACGAGTTTATCCCCGCCTTCGCAGAAGCCGGAGCGAACTGGGTCAGCGTGCACTACGAGGCCTGCCGCCACCTGCACCGGTCCCTCGAACTGATCGCCAGCCACGGCATGGAACCGGCAGTGGTGCTCAATCCGGCCACCCGGGTAGAGCTCATTCGCGACATCCTTCCCATAGTCCACCACGTTCTGATCATGAGCGTGAACCC
>Ga0134128_10003314_pt1 | contig 19675 bp, 14 predicted proteins | sample KB31754_FD_96462 | JGI IMG/M metagenome (GOLD analysis project Ga0134128, IMG submission 96462) | Terrestrial soil microbial communities with excess Nitrogen fertilizer from Kellogg Biological Station, Michigan, USA - KB3-175-4 | ecosystem: Environmental > Terrestrial > Soil > Unclassified ...
AGCGGCGTGGACGACGAAGGCGCCTGCGCCGCTGCTGTCGACCGCAATCGATTGCGTCGTTGTGAGACCGTCCTGCGTCGTGACCTCGACCGTTACCGTGTTCATGCCCGGCGTGAGCGGCACATCGTTCGCGCTGAAGTTGCCGAGATCGTCGATGTGCGTGACGACGCCGTTCACCGTGACCGCCGAATTGGACGGCGCCGATACGACGCCGTGGACCAGCACGTTGTCGTCGCCGATGGTCGCACCGGCAAGCGCAGCGTCGATGCTGACCGTAGGCCCGCCAACGGAAATGCCGACCGGCGCAGACATCGTCGCGCCACCCGCATCGTCGGTTGCCTTTGCGGTGAGCGTGTACGTGCCGGCCGGCACTGCATCCCAGACTGCGCTATAGGGCGCCGAATTGCTGTGCGCGATCCGTGTGCCGTTTGCGTAGAAGTCCACCCCGACAATCGAGCCATCGCTATCCTGCGCCGTCGCGCTCAGCCTGACCGTCGCGGGAGCGAAGTAGCTGCCCGGCGAAGGACCCGTCAGGTTGATCGCTGGTAGTGCGTTGCTGACCACCGTGATCGGTACGCTCGCCGACGCCGTCACGGCGCCCGCGTTGTCGGTTGCCTTCGCGCTCAGCGCGTACGTGCCCGGCGTAACGGCGCTCCAGACGATGCCGTACGGCGGAGTCGTCGCCGAACCGATCAACGTCGTGCCCGCGTAGAAATCGACGCTTGCGATCGTTCCGTCGCCATCGCTCGCGTTCGCCGTCACCGTCACGTTGGTGGGAGCAGTGACACGCGAGCCGGCAGTGGGTGCCGTGATCGAGACCAGCGGCGGCACGTTCGGATCCACGGTGACATGAATCGGTGCCGATGTGGTCGACGCGTTCCGGTCATCGAACGCGACCGCAACGATCGCGTACGATCCCGCGGCAACGTTCGCCCAGGTCGCTGCATACGGAGCCTGGGTCGTGCGGCCGATCAACGTTCCGCTCGCACCACCGACGCGGAATTCGACCGCGGCGATCGAGCCGTCCACATCGCTCGCTGTCGCGGCGAGGTCGATCGTCGCGCGGAATGGCAAGTGGCTGCCATCACTGGGCGCAGTCAGCGATACCGTCGGCGGCTGATTCCTGGCGCGCACGGTGAACGTCGCCGCTCGCGTCAAGGTCGTCCAGCCGCGGTCGTCTGTCGCTTTCACCGTGATCGCATGATTGCCGACCGATGCATTGGCCAGCATCGCCCGCCACGGCGGGAAGTTCGCCGTCCCGACCACAACGCCGTTGTCGAAGAACTCGACGCCTGTGATCGTGCCGGTGGCGCTGATCGCGTCGGCGGCCAGCGCCACGTCGACCGGTCCGTCGATCGTCGAGCAGGCGACGGGACTGGTCACGACGACGACCGGCGCGGCGCCGACGACGACATTGATCGCCGGCGACAGGCCGGTGGCGCCGCGATCATCGGTCGCGTGGGCCGTGATCGTGTGCACTCCGGGCGACATCGGTGTCCATGAGAGGCGATAGGGTGCCGATCTCGCAACGCCGAGTGACGCGCCACCATCGAGAAACTCGACACTGGCGATCGTTCCGTCGCTATCGCTCGCGCTCGCTTCGACCGTCACCGGCGCGCCGGCACGAACGAAACTCCCCGGCGCGGGCGAGACGAGCGCAACGCTCGGCGGCTGATTGTTGACGACGGTGATCGTGATTGCGCTCGATACGGCCGTTCCATTCCGGTTGTCGTAGGCCTTCGCGGTCAGCGAATAGCTTCCCGCTGCCGCGATCGTCCAGACGTACTGGTAGGGCGCCGTCGTCGCCGTGCCGATCAGCGTCGTGCCGCCGCGATAGAACTCCACTTTGGCGATCGTGCCGTCGGCATCGGACGCATTCGCGCCGAGTTGTAGCGCGCTTCCCACGCTGAAGACGGATCCATTGGAAGGCTGAGTCAGCGTGACCGTGGGCGCCTTGTTGGCCGCTTTGTCGATGGCGGGGGTCGGCTGCATAGCGGATGGGGCGACGGTCGATACCGATTCGTTGGGGGCGAGCAGCGCCCATTGCGCGCGCTCGAGCACTGCCCGATGGCCGAACATGTCCACCGCGCGCGCCGACAATTCGTTCAAGCCGTCGCGCATCACCGGATGCAGCGCGAACGACGCTCGCCCAGTCTTGTCGACGACCGGTGCGCCGAGCGGGACACCGCCGAGCGACGCATCGACGCGCATTTGCGCAACGTACGCGGGTGGCAGCTTGCAGCGGTTGCCATTGCAAAGTGCGTCCACGCGAAGCACGATTTCGGTAGCCGGATCGGTGACCGCGCCGCCATTCGGCGGACGCAGCAGCATGAGCATCGGATCGAGCCGAAACGGCGTCGCAGCCCGCAGCAATCCGACGCGCGCGACGTCACGATCGCGCAGCGTGCCGTCGCTCGCAAACCTCACGCGGGCCTTGTCGGTGTCGGCTGCAAACGATGCATCGGGCGCGTCGTAGACTACGGTCAACGCGAGCTCGTCCTCCTCGAGCAACGGACTTCGCATCGCTATTGCGTCGTGATCGGCGTCGACCGAGACGAGCGCACCCTCCACGACTGCCATCGCGACCCCGGTCCTCGGATCGAGCGCAAGCGCCGTAGCGGCACCGGGCTGCACCACGCGATTCACGAAACGTGTGCCATCCGTGGCAAGCAGGCGCAGGCCACCGGTCGTCGCGATCCATAGCCGATCGCGAAGCGCATCGCGCGCAAGCGCGATCGCGCGCTCACCGGTCGCGAGATCGAGCGGCTCGGTGCGGAGCCATTGCCCATCGGACGAAAAGTGCAGCAACTGGTCGTTCGCGGCGAGCCAGACGCTTTCGTCGAGGTCGATCGCGATGGCATCCGCCTTGCTCGCGACCGTGGTTCCCTGTTCGAGCACGCCGTCGTGGGCGAAGTGCAGCAGCAGCGATTGATCGGTCGTGACCCAGACGCTGCCGTCATAGACGTTCGTCGCGAGAAGCTCCGCCTGGCCGAACCCAGAGTCCGTCGTGTCGATCCAGCGCTCGACATGCCCATCCTGCGCAAGCAACTGGACCGCGTCGCCGGCAGCGATCCAGACGCTTCCGTCGTCCCGCGCCGAAACAGCGCGCACGTCGGTGTCCACGCTTGCTTCCATGCGCGCGGCACCGGCGAAACGGGTAACGACGTTCGCATCGACGCTCCATACAGCGGCCGATGCGGACGAGGATGCGAATAAGCAGCCGACGGCGATTCCGGACAGGAGAGCCAATGGGTGGCGCATCGTTCGATCCCCGCGATCAGTTGCAGACCAGCGGAACGTCGACCACCTGCGTGATCGGTGGCGAATCGTTCGCAAATCCCGGCTGAGGCAGCATCGCGCTCAACTGATGAATGCCCGCCGGCAGCGTGAGCGTCAGACGCGCCTGGTTATCGATGAATTGAGCGCCACCAATCCGTGTCGTGCCGTCGATGAAGATCGCGCTGTCCAACGTACCGCCCGATATCGTTGCGGTCAGCGTGATTGGCGTCGATGTGTCGGTGGTGGCGTTCGACGTCGACAACGTGATCGCCGGTGCAGCACGGAACTTGACGACGATCGCTGCAGGATCGACGCTCGACGGCTGGAACGCGCCCGGCGTCGTCGTGAAGGCGCTCGAATCGTTCGCGATGCCGGTCACGAAAGCGGCGTCGGCGGAATCGATGGCGACGCCGGTCGCGGCTCCTGCTGGAAAGCGCGTCCAGGTCGAGCCCAAGTCGTATCCGACGCGCACGAACGTCGACCACAGAAGTGACGTGCCCGACGCCGATACTTTCGCGGCGAACGCCGAATTCTGGTTGTCCTGCTGCTTGCCCCACGACGGCGAATCGATCAGCGGAAACGTCCAGCTGTTCGCCAATCCGGTCACGTACGCGTGACCCGTGCTGTCGACGGCGATCCCGTACGCGACGTCGCCCGGAATTTGCGGGACGCCGAACACCGATTGGCAAGGCGCCTTACACACTTCGCCGCCCAGGAACGATGCATAGACGAGCTTGTTTCCCGTTGACGCGAGCTTCGCGACGAACGCGTTGCCAAGGCTCGAGCCGATGAGCAGCGTGCCCGCCTTTTGCATCTGGAAGCCGGAGACCACCGGAAAGTCGCCGGAGTAGGTTTCTCCCGCGACATACGCGCTGCCCGCGCGGTCGACGGCGATCGCGTTGATAGCGTCGTCGAGGCTTCCGCCGAGAAACGTCGCATAGACGATCTGCGAACCGTCGCCTGCGATCTTCGCGACGAATCCGTCCCTGGCGGAGCGCTTCGATGCCTGATAAGCGTTGCGCACGGGAAAATCGGCCGACGTCGTCCAGCCGCCGACGTACGCACTGCCGCCATTGTCGAGTGCGAGAGAGGTCGCGTCCTCGCTGCCGCTTCCGCCGAGAAACGTCGCGAATAGGGGCGCGCTGCCGGCTGCGTTGAGCTTGAGCACGAACGCCGTGCTGCCGTTCACACTTCGGTTCGTCGTCTGCAACGCGCCGGGCGTCGTGACGAATGCCGGGATCGCGCTGCCGGTGACGAAGGCGTTGCCCGCGCTGTCGACGGCGATCGCGCTCGGGTTCGCTCCCGCGACGTACGTCGAGTAGACCAGCGCGTTGCCGGCCGGGACGAGTTTTACGACGAACCCGCCACCGGCGATTGCCTTCTGCCAGGCGTTGGCGGTCGTCGGGAAATCGGCGCCCGACGTGAGGCCCGTGACGTACGCGCTGCCGCTCGCGTCCACGGCAATGCCGACGGCGCGATCGACGCTCGCTCCGCCGACATACGTCGACCAGACGAGCCCGGTCCCCGTCGGATTCAGCTTCGAGACGAAGACGTCGACGTCGCCTTTTCTGCCCAGCGAGCGGTCATACGCGTTCACGAGCGGAAAGTCGGTCGATTGCGTGTAGCCGGTCACGTAGGCGTTGCCGGCGGCGTCCACCGCAATCGCGGTCGCCTGCTCGAAGCTGCTGCCGCCGACGTACGTGGCATACGACACGATCGGATCGATGACGAGCGTCCGCGTCGTGTCGTACTCGCCGACGCGGATGCGCACGACACGTTCGTCGTCGATATGGAAGGCGCTCGCAACGGGATGCCGCGTTCCGCCGACATCCTGGTACGAGACAGGCGCCTTCACCGTCAGCGTTCCCGCACCCGTCGCGATCGTCAGATCGCCGCTGTCGGTCAGCGCCACGTGATCGCTTCCGTCGACACGAAACGCAAAACGCGTTGGATCGGCGCCCGGCGCGACGACGACGTCGTATTCGAGCTCGCGTCCACGTCCATGGAACGCGATGTCGAGCCCGGGTTGCAGATTGGAGATCGCCACGCGCTCGTACGCCGGACCGTCGACCACGTCGCGCGGATCGCCGAACCGCAATCGGTGGATGCGCGTCGATTCGCGACCGATGCCGCTCACCTGCGCATTGGCGCTCGGACCGACCAAGCGGAGGCTCACGGCCGATGCGTCGCGAAACGCGAGCGTTGCGCCGTCGCTGGACACCGCGACCGCGTAGTCCGGCGTACGCGCGACGAACGTGGCGGCACTGTCATTTGCCGAAAGTCGCTCGAACTGCAGCGGCAGCGACGCGTATTGCGCGAAGGGCCGCTGTCGCGCGAGCGGTTCATCCGACGGCAACACCCGCGACGCCGCACCGGTTGCGAGCGTCAGCGCGAACAGCGCAACGATGCTTCGACCGATCACGTGAGCTCCCCCTCGTCACGATGACGGCGAGAGCGTACGGAGTCACGATGGCGAAATGGACTGTCAGTTTTCGGAGGTCGTCCATGCGGACGATTGGCGCGTACACATGATCGTGTTATGCGCGTTTACGTCGCCGTCGTACCGCTCGCTGGCCGACGCTAGAATCGGGCGATCGTGACGCTGCGTTCCCCGCCTGCGCTTTTCGCCATCGCGACCGCGATCTGGGGCTCGACGTGGCTCGCGATCAAGTTCCAGCTCGGCGTCGTGGCGCCCGAATGGTCGGTCGCGACGCGCTTTGCGCTTGCCGCGCTGCTCCTTGCCGTGTGGTGCATGTCGACGCGCCGGTCGTTGCGTTTCGGCGCGCGCGCGCACGCGTTTCTCGCGCTGCAGGGTCTGCTGCTGTTCGGTCTCAACTATCTCGGGGTCTACTGGGCGGAGCAGTACGCGACGTCGGGCCTCGTCGCGGTTCTGTTTTCGACGATCGTGTTCATGAATCCGCTCGGTGCGCGGTTCGCGTTCGGCACGCCGCTGCGCGCGCGCATGTTCCTGGCCGGTGCGCTCGGCGTGACCGGCGTCGGGCTGCTGTTCCTACCGGAGCTTCTGCAGGCAGGACAGGGGGGAAGCGCAGCCCTCGGAATCGCGTTCGGCCTCGCCGCGACGGCGATCGCGAGCGCCGGCAATCTCGTCGCGATGCGCAATCACGCCGCCAAAATCCCGGTGATGAGCGGAAACGTGTGGGCGATGGCGTACGGCGCGCTGGTGTCGGCGCTGATCGCGTGGATCATCGGGTCACCGTGGGCGATCGACTGGCGCGTTCCTTACATCGTGTCGATGGTCTACCTCGCGCTCTTCGGCAGCGTCATCGCGTTCGGTGCCTACCTGACACTGCTCGCGCGCGTCGGGTCGACCACGGGATCGTACGTTTCGGTGGCGACGCCGATCGTCGCGATGCTGCTGTCGACGCTGTTCGAGGGTTACCGCTGGACGCCTGTCGCGGCGTTCGGCGTCGTGCTCGCGGTGGCCGGCAACTGGCTCGCGCTCGCGCCGAACCGGCGTCGGCGAAGCAAGAGTGCGGTGCCGCTCGCGCCAGAACTGTAGAAGTCAGTCCTCGCCGTCCTTCTTGACGACATCCACGTTGTCGATCAGGCGCGTCGCGCCGAGCGTCGCCGCGCCGAGCACGATCAGCAGGTTCGGGTGATCGAAGCCTTCTGGATGTGGAATGCGCAGGCCGATGCCGTTGCGCACCGCAATGTAGTCGACCTTCCAGCCATGACGCGCCAGCTCGGCGCGTCCCGCCGCTTCGAGATTGGCGTAATCGGTGCGGCCCGCGGCGATCTGGTCGGCGATGTCGCGCAGCGTGCGGTACAGCCGCGGCGCTTCGGTGCGCTCGACCGGCGTCAGGTAGTTGTTGCGCGACGCGAGCGCAAGGCCGTCCTCGGCGCGGATCGTCTCACCCGGAACGATCTGGATCGGCAGGTTGAGCTGCTGCACCATGCCCCGCACGATCTTGAGCTGTTGCCGGTCCTTCTTGCCGAAGACGGCCGCGTCGGGCTGCACGATGTTGAAGAGCTTCAACACCACCGTGCACACGCCATGAAAGAAGCCGGGACGGAACTGGCCGTCGAGCTCGTCGCCGACGGGCGGCGGTTGCACGCGGTACACCTGCGGCGTCGGATACATGTCCTGCTCGTGCGGCGCGAACAGAACGTCGACGCCTTCCGCTTGCAGCTTTGCGCGGTCGGCGTCGAACGTGCGAGGGTAGCGGTCGAAGTCCTCGTTCGGCCCGAACTGCAGCCGGTTGACGAAAATGCTCGCGACGACGCAGTCGCCATGGCGGCGCGCGAGGCGCATCAGCGACAGATGGCCCTCGTGCAGGTTGCCCATCGTCGGCACGAACGCCACCCGGCCCGCGCGGTCGAGCCGCGCGCGCAGCGCCTCGACCGATTCGATCACGTCCATCGCATCCGCTCCTTCGGCTCCTCGCGGTTCACCCCGGTCCCAGGTTGAAGAATTCGCGCTGCCCGCGCATGTGGCCGATGCGCTCGAGCAGCAGCTCGACGTGCGTGCGCTGGTCGACGAAGTTGAGCCGCTCGCTGTTGACGATCAGGAGCGGCGCATCGCCGTACTGATAGAAGTAGCGCGTGTAGGCATCGGCGAGCCGCGCGAGGTACTCCGCCGGCATCGATTGCTCGAACCCCACGCCGCGCCGGTGCACGCGCTCCACGAGCGTGTCGACCGGTGCCTGCAAATAGATCACGAGGTCGGGCGTCGGCGTCTGCGGCTTCAGATGCGCATACACCTTGTCGTAGAGCGCGTATTCGTCGTCGGTCAGATTGATCCGCGCGAACAGTGGATCCTTGTCGAGCAGGAAATCGGCGACCGTCGGGCGTCGGAAGAGGTCGAGCTGCGCGAGGCCGCGCAGTTGATCGACGCGCTGGAACAGGAACGTGAGCTGCGTCGGCAGCGCGAAGCGCGGCATGTCGTCGTAGAAGCGCGCGAGGAACGGGTTGTCGTCGGGCTGCTCGAGCAGCTCGTCGGCATGCAGCCGTTGCGCGAGCTCGCGCGCGAGGCTCGTCTTGCCGGCGCCGATCGGTCCTTCGATGACGATGTAGCGGCAGGCGGCAAGATCCATGGACGTCAGGGTCAGGGCTACGAGCGATGCGTGCGGGTGCGCGCGATGCGCTGGCCGCGTACGGCGGGCAGGAAGCGGCGCGCGAGTCCGCGGCCGGGAATGATGACGTCGGGCGCGACGTCGGTCAGCGGCCGCAGCACGAACGCGCGCTCGTGCATGCGCGGATGCGGAAGCGTGAGCTGCGGCGAGCGGATTCGGCGCGCGCCGTATAGTAGCAAATCGAGATCGAGTGTTCGCGGTGCATTGCGGAGCGTCGTCGCGTCGCGGCGACGCTTCTGGCGCCGCTCGATCGCGTGCAATCGCGCGAGCAATGCGCGTGGCGACAGCGTCGTCTCGACGAGCGCGACCGCGTTCACGTAGTCGGGCTGCGGTGCGCCGCCGATCGGCGCGGTCAGGTAGTTCGGCGATACCGCGATGACGTGCACGCCGCGAAGCGCGTCGAGACGCGCGATCGCCTTCGCGAGCTGGCGCCGCGGATGCGCGAGGTTGCTGCCGAGCCCGATGAACGCGCGCGTCGCCATGACATCCGCTATTCCTTCGGCGTCGACGGCGCCTCGGCCGCGGGCTCGGCGCGCTTGCGGCGGCTGCGCGGGCGGCGGCGCTTCTTCGGCCCTTCGTCGGGCTTGAGCATGGCGTGCCGCTCCTCGTCGGATGCGATCTGGAAGCGCGTCCACCACTCGACCAGGTCGCGCGGCACCTCGCCGCTTTCGCCGCGCAGCGCGAGAAAATCGTACGCGGCGCGAAAGCGTGGATGCTCGAGCAGGCGCGCGGGCCGCGTCCCGGCGCGCTGCTCGAAGCGCGGCTGCAGCGCCCAGATTTCCTTGATCGTCGCTTCGAAGCGGCGTGGAATCGCGATGCGCTCGGCCTGCGCCGACAGCACCTGGTCCATCGCATCGAAGAGCGCGGGCAGCGGCCGCTCACCGCGTTCCTTCGCCGCCTTCCACGTGACGAGCACTTCGTGCCACAGCAGCGCCGCGAACAGGAACGCCGGCGACACGCCCTTGTCCTCGCGCACGCGCAGATCGGTGCCTTCGAGCGCGCAGTCGATGAATTTCTGTCCAAGCGGCTGCTCGAGAATCACGTCGAGCAGCGGCAGCAGGCCATGCGACAGGCCATGCGAGCGCAGGCTGCTGACCGTGTCGACCGCATGTCCCGAAAGGAGCAGCTTCTGCATTTCGTCGAAGAGGCGCGCGGGCGGCACGTTGTGCATCAGCGCGGAAAGGCGCGCGATCGGCTCCTCGGTGCGCGGATCGATCGCGAGTCCGAGCTTGGCGGCCAGGCGTACCGCGCGCAGCATCCGCACCGGATCCTCGCGATAGCGGGTGACCGGCGGTCCTATCAGCTTGAGCCGGTGCGCGCGAATGTCGGCGACGCCGCCGACGTAATCCCAGACCGTCTCGCTGTCCGGATCGAAATACAGCGCGTTGATCGTGAAGTCGCGGCGCAGCGCGTCCTCGGCCTGCGAGCCGTAGACGTTGTCCGACAGGAGCCGGCCGTGCTCGTCGGTGGCGTCGTCGCCGATCTGGGCCGCGCGAAACGTCGACACCTCGAGCACTTCGTTGCCGAGATGAACGTGGACGAGCCGGAAGCGGCGGCCGACGATGAACGCGCGCCGGAACAGCGGCTTCACCTGTTCGGGCGTCGCATCGGTCGCGATGTCGAAATCCTTCGGCGCGATGCCGAGGAGCAGGTCGCGCACGGCGCCGCCGACGACGAACGCCTTGAAGCTGTTCTCGTGCAGCCGCCGGATGACGTTGCGGGCGCCGTTCGAGAGCTGCTCGCTGCGAACCGCGTGCTGGTCGCGCTCGTAGATGCGCGGCGTGCGCGCCTTCGTACCGGGCAAAAGGCGGGCGAGGAGGCGCCGGATCATCGCGGCGCGGATTTTAGCATCGAGATAACGGCGGCCCCGGAGCGCGCGGGACGTTGCCGCATAATTGCGGGATTGGGCGGCGCATTGTCGAGGCGGCCAGTCGCTTCGCCCCCGTCAGGAGATTCCATGTACGAACACGTCACCGTGCCGGCCAACGGCGCGAAGATCAAAGTCAGGCCCGATCAGAGCCTGGAAATTCCCGACAACCCGATCATCCCGTATATCGTCGGTGACGGTACGGGTGTGGACATCACGCCGGTGATGATCAAGGTCGTCGACGCTGCCGTCGCGAAGGCCTACGGCGGCAAGCGGAAGATCCACTGGATGGAGGTCTACGCCGGCGAGAAGTCGACGCGGATATACGGCCCGGACGTCTGGCTGCCCGACGAGACGCTCGCGATCGTCCGCGACTACGTCGTGTCGATCAAGGGGCCGCTGACGACGCCGGTGGGCGGTGGCATCCGCTCGCTCAATGTCGCGCTGCGCCAGCAGCTCGACCTCTACGTGTGCCTGCGGCCGGTGCGCTATTTCAAGGGCGTGCCGTCGCCGGTCAAGGAGCCGGAGAAGGTCGACATGGTGATCTTCCGCGAGAACGCCGAGGACATCTATGCCGGCATCGAATGGCCGGAAGGGTCGCCCGAGGCGAAGAAGGTGATCGATTTCCTCGTCAACGAGATGGGGGTGCGCAAAATCCGCTTCCCCGAGACGTCGGGCATCGGCATCAAGCCGGTCTCCCGTGAAGGGACCGAGCGGCTGGTGCGCAAGGCGTTCCAGTATGCGATCGCCAACGATCGCCGCTCGGTCACGCTCGTGCACAAGGGCAACATCCAGAAGTTCACCGAGGGCGCGTTCCGCGACTGGGGCTATGCGCTCGCGGAGCGCGAGTTCGGCGCGAAGGAAATCGACGGCGGACCGTGGCGCTCGTTCAAGAACCCGAAGACGGGCCGCGCTATCATCGTCAAGGACGTCATCACCGATGCGTTTTTGCAACAGATCCTGCTGCGACCCGCGGAATACGACGTGATCGCGACGTTGAACCTCAACGGTGATTACATCTCGGACGCGCTGGCGGCCGAAGTCGGCGGGATCGGCATCGCGCCGGGGGCGAACATGTCGGATACGGTCGCGATGTTCGAGGCGACCCATGGAACGGCGCCGAAGTACGCGGGCAAGGACTATGTGAACCCGGGCTCCGAGATCCTGTCGGCCGAGATGATGCTCGTTCACATGGGCTGGCGCGAGGCCGCCGATCTGATCACGTCGAGCCTCGAGAAGGCGATCGGCGACAAGGTCGTGACGTACGACTTCGCGCGTCTGATGGAAGGAGCGAAGCAGGTCTCCACCTCTGGCTTCGGCCAGGCGATGATCGAGCGCATGTAAAGCGTCGGATATCGCTCCCTGGCTTTGTTGCAGGCCGGGCGCGGGCTCACCTTGACGACGTCGATCGGTCGACGGCAGCGCGCAAGCGCTCGCCCGCATCTCGCCGCGCGCGAAACTTGCATGAGCATGGCACAGGACGGACAGCCAAGGGCTGCGAAGCCCACACCGCTGGTGAAACTCGGGTTGTGCCTTCGGCTGTCTTAGGACAAAACCACGCCTCGACGATGTAAATATTGCGCCCGAACGCCGCGAACCGCCGACAGGAGCAGGTCCGATCTTCGCTATGCGAGGGACCACGGAGCACGGGTCACGACCCCGTCCATCGGCTTTCCCCTTGAAAAAATTGTTGCAATCATCAAACATGACCCCCAATTAGGTCCTGCGACGCGCGATGTCCAACCAGGAGCAGCACGGCAACGTGCTCGAGGCGGAACGGACGCGAGTCAAGCCGCCGCCGCTGTACAAGGTCGTTTTGCTGAACGACGACTACACGCCGATGGACTTTGTCGTCATCGTGCTCCAAACTGTCTTCAGCATGAGTCGGGAAAAGGCCACGCAGGTGATGCTGCAGGTGCATCGCGAAGGAATGGGCGTGTGCGGAACGTACACGCGGGAAGTTGCTGCGACCAAGGTCGACCAGGTCATCAACCTCGCGCGGAAGCACCAGCACCCCTTGCAGTGCACGATGGAGGAGACCTGAACGCAGCCGGGTAGCGCCGCCCGGGACGGGTGGCGGGCCGCGCCGGAAATGGTTTCCGGCGAGGCAACGAAGTCGAGGAAGCAACATGATTGCGCAGGAACTGGAAGTTTCCCTCCATATGGCTTTTGTCGAGGCTCGGCAGAAGCAGCACGAGTTCATCACGGTCGAGCACCTGCTGCTCGCGATGCTCGACAACCCGTCGGCGGCCGAAGTCCTCAAGGCCTGCGGCGTCGACCTGGACGAGCTGCGCGGCGTCCTGACCGACTTCATCAACGAGCACACGCCGCGCCTCGCCGCGCATTCCGATGCCGACACGCAGCCAACCCAGGGCTTCCAGCGGGTGATCCAGCGCGCGATCCTGCACGTCCAGTCGTCCGGCAAGAAGGAAGTGACCGGTGCGAACGTCCTCGTGGCCGTCTTCGGCGAGAAGGAGTCGCACGCCGTCTATTTCCTGAACCAGCGCGGCGTCACCCGTCTCGACGTCGTCAACTACATCGCGCACGGCATCACCAAGAGCCCGCAGCAGAAGCAGGACAAGGCGTCCGAAGCGAAGGAGGACCCCGAGTCGGGTGGCGAATCGCAGGGTGCGCTCGACGCCTACACCGTCAACCTCAATGCGATGGCGCGCAACGGCAAGATCGACCCGCTGATCGGCCGCGCGCACGAGCTCGAGCGCGTGATCCAGGTGTTGTGCCGCCGCCGCAAGAACAATCCGCTGCTCGTCGGCGAGGCGGGCGTCGGCAAGACGGCGATCGCCGAGGGCCTCGCGCGGCGCATCAACGAAGCCGACGTTCCCGAGCTCCTGAAGGAGTTCCAGGTCTACTCGCTCGACATGGGCGCGCTGCTCGCGGGCACGAAGTACCGGGGCGATTTCGAGCAGCGTCTCAAGGCGGTGCTGAAGCAGCTCTCCGAGAATCCCAAGTCGATTCTCTTCATCGACGAGATCCACACGATCATCGGTGCCGGTGCGGCATCGGGCGGCACGCTCGACGCGTCGAATCTATTGAAGCCGGCGCTGTCGACCGGCGCGCTCAAGTGCATCGGCGCGACGACGTACGGCGAATACCGGCAGATCTTCGAGAAGGACCACGCGCTGTCGCGGCGCTTTCAGAAGGTCGACGTGCCCGAGCCGTCGATCGCCGAGACCGTCGAGATCCTGAAGGGATTGAAGACACGCTTCGAGCAGCACCATGGCGTCAAGTACGCGCCGGCGGCGCTCACGTCGGCGGCCGAGCTTGCGGCGCGCTTCATCAACGACCGTCATCTGCCCGACAAGGCGATCGACGTGATCGACGAGGCGGGCGCGGCGCAGAAGATCCTGCCGAAGTCCCGGCAGAAGAAGGTGATCGGCAAGAACGAGGTCGAGGAAATCGTCGCGAAGATCGCGCGAATCCCGGCGAAGAGCGTGTCGTCCGACGACCGCAACGCGCTGAAGACGCTCGACCGCGACCTGAAGAACGTCGTGTTCGGCCAGGACAAGGCGATCGCCGCGCTCGTGTCGGCCATTCGCATGGCGCGCTCGGGCCTCGGCAATCCGCGCAAGCCGATCGGCAACTTCCTGTTCAGCGGGCCGACGGGTGTCGGCAAGACGGAAGTCGCGCGGCAGCTCGCGTTCTGTCTCGGCGTCGAGCTGTTGCGCTTCGACATGTCCGAGTACATGGAGCGCCACGCGGTGTCGCGGCTGATCGGCGCGCCGCCGGGCTACGTCGGCTTCGATCAGGGCGGCCAGTTGACCGAAGGGATCACCAAGCATCCTTACAGCGTGCTGCTGCTCGACGAAATCGAGAAGGCGCATCCGGACATCTTCAACATCCTGCTGCAGGTGATGGACCACGGGACGCTCACCGACAACAACGGACGCAAGGCCGACTTCCGCAACGTCATCATCATCATGACGACGAATGCGGGCGCGGGCGAGCTCGCGCGGCACACGATCGGCTTCGCAACCGAGAAGCAGGCGGGCGACGAGATGGCGGAGATCAAGCGGATGTTCACGCCCGAATTCCGCAACCGTCTCGATGCGACGATCTCGTTCGCGGCGCTCGACCACGACATCATCCTGCGCGTCGTCGACAAGTTCCTGGTCGAGCTCGAATCGCAGCTGCACGAGAAGAAGGTCGACCCGACGTTCACGCAGCCGCTGCGCGAATTTCTTGCGCGCAAGGGCTTCGATCCGCAGATGGGCGCGCGGCCGATGTCGCGTCTCATCCAGGACACGATCCGCAAGGCGCTCGCCGACGAGCTGTTGTTCGGTCGCCTCGTGAATGGCGGCAAGGTGACGATCGATCTCGACGGCGACGAGGAGATCAAGCTCGTCTTCGAGGAGCCGGCAACGCCGGCGGCGAAGGAAGCCGAACCGGCGTAGGGCCGCGCTGCAAAGAGGGGTCAGAGACGACTTTCCGCTGCGGCGATAAGTCGTCTCTGACCCTCCTTTGTCAGCTCAGCATGTCCTGCCAGATCGCGCGCGCCCACGCGAAGGCATAGTCGCCGTCGAGCGCGCTCTTTTCTTCCGACACGCCTCTCGCGTCGGGCACGCTGACGAACGTCTGCTGCGTCGCGTCGTAGCGATGCACGGAGACGATATGTGCAGCTTCGCGATCGTCGATGAAGCTGTAGCAGACGTTGTTCAGTACGGGCGACGGATTCGCCGGCCGCCCGGCAAGCGCGGCAAGCACCGCTGCTGCCGCGACCTTTCCGTGCTGGTTCGCCATGTGTCCCGACTTCGGCATCAGCGGCGCCACCTGGATCGCATCGCCGAGCACGTGAATGCCCGGCACCTTCACCGACTCGAACGTCAGGAAGTGAACCTCGCACCACCGGCCGTTCGCCGTGACGACGCCCGCGCTTCGCGCGATGTCGCCTGCGCCATGCGGCGGGATGACGTTGATCACGTCGGCGGTGACGTCTTCGGCGACTTCGAAGCGCATCGTGCGTGTCGCGGCATCGACCTCGGTCAGCACGCAGTCGGGACGGTACTCGACGATGCCGCGGTAGTCGTCGCTCCACGCCTTCGTGAACAGCGCCTTCTCCGATTGCACGTCCTCGTTGCCGTCGAGGATCAGCACCTTGCTTTTCGGCTTCGCGCGCTTGAAATACCACGCGACCTGGCACGCACGCTCGTAAGGCGCCGGCGGGCATCGATAGGGCGCCCGCGGAATCGAGATCGCGAACACGCCGCCGTCGCGCATCGCCTCGAGCTGACGGCGCAGCGAGACGGTTTGCGCTCCCGCACGCCACGCGTGCGGAAACCGCTCGCGCGCGTCCCGCGTATCGAGGCCCGCGATGCGATCGAAGAAGAAATCGATGCCGGGAGACAGGATCAGCCGGTCGTAACGAAGGTCGTCGCCGTGCGCGAGCCGCACGAGCCGCCGCTCGGGATCCACGGCGACGGCCGAATCGTGCACGACCTGTACCCGTCGCTGCGCCAGCGCCGCGTAACCGACGGTGATATCGGCGATCGTGCGGCTGCCCGCGAGCACGAGATTCGACAGCGGGCACGAGACGAACGCGTCATCGCGCTCCACGAGCGTCACGTGGACGCCGTCGCCTCCCCATAGGGCGGCATACCGCGCGGCGGTCGCCCCGCCGTAACCGCCGCCGATCACGACGATGCGACGCTTCGTCCGGCTTGCCGGCATCGCCGAACAACCGGGCAGCGCCACGAGCGCCGCTGTCCCCATCGCACGCAGCGCGCGCCGCCTGCCGATCACCGGAATTGTCACCGGGCGCGCGCCTGCGCGAAGTAGCCGGCCAGCGCATCGAGCTCCTCGATCGTGTAACCCTTCGCGATCTGCGGCATCACCGTCCCGTGCAGCGAGCCGTTGCGATAACCGCGGAGCTTCGTCGCGAGCATCTCGCGCGAGTTGCCGGCGAGCGGCGCCGGCACGGAAGTCGTTGGCCGGTGACAGGTTGCGCAGCCTGCCGCCAACGCGCGCACGTCGAGCGGTTGCGCATTCAGCGCTGTCGCACCGAGCGTGCTGCTCGCGATGACGATCACAATCGTCCGGTACAGCGATCCCGACAAATTGTGAACGCCTACGCTCGCGCGCATTCGTAAGGGATCTCGAGCATCGCCTCGGACCGGCCGGCGGTCGCGCTCAGCTGCAAACGAGCACGATCGCCATAGAGCGCTGCCAGGCGCTCGCGAATCCGGGAGAGCTCGACATCGTCGGCGCCGTCGTTCGCGAATCCATCGCGGCGATCGCAGATCGTCAGGCACAGTCGATCGTCGCGTACGGCAGCGTCGATGGCCAGCGATTGTGCGGCATCGTCGGCGTGTCGTTCTCGCGCGCGATTGAGCAGCGGCAACAGGATCATCGACGGCATCCGGGCGTCGTCGACGGTTCGACTGCGATTCTCGCGTCGCATCAGTCGAATGCCGGGCGCGCATCCGAGCGTGTTCAAGTACGCTTCGGCAAGCTCGATCTCCTGCCCGACGGTCGAAACGGGTTGGCGAACACGGGGAATGGCGGCGCGCAGGTAGACGATCAGGTCGCGCAGCATGAGGTCGGCGGTTTTCGCGTCGGTCTCGTACATGCGCTCGACACCTTCCAGCGTGCGTCGAAGAAATCCCGGTTCCACTTGCGCCTGCATGGCCGCCAGGCGAGATTCGAGCAATCGTTTTTCCATCTCGGCGTGGTCGAGCTGGATGGCGCGCAGCACGCGGGTCCGGTGAGCCGCCCATCGGTGCGAAACGTAGATGCAGGTCACCATGCCGAACACGACGAACGCATGCGTCACGTGTCGGAAGAAGAACGCGCGGAATTGCTCGTCCGAACCGCTTGCACGATACCCGACTTCGAGTCCGAGGACGCGTTGGCTGAGGAGCGAAACCAGCAGCGTGCCGACCAGAACGCCCGCAGTAACTGCGACGACATACGGCCAGTATCGGCGACGTTCCGGCGGCGACACCTGGTCGGCGATCAGCACGGCGAAAAGAACCGCGAAGCCATTGAACTGCATCGACAGGATGGCGTTCACCGACGGCTGCAGCCGGAAGTGGGTCAGAAATCCCGTTGCGAACACGATGACGAACACGGCCCAGGCGAGACTGAAGGCCGCCGTGTAGACGAGATGCTTCGGCGTGATCGAACGCCACGCCGCCGCCACGCACGAGGCCGATGCCGACATGGCGTTCCCGAACGACATCGATGCGCGGCCGATCACATCGAGATGGCCGGATATCGGGCCGGCACGGTGATGGTTGCCGTGATTCCCCGCGGCGTTCCCTGGGAGAGCGACAGGCCCGCCGCATCGGCGTAAAGGATCGCGAGCCGCGCCCTGACATTGGCGAGGCCCACACCGCTGCCGAGACTCGCTTGAAATCCCTGCCCGGTATCCGAAACCACGATGCGGACGAAAGCTTCCTCGGCGTGCGCGGCGATGCGTACGACTCCGCCGTCAGGCAGCGGTGACAATCCATGCTTGATCGCGTTCTCGACCAGCGTCGTCAGCATCATCGGCGGGACGCTCGTTGCACGAATCGCGTCCGGCACGTCGATTTCGAATGCGAGGCGCGAGCCCATCCGAATCCGCTGGATATTGAGATAGGCGACGGCAAGCTCCAGGTCCTGCGCGAGTGGGATGCCGCGTTCCCGCAACACAGGCTGTGCCGCGCCAAGGTAGCTCGACAGGTACCGCAGCATCGCGCGGCCCGACGTCGGATGCGTTTGGTAAAGGCGCCGGACGTGCGCGAGCGAGTTGAACAGGAAATGCGGCTCGATCTGCGATTGCAGTACCTGCAGCTGCGCTTCCGACGTCTGGCGTTCGAGCATGAGCGTGCGCTCGGTCTCGTCGTGAAGCGCCTGCTCGGCGGCCTCCTCTCGCTCCCTGAACAGATGGACCGCGAGCCCCATCCAGGCCATCAGGAACAAAGGAAGCGGTGAGCCGACATGTTGCAGCATCTCGACGTGCAGGATCCCGGCGATCGCCCCGAGCCTCGCGAAAAATCGATAGCCGACCCCCACGCCAGCGGCTGCGACGAGCGCCAGCACGACCGCTCTCGGCACGATTCGCCGGGGCGCGAAGTCGGCGACCACCGCCACCGCGACGAACGCAGGAAGGAAGAACGACAGTGCGGCCGTGAAGCCTGCCGACCAGGCAAGCATGGATTGCGGCGCGCCGCCCGACTGCGGGTGTCGGGACAGCAACACGCCATAGGCGCCACAAAATGCGCAGATCCAGAGGAGCCTTTGCCACGTCAGTCTTGCAAGCGAACGCGTGGCGATACGGCGCAGGCTTTCGGCGAGCGGCATCGCCGCGCGCGACGGTCCGAGAACCGCATCGGCGGCCTGGAAGGCCCCGGGTGGCAGCGAGCTCATGATCCTGATCGATGCGCCGTCGTTGCGTTTCGACGCCAGTTACATCTGCCTAAAGAGATGCGCGTACGGCGCACTCACCGGCAGGATCTCCTGGCGCTGCTTCAGTCGCAGCAGAAGCCGACCGCGATAATCACGTGAAATGCCGCAGACATGACGAATGTTCACGATGGTGCCGCGATGGATCTGCCAGAAGGTCGACGGATCGAGCGCGTCACCGAGATCCTTGATCGTGCGCAGGATCAGCGATTCCCTTTCGGCAGTCACGACGCGCGTGTACTTGTTGTCCGCCTGGAAGTAGCAGATCTCCTCGACGGTAATGAGTCGCAGCTCGGAACCCTGTGAGGCGGTGATCCAGCGAACGTACGCTCGTCCATCGCCGAGCTTCTCGGATAGCACCTTCAGCAGCAATTCGAGATTGGCCGGCACCGAGTCGATGCGTGCCTTCAGCCGCTCGACCGTTTCGGCGAGTCGCGACGCATCGAACGGCTTCATGACGTAGTCGATGGCGCCCCGCTCGAAGGCCGCGACGGCGTATTTGTCGTAAGCGGTCACGAAGACGACGTGGCTCTTTCCGCTCGCGCGCTTCGCGACTTCGAGCCCGGTCATGCCCGGCATTTCGATGTCGAGAAACACGACGTTTGGCGCGTGCTGCTCCAGCGCCTGCAACGCCTCGAACCCGTTGCGCGCAACGGCGCAAATCGACAGTTCCGGCCACAACGCGCACAACACCTCGCGCAGCTCGTCGGCGAGTGTCGCCTCGTCCTCGGCGATCAGCGCCTTGGCCGGTTCGACACGCGCCGGTGAACGAGCACTGCTCAACGCCACCTCCTGGCCGAACGTTTCGCGGGCGAGACTCGCGGCCGAGTGCAGTCTACCCGCGTTCTATCGAGCGAAACGCGCATGATCCGACGAATGCGTGGCGCGCCCGACAAAGTCGCCGTCGAGCGGCATGATTTTGCGTGTCCCGGCACGTCGTCGACATGCGGCGCGGCCAGCAGGCTCTGCAAGCCCGTCCACCGAAGCGCGCGGCTCGCGTGGCAAATCGGCCGTTTCGTCGGATGTCGCGATGGCC
>Ga0134128_10003315_pt1 | contig 19674 bp, 17 predicted proteins | sample KB31754_FD_96462 | JGI IMG/M metagenome (GOLD analysis project Ga0134128, IMG submission 96462) | Terrestrial soil microbial communities with excess Nitrogen fertilizer from Kellogg Biological Station, Michigan, USA - KB3-175-4 | ecosystem: Environmental > Terrestrial > Soil > Unclassified ...
CTGGAGACTCCGGTCAGGTCCCCTTGATATCCCGCGTCTGAGTGGCTTTGCGATGCGCTACTTCCTGCAGATAGATATCCGTGCGGTACAGCCTGGGGTTGCTCGTCATCTGCTCGGGCAGCGGCTTGAACGGATGCATCGATTCCAACAGCGCATTGCAGCGTGCCTCGACGCCCAGGCGATACTCCGGCTCCGCGACGATGTAGAGGTCATTGTGCAGGATGCCATCGAGCACAAAACGGGCGGCGACGAGAGGGTCCATCGGTCGGGCCGCCGCGGGGGTGGCGGCTGCGCCGGCGGTGAACGGCTGGCGTGGGCGTTGAGTACCTGCCGGCGGAGCACGCCGCGGCTGTGCGCCCGGCGCCACGGCAGGGGGTCCGTCGTTCTTCAATGCCGCGGGCCGATAGCTTTCGCTCTGGCCGATGTTGGTAGCCGTCAGGCCAGGCACGAAGCAGGACGTGCCGATGTTGGTGTTGCGCAGCTCCAAGCGCAGCTCCTCCATCAGCCCCACGGCGGCAATCTTCGAGACGGTGTAGATCCCTGCGCCGCTGCCAGGAAGAATACCGCTGGTGGAAGTGGTGGTGACGATCTGTGCGCCCTGCCTGGCCGCCAGCATGCGGGGCACGTAGGTGTGGATGCCGTAAATGGGGCCCCAGAAATTCACGCCCATGCCCCATTCCCAGTCCTTGTAGGTGCCGGTGCTGGCGGGCGCCTGCAGGCCGACACCGGCGTTGTTCACCAGAATGTGCACGGCCCCCAGCTTCTTCTCGATCTCATTGGCGACGCCGTCCCAGCTGTCGCGCTGCATGACATCGTGTTTGATCGCGAATACCCGCGGATCGTTGGCGGGAAACTGCTTGAGCGCATCGCCGATGTGCATCTCGTTGAGGTACCCGATGGCGACCTTCATGCCCGCTTCGTAGAACACTCGCGCGATCCCGAGGCCGATGCCGCTGGAACCGCCGGTGATGTAGGCAACCTTGCCTTTCACGTCCGTGATCGTCGGCGCCTGCGCCGATCCGACCTCAGGGGCACCTTCCGCCGCGGCTTCGCGCGTTCCCGCAGCGCCCAGCAGGCCGGCTGCGCCAGCCGCCGCCATACCGCCGAGAATCTGCCGCCGGTTCAGTGTGTGGTCGTCCATATCGTGCCCCCTGCCGTCGTTTCGGCGCCCGATCATATCTGCTTTACGACGGCGCCGCCGCTGACGCACGGGCTCTGCGCAGGCGGACAGCCATTCCAACCACTCCGAGCACGATGAGCGCGGCGGCAATGATCTGGGCCTGCGTCAGCTCGAGGCCGAGCACGCTCATCCTGGGGTTGACGCGGATCAGCTCGATCGCCGATCGCTCCAGGCCGCACAGCAGCAGGTATACGCTGAACAGCCATCCCGGACGCATCGGCAGCTTGCGCAGGCGCCACAAAATGACGAACGCGAGCAGGCCCATCGCAATCTCATACAACGGCGTTGGATACACTCCCGGCGGCGCGAGGGTCTGCCCAATGACATTGTGGTCGTAGGTCTGGGCCCACAGTGCAGTGGGCAGCCAGTGTGGCTTCAACGCCATGTTCGCGGGTATGCCCCAATCGCCGTCGCCCGCGAGTTGGCAGCCGACTCGGCCGAGCGCATAGCCGAGCATCATCGCGGGCGCGAACGCATCGCAAGTGGCGAGCACCGGCAGTCGATGCCGGCGGAAGTAGAGCATGCCGCCGGCGACACCGAAGACCAGGCCGCCGAAGAAGTTGAATCCCTGGCGCGAGAAGATCAGGCCCCAGGGATCTGCGATGAAGTCGCGCGGCACTTCGAGCATGGAGAAGATACGAGCGCCGACGATGCCCGCCAGGGTGATCATCAACCCGAAGTCGACGACCAGCTCCTGTGGGGCGATCGGGACCTCGATGCGCTGGCCGTCCCGCCGTACGTGGCGTACCGCGAGGCCGATCTGGCCATTGCCGTGCCGGCGGCGCACTTCGAGCTTCGCGACGTGAATGGACAGCGCCGCGGCGCCCAGCACGCACAGCCCGAAGGTGGGCAGGGGCAGCGGCAAGTTGATGCCGGTGGCCGCCCTGACCAGGTCCTGCAGATAGGGAAATGACAAGTTCAGCCCCGCGAGCGCCGCAGCGGCGCGCTCGCTCCGATTTCAATCAGCCGCAGGCACATGGCCGGAGAGCAACGTCAGCTCCTCATCGCTCATGGCGCTCTGGGACATGATCCACTGGGCACGATGGTATTGCGCGGCCTCCACGAACACGCGGGCGGGAGAGGCCTGCCCCAGAAGGGGCGCCTCGGAGATCAGCCGGACGCCGATCCCATCGGCCAGGAACGCGTCCGCGAACGCCTGCGCGGAGGGGAAATCCGAAAAAGTGGTCAGATAGCGCCAGGCGGTGTCGGACACGGTCACGCCTCGATCAGCGAAGTTCCCCTACGATAACCTATTGTGTGCCGATACCGGATGCGAGCTGGCCAGGAAAGGCATTCGGGCTCGTGGGCCGCCGTGGCCGAGGGGGCGAGGCCGCTTGCGCATCCCAGGGGCCGCACAGCAGAATCCACCAGGCTCAAGAAGGACCGCAAGTGCGCAAACCCATGCTCAAATCCACGCTCCTGGCCCTGCTCGTGGCGCTCGGCGCCGTATCCACCGCCCAAGCCGCCGACACCTGGGTGGAGGGCAAGAACTACTTCCTGGTCGACCCCCCTCAGCGCACCAACGTCGCGCCCGGCAAGGTCGAAGTGCTGGAAGTGTTCTCCTATGGCTGCCCGGCGTGCAACGCCTTCGAGCCCTACATCAAGGAGCTGCGCCGCCAGCTGCCCGCGAATGCGCAGATGAACTATCTGCCCGCCTCCTTTCAGGTGGCGGAGGACTGGCCGATGTTCCAGCGCGCTTTTCTGACCGCGCAGCTGCTGGGGCTGGTGGACAAGACGCAGGACGCCATCTACGACGAGGTGTGGAAGTCAACGGACGCTCCTCTGTCGACGCTCGCCGCGCCCAACAGGCTGAAGAGCCCGCTACCGACGATCGAGGACGCGGCGAAGGTCTACAACCGCCTGACCGGCGTGTCGGTTGACAAGTTTCTGGCGACCGCCAAGTCCTTCACCGTCGATCTGAAGATGAAACAGGCCGATGCCCAGGTGATCGCCTACCAGGTCGACCAGACGCCCACCCTCATCGTCAACGGCAAATACCGCATCACCCAGGGATCGGCTGGCGGACCGAACCAGGTCATCGCGCTCGTGAAATACCTCGTCACGAAGGAGACCAGGTCCTGAAGCAGCGGGGCTTGAGCTATCGCATCGTGAACGTCTTCACGCAGGGAGGCGATCGCCTCAGCGGTAATCCGTTGTGCGTGTTTGAAGACGGCAGCGCCCTGGACACGCAGGCGATGCAGGCGCTGGCGCTGCAGTTCAATCTGTCGGAGACGACCTTCATCCTGCCATCGTCGCGGGCGAGCGCCGGTGTGCGGATTTTCACGCCGCGATATGAGATGCCCTTCGCCGGACACCCGACGTTGGGCACCGCGCACGTTTGCCGTGCGCTGGGGCGCGGCGGAGACGCGCTCACACTCGACATGCCTGCGGGGATCATTCCAGTCAAAGCCTCGGGAGGCAGCTGGACGCTGGAGGCGGCCGCCCGTGGTTGGCGCGAAGTCGAGGAAACTCGCTCACTGCTGGCGGACATGCTCGGAGTGGTGACGGCCGATATCGGCGAGCGGCCTCTGTGGGTCAACGCAGGTCGGGAGCAGATGGTCATACCGCTGACCAGCGAGGCCGCAGTGCGCAAAGTTGTCGTGCGCCCCGAGTTGCTCGCGCGCCTGCGCGGCGCCGACGGAGCCGGGATGGCCTATGTATTCGCTCAGGCGGGCGAGCATGCCTTGGCGCGCTTCTTCTTCACGCAAGGGGTGACCGCGCTGGAAGATCCCGCGACGGGATCGGCGGCAACCAACTTCGGCGGGTGGTGGCTGGCGATGGGACGGCCACTGCCGGCGTTCATCCGCATATCCCAGGGCGAGTACACCGGTCGGCCCTCGCTCCTGCACCTGCACGTCGATGACCAGCGGCGCATCTTCGTGAGCGGCGAGGTCATCGAGCTCGGACGCGGAACGATCGACCTGTAACGACGCGCGCCCGCTCCTCAGGCCGGAGCAAACTCGAAGTCGATCGGCACACCCAGGGTGTTCATCTCGCGCCCCAGCTCCGGTGTGAGCGTAAAGCCCCCCACGGCGGCGGTGTTGACCTCGACGAGCAGCCGTACCTGCCCACCCTCGGACTGAATGCGACGAAAGAAATCGCGATGGGGCCGCATGAACCGGGTCGCGCAGACCGAAAGCGCCCGTCCCAGAACGGTCTTCGCCATCTCGCTGAGAGTCTCGGTCGCACCGCCCGTGGGCGTGAGTGCGAGACCGGGGATGTAGCTGTGGACGGAGATGTCGGCGGGCCACGATCCAGGGTTGAGCGTCGCGAGCCAGTAGGTTTCGGTGTAAACCGAGCCGCCGGCGCCGGACTTGCGGGGCTCACCCGCCTTGAAGCAATGCTCCGCCGAAATCTGCAGCTGGGCCGAAATCTCCTCGGGGTCCATCGAGGGATGCCGGATACGCAGCACCAGCTCGAACGCTTGCGGCTGCGGCTCGGGGAGTTCGCGCGCTTCCATTCCAGGGTCTCCAATGGCGGCAAGAAAGTGGCTGCGTCGCAGAGCAGAGCACGAATGCAGCGGCTGCCGCAAGCACAGTGGAGTCGATGCGGCGCGCTGCCCGATCCGCTCGCCACCCGCTCCGCCGGGCTGGCGCTAGGTCGGCCGATGCGCTCGCTGCCCGATCCGTTCATTGCGACGGACTCCGCAAATGCCCGCGGTCGCGCTCCTGATCGCGCCCGAGTTGCGCATAGAATGCGGCCGCCTGCTGTAGCCCGATTGCAGAATGTTGCCCGCGTCCCGTGATGGGCAGCGCTTTCTGCCAGCGGGTAAGGAGCGTGGTTTTGCCTGCTGAGGTGTCCATGGAAGCGCCCGCGCAAGAGGCCACTGAGCCGACAACCCCAGCCCCGCGCAAGCCTCTGGGGCTGATTGTGGCGCTCGTCCTGGTGGCGGGGGCTGCGGTTGCCGCAGGACTCTACGCCCGCTGGCTCGATCAGCAGCGCCAGCTGCTGCAGACGCAAGTGTCCCAGGCAGAGCGGCGGAACCTGGATCTGCGCGAGGCGCTCACGCGAGCGGAGGTCGCCCTGCAGGAGAAGCAGGCTGCGCTGGCGACCCGGGATGTGGCGCTCGCGGAGGCGACGCAACCGGACCTGCCGGTGCGGGTCTCCTTCCGACCGGCCTGGATGGGGCAGGGGATGGTGGCGACGCTACGCAATGTCGCCGCCGAGCCTCTCACCTTGATGGTCGAGGTGCGCGATCCGCAGGCGCATCGCTCCAAGGCTTTCGCGTTCGATATCAAGCCCGGAGGCAGCGCCGATATCGGGCACGCGCAGGGCTGGCTGGTCACTTCCGGACAGAGTCTCAAAGTCGCGGCCACGGGGTACAAGACCGTCACGGCGTTCGCCCCATGAGAAATTCGCTGGTTCCGATGGGGTAACCGTAATAGGATCGCCCTGCCGGGCATCGCTCCCGGCCGGCACGCCAGTGCCCGCACAGACCGCCAGACGGGGTTCTAGCAGAACGAGAATCCGGGAGAGACCTCTCTCATGGCAGTCTATTCCGCGCGCGCAGCGGAAGAGTCCTTTGATGCGCTCGAATTTCCCGTGCGTGCCGCGGCGGCAGTTGCGTTCGTCCTGAGCGCCCTGGTTCTGATCGGCTGGCAGTTCGATGTGGGGCTGCTGAAAAGCGGATTGCCGGGGCAGAGCGCGACTCAGCCGCTCACCGCGGTGTGTCTGTGCCTGTGCTCACTGGCACTCGGCCTGAGCAGCGCTTCGGCAGAGCGTTATCGCGCCGTTACCCGCCTGTGCGCGCTCATTCCGTTGGTCATCGTCCTTGCGACCCTCTGGCAGAACGCGCTGGACACCGATTGGGGCCTGGACCGGTGGCTCTTCCCCGATGCGGTCGTCCATGAGCAGACGGGGCAGTTTCTCCGACCGGGGCGTACCGCGGGTGCAACGTTGCTCGCCATCGCCATGCTCGCGGTGTGCTTGATGATTGCCGAGGCACGCGGGCGCGTTGCGAAAGGACTTTATGTTGCGCTCGCCACCGCGGGAGCCGTGTTTTGCGTGGCGGTGCTGATTGCCTACGCGTTCAGCCTGAAAATTCTTTACGCGATGGGCCTCTACGCGAACGTCAGTCTCAACTCGGGAGTCATCCTCGGGGCGCTGTTCATCGGAGTGCTGCTGCGCCGTTCGGACCTTGGCTGGGTGCGGCTGCTGACCAGCAACGCGGCGGGAAGCGAGAGCGCGCGGCGGCTGCTGATGTGGTCCATCGTCTTGCTGTTCGCGCTCGCTGTGGTCGTGCAGATCTGCACCGCCAACGTCCTGTACGGCGAGCAGATCGAGGCCACCGTCGTCACGTTTGCGGCTCTCGGCCTGCTGCTCGCGGGAATCGTCTCGCACGCCGAGCGGCTGAACGCCCTCGATTCCGCCAGGTACACCGCGACCGCACAGTTGCGCATGGCCGAGGAGGAGCTCGCCAGCAATGCGCGCGCCAAGGACGCCTTCCTGGCGGTGCTGGCGCACGAGCTCCGCAATCCTCTTTCCTCGCTGCGCAACGGAATCGAGATCGTTCGGCGCCGCAGTGGCGCTGACCGGATGCTCAGCCAGACCGCCACGACGATGGCGCGTCAGATGAGCCAGCTGGTGCGGCTGGTCGACGATCTGCTGGACTTGAGCCGCATCGAGCAAGGGACCATCGAGCTGCAGCGTGAGCGGGTGGAAGTGAAGGACGTGCTCGATGGCGCTGTCGAGGCGTGCCGCGATTCGCTCATGGCACGCGAGCAGGACCTCGTGCTGGCGCCCTTCGACCAGAGCCTGGCCATTCATGGCGATCGGCACCGGCTCATCCAGATGGTGAGCAACGTATTGGCCAACAGCGTGCACTACACCGAGCCCGGTGGCCGTATCTCCATCACCGTAAGCCATGAAGGCAAGCAGATCAGCGTGGCCATCACCGACAGCGGTCGCGGCATCCCGCCCGAAGCGTTCGAGCATGCCTTCGATGTGTTCGCCGAATTGCGCGCCAAGCTGGCTCGAACCGATGGCGGCCTGGGTGTGGGCCTGGCGCTGGTACGCAGCCTGGTGCAGCTCCACGGAGGGAGCGTGAGTGTGCGGAATCTGGGGCCGGAAGCCGGCAGCAGCGTTGTCATTCAGTTGCCGGCACTGAATGAGAAGAAGACGCCGCGCGTAGTGCCCGCAGCCGCCATGGTCAACCTGCAGAGACGGCTGCGCATCCTGGTCGCCGATGACAACACCGACGCCGCCGGCTCGCTTGCGATTCTGCTGCGCCTGGAGGGCCACGAGGTGCTGACGGCAGTGGATGGGCTGCAGGCGATCGAGCATGCCCGGCGCTTTCGTCCCGACGTCGTCTTCATGGATATCGGCATGCCGCTGTTGGATGGCGTGGAAGCCACGCGCCGAATCCGCACGGAAGGGTGGGGGCGCCAGATGCACATTGTCGCGCTCACCGGTTGGGGCCTGGAAGGGGAGCGCAAGCGCACCGCCGCGGCGGGCATGGACGATCACCTGCTCAAGCCACCCGACCCGCGGGAGCTCGCGGCGATCCTCAGGCGCGCCAGCGACCCTCGCTCGTAGCCTGCACGGAAGCCAGAATCCTTTCCAGCGCCTGCGGATCGACCGGCTTCACCAGGTGAGCATCGGCCCCCGCTTCGCGTGAGCGGTGCTTGTCCGCTTCCTGGCCCCAGCCCGTGAGCGCGACAATGGCCGCACGGCGGCCCCATTCCGTCTTGCGCAGGCGGCGCGTCGCCTCCAGCCCATCCAGGCGGGGCATGCCGACATCCATCAGGATCAGGTCGGGCTGGAATTGGGCGGCGACACTCAAGGCCTCCTCGCCGTTGCGTGCGATCTGCACATCGTTTCCCATGTGGGTGAGCAGGAGGGCGAGGGCCGCGGCCGCATCCTCGTTATCGTCGGTGACGAGTACCTTGCGGCGATCGGGCTCGCCGGGCGAGGAAACGGCCGCCGCAACCGCATCTGTCGAAGCGATTGCCAGCGGGAGCCGCACGCAGAACGTGCTCCCTCGGCCGGCTCCTGCGCTGGAGGCCGTGACTGTGCCGCCGTGCATCTGTACCAGCCGTAATACCAGCGCGAGCCCGATCCCGAGGCCCCCGACGCGATGCTCCATTTCACGTCCCACCTGGGTGAACATCTCGAACACGCGTTCCAGGTCCTCGGAGGCGATGCCGATCCCTGTATCGCTGATACTGATCACCGCGTCGGTTCCTTCCCGGGCGACCGTAATCCCCACCTCGCCGCCGGGAGGTGTGTACTTGGCACTGTTGGAGAGCAGGTTGCCGAAAACCTGTGCCAGCCGCACCCGGTCGGCATGCACGAACAAGGGCTCGGCAGGCATCTGCAAGCTCAGCCGATGCCCGGCGGCATTCAAAGCGGGGCGGGAAGTCTCCAGCGCGCTCTCGATCGCCTCGCCGACAGTGGTGCTTTCCTTGCGCAGCTCCAGGCGGTTGCGGGAGATGCGGCTGACATCCAGCAGGTCATCGATCAGGCGGACCATCTGGCTGGTCTGGCGCTGCATGATCTTGCGGGCCGTGTTCAATACCGGATCGCTGAGGGGGCTGCGTTCGAAGATGCGCAGGCTGTCCCGTAGCGGCGCCAGGGGATTGCGCAGCTCGTGCGCCAGTACGGCGAGGAACTCATCCTTGCGCCGATCCGCCGCGCGCAGCTCCTCCTGGGCCCGCTTGCGCTCGGTGATGTCCAGGTTCATGCCGGTGAAGCGGACCGGCTTACCGTGCTCATCGTAGTAGTAGCGACCGAAAGCACTGACCCAGACGACATCGCCCGCGCCGCGAATGATGCGGTGCTCGACCGTAAAGTTGGATTTGCTCCTGATGGCGCGCTCGAACGCCTGCCGCACCGCCTCCTCATCCTCCGGATGCAGCCGCGCACGCCACATCTCCATGGTAACGCTGCCGTCTTCAGTCGGCGCGTAGCCGAACAGCTCGAAGGTGCGGCGGTTCCAGTAGGTGTGTCCCGAGCGCAGATCGCTGTCCCAGATCGCGACGCCGGAGCCGTTCACGACCAGCTGCAAGCGCAGCTCGCTCTCGCGCAGCGCGCGCTGCGCCTGCCGCTGGTGGCTGCGGATTCCGAAATGGGTGTGGAGACCCAACAGCAGCACGAACACAGCCGTGCAGACCGCCGCGGCAACGGGATGCACCGTTTCGGACAGGACGTAGCTGGTTGCGGCAGCGAGTGCGGCCAAACACACGCTGGGCAATTGGCGGCCCCACCCCCGCTGTAGAAACCTGCTCATAGGGGAGAAAGCGTGGTCTTTTGCATGATATGTCGAACGCCGACAGTACTTCGCACAACTGAACGAACGCAAGCGCGCCCTTTGCTGCCGGGGTTTCCCTGAGGAAATGGCGCACTGCAGCACCGCCCGCCGGCGCCACCTCAAGTGTTGTGACCTGGATCACAGGGCCCGCAGATCGCCACGACCGATGTCATGTTTTGGTCATGTCGGGCTGCAGGGGTCCACCCCGCGACCGCTACACTGCCTGTCGACAGACCCACGTCTCAAATCGGGAAGGGCGCTCATGTTCAGGTCCGTGCAGCGGGGCTTCACGAGGATCGAGCTGGTGGTCGTCATCGTCATCCTCGGTATCCTTGCGGCCGTTGCGTTGCCGAAATTCATGGGCCTGGAGGATCAGGCGCGGATCGCGGCCCTCAACGGGATGACGGGCAGCATCCGCAGCGCCGCCAACATGGCGCATGGCGTATGGCTCGCCAACGGCAACACCGGCACGATCACCGTCGACGGCGCGAGCATCACCATGGTCAATGGCTACCCGAACGCGGCGGGCATCCAGAGTCTGACTCAGGACTCGACCGGCTTTGGCATCACACGCTCGGGAACGACGGCCACATTCACGCCGAACGACGCCAGGACTCCTGCGACCTGTAACGTGGTGTACAAAGAGGCGACCGCCACGCTGCCGTTCACCATCACCGTACAGCCGGCTGCCACTCTGCAAACCAGTTGCTGAGGCGCTCCCCGCGCATGGGGTCGCCGCGCAGTGCAGTCTGCCTTTCAGACCCCACCCGAGGCGCGAGCCCGGATCAGTGTGCCTTCACCAGGCGCGGCTGATCGTTGGTGATGGTGATCATCGCGAGGTAGCGGGTGTTGTCCAGCCGGAAAGCAAGCAGCTTCTTCGGCGGATAGCTGGTGAGCAGATTGGCGGCGCAGCTCATGTCATCGGCCTCGTAGCGGGCCGCCAGCTGCAGGGTGGGCGCACCAGGGCGGCAGAGCTCGTTGCCATCGGCGATGATCCGTTCAGCGCGCTGATAATGGTTGAAGTTCGTCTCGCGCAGATGATCGAGGTCGGCCGCGCCGTAGAGATGGACAACCGGGGCAAGGGGCTTGGACGCGACCGGAGCATCCGCTGCGGTCGCCTTCGCAGCGAACGCACCCGCGATCACCATTCCGGAGGCACAAACCAAAGCCACCACCGCTGAAACCGTAGCTCTGTGCATTGCAGATACCCCCACAGCTTGCGGCGCTCCGCGTTCCATAGAGTAGTCGCTTACGCAGGAAGTTCCCACTCCACGGGCTGTCGCGCTGCAGCCTGATATACGATTCGACGGATGCACAGGATGAATACGCCAGCACCGCGGCTCACGCTAGCCGCAGCACTGATCGCCCTGACTCTCGCGTTCGCCGCCCCCCCGCCCGGGGAAGCTCAGGACGCCTCCCCGGAGGTTGGACCTACGCATGCGCCATTGCCGGCGCCGACCGCACCGGCCAGTCCGGCAGCCGCTCCAGCGGCTCCGGCCCCCGCGGTGTCCGGTGAGCCGGGGAAGCCCGCGTTCGGCATGCCGGACCCTTCCGCGCCGTTGCGCTACGACACCGAATATCCGCCCATGCACTATGAGGGGCTGGCGCAGAACAACCGCATTGCCCGCCTGCAGGCAGCCTTGGATCGCGGCGCGGTCAAGTTGGATTTCGAGCCGGGGCATGGCTATCTGCGATCTCTGCTGAAGGCGCTGGACATCGATCCGAGCTCGCAGGTGCTGGTCTATTCCAAGACGAGCCTGCAGACCGGGGAGATCCAGGCGGCAAGTCCGCGCGCGCTGTATTTCAACGAAGATACTTACGTCGGCTGGGTGCAGGGGACCGAGCAGATCGAGCTGGGCACGATGGACAGCACTCTCGATCAGGTCTTCTACACGCTCAGGAACGGCAGCCAGGTCCCGGCCCATTTCAAGCGCGAGACGACGAACTGCCTGGGTTGCCACGACTCCCTGTCCTATTCGGGGGGCGGCGTGCCGCGCTTCCTCCTGATGTCCACCTACGTGAATACCCACGGCGACGCTCTTACCCACGAGGGATCCATCCTCGTGACTGATCACACGGAATTCCGTTACCGCTGGGGAGGCTGGTACGTCACCGGGCAGCAAGGCAATGAAGTTCACCTGGGCAACGTGCTGGTCCACAACGTGAAGGAGTTGATCAACCTCGACAGTGTGCGGCGCGGCAACCTGGACAACCTCGACGCCCTGTTCGATACCAAGCCGTACCTGACGGACAAGAGTGACATCGTCGCGCTGCAGGTACTGCTGCACCAATCGACGGTGCAGGATCGGATCACCGAGGTGAATTGGGACACGCGCACGGCGCTCGCCAAGGCAGGCAAGGATCCTGCGGACGGCCACGGTGTCACGCTGCCTGCCAAAATCGGCAAACAGATCAAGGACGAGATGGACGCGCTGGTGGATGAGATGCTGTTCGTCGGCGATCCCGGCTACAAGAGCAAGCTCACGGGCAACTCCGGGTTCGACAAATGGTTTCAGGCGCGTGGACCGCGCGATGGGCACGGGCGGTCGCTCCGCGAGCTGGATCTGAGGACCCGGCTGTTCAAGTACCCCTGCAGCTTTCTCATCTACTCGGATGCGTTTGATTCGCTGCCGGTCTATGCCAGGGACTATATCTATGCGCGCTTCGTCAGGATCCTGACGGGCAAGGAGCACGCGCCCCAGTATGCGGCACTGTCGGCGGCGGATCGCAAAGCGGTGGTTGAGATTCTCACGGCGACCAAGCCGCAGTTCGCGGCTGCCTTGAAGAAGGGCTAGGGGACGTACCCGGCTGCACCGGGACTTGGGCCAGGCCTCGCGCCGGGGCTTCCGCAGCAGCGCGCATCCACAGATGCAGTACTGCGTATGCACGCCAGGGCCGCCAGCTTTCCGCGCGTGCGAGAACCTCAGCGGTGCTCGGCCGCTTGCCTCTGACAGCCAGGACGCGCTGGAGAGCCGCATCACTGGCGAGGAAAGCGTCGCTCTCGCCGAGACCGCGCATGGCAATGTATTGTGCGGTCCACTCGCCAACTCCGGCAATTTGGCGCAGCCGGGCGACGGCCGCACCCAGATCCCGGCTGGGGTCGAACAGGTCCGGTTGGGTCCGCGCCGCCGCGGCAATGCCGTTGATGCATTCGATCCGGGATCGGGGGACCCGCAGCGGCGCGAGGCCCGCGACACTGAAAGCCTCCGGCCGCGGGAACGCATGTGTCAGTGCGGGCTGCCCGAGCTCCTCACCGACGGGCTCGCCGAGCATCGACACCAGGCGGGCGCCGAGTCGGGTCGCTTCCCTCACGGAGATCTGCTGGCCGAGGACGCCACGTACGGCGATCTCGAAGCCGTCCCAGGCTCCGGGCACGCGCAATCCCGGTCTGGCGCGGACGAGCGGCGCCAGTATGGGATCGGATTCCAGGGCCTCGAGGATTGCCAAAGGCTCCGCACCGAGATCGAACAGGCGGCGGGTGCGCGCGATGATCGTCGGAAGCGCCTCCAACTGCGGGAAGCGCACGACTACCCGCAGCGCCGCCTGGGCGGGGTCCTGGGTCACTTGAATCGATCCAACATGCTGGCCGACACCGATCACGCGCGCATAGGAATCCGCCGTGACCGATTCCACTCCCGCGATCGCGCGTGTCGCCAGGAACTGCAGCATGGCCTGCCAGTCGTACGGAGGGCGGTAGGGCAACAGGAGCGAGATTCCCGAAACCGTCGTGGCACCGCTCGAGCGCTCTCGCAACTGACTCGGCGCGCGGCCGTAGATCCGCTGGAACGTCTCGTTGAAGCGGCGCAGGCTCCCGAAGCCGCTCGCGAGAGCGATCTCCGTCATGCCCAGTTGAGTTTGATGGATCAGTTGCTTTGCGAGCAGCACGCGCCGGGTCTGGGCAACGGTGATGGGTGCCGCGCCGACATGCCGCCGGAACAACCGCCGCAGCTGTCGTGCGCCGATCTGGAGGCGCGCCGCGAGAGCGTCGATATCCGACTCATCGAGCGCCCCGCTCTCGATCAGCTTCAACGCCCGCGACACCGTGGCGGACGTCCCACGCCAGGCGTCGAGGGTGGGGGAGCTCTCCGGGCGGCAGCGCAGACAGGGCCGATAGCCGGCTTCCTGGGCTGCGGCGGCACTGGCGACGAACGTGCAGTTCTGCAGCTTCGGCGGACGGGCAGGGCAGATCGGCCGGCAATAGATGCCGGTCGTTCTCACGCAAGTGAAGAAGCGCCCGTCGTAGCGGGCGTCACGAGCCAGCACGGCTCGGTAACAAGCGGCGTTTTCCAGTTCCATGCGGCCCAATATAGTCCTGCGATCGTGGCTGTCTCGCGGTTTTCGGACCTCATTGGCGGCAGGGGGGTGCCCACCCGCAGGCACGATCGCCTCCAACGCCTCAGGCTCTCAACGAATGACTCGCCAGCGCGAACCGTCATAGCGCACGATCGCGTTCTCGGTCTCGCGGCATGCTTGCGCATCGCAGTCATATCCGACCACGACATCGAAGTTGCCGTTCCATCGCGTTCGCGCCGTACCGATGTGAACACGCAGGCCCTTCCGGGCGGCGCTCCAGGTGCTCTCGGGCAGGAAAGTCACCCCGGTGTCCGCAAGGGCCGCGGCGCGCTCCCGGGGGAAATCCTTCGCACCGACGAGCACGTAACAAGGGCAACGCGCGCCTCCGGGGCCCAGATGAGAGCGCGGCGCAGCAAGCTCGTGACGCAGCAGGACCTCGGCCATGGCGTACTGGCTGCCCGGCGGCGGGTGTTTCCGCGCGCAGCCGGCCACGCAGCCGAGAACGGCGATTATCAAGCCGACGAGAGCGCCGGGGCGCAAGCAGCTATGCTCCGCGGTGAGGCCAGGGTGCAGTGTAGGGCGGAGGAGCCATGTGCAGGAATATCCGGATTCTTTTCAATTTCGAACCGCCGGTGACGGACGATGAGATCCACGCGGCCGCGCTGCAATTCGTGCGCAAGGTGAGTGGCTTCAACAAGCCCTCGCACATGAACGAGGCGGCCTTTCAGGCGGCCGTCGAGAAGATCGCGGCCACTTCCAGGGAGCTGTTGCTGTCGCTGCAGACGACCGCGCCGCCCAGAAATCGGGAAGTGGAGATCGCCAAGGCACGCGCTCGGGCCGCGCAGCGCTTTCCCCAGCGCTGAAGGTCGCTGCGACCAGGGCGTCGTCGGGGCCTCGCGCGCCGGAGCGCGCTCCCCGACGCCGCAATGTGCGGCGCGGTCAGCGTCGAGCCTTGCTCAGCAGGCGCAGGATCTCCAGGTACAGCCACACGAGGGTGACCAACAGGCTGAACGCCGAATACCACTCCATGTAGCGCGGCGCGCCTTGCGCGACCCCGGATTCGATGAGGTCGAAATCCAGCGCCAGATTCAGGGCCGCGACTCCGACGATCACCAGCGAGATGATGATGCCCAGCGGCGTGGAGGCATTCAGCACCGGAACCTCGACGTGGAAGAAGCCGAGCAGCAGGGTGGCGATGTACAGCAGGGCGATGGCTCCGGTCGCACCGACGACGATGGCACGGAAACGCTGTGTGACACGGATCAACCCCGTGCGGTAGGCGACAAGCAGCACGATCAGCACCCCGAAGGTGAGCGCGACTGCCTGGATGGCAATGCCGGGATAGCGCCGCTCGAGCATTGCGGAGAACCCCCCCATGGCCAGACCTTCCAGTGCCGCGTAGGGCAAGGAGAGGTAGGGGGCGAGGTTGGCCTTGAAGCTGATGACCACTGCGAGGATCAACCCACCGAACACACCGATCAGGACGGAGGTGGAGACCGTCGATGCATCGCCGGTCGACATGTACTGCGACCACGGCCACAGGGCGCTGGCGAGCAATACCACCACCATCAGGAACGACTTGTTGATCGTTCCCTGCAGAGTCATCCGCGCCTCGCCGACCAGCGGGCGTGGCAGGTTCGCAAAGGTCTTCTCGTTCAGCCCCGGGTTGCCGGTTCGACGCAGGGGGGCGGGGGTGGGCATCACTCTCTCCTTACTGGGCGGACAGGGCCATTCTAATCGACGGCGGCCGTGGGGCATACTTTCACCCCTTGCAGCCTCTTCAGAGAGCACCATGAACGGATGGACCCGCCGTATCGCATACGCCGCGTTTTTGACATTCATCGCGGCAGGGGCATTTGCGCAGGCTCCCGGCAAAGCCGAGGCACTGATCGATGCGGCCAAGTCCGCTACGGGAGGCGCGGCGTGGGACAAAGTGACCACGTGGCACGAGAGCGGCACCGTGGCCGTAGGCGGGCTGAACGGCAAGTACGAATCCTGGATGGACCTGACCTCTTTGCATAACTCATCGCAGTATTCCCTTGGCCCCTCCACCGGAAGCAACGGCTGGGACGGCAAGCGCGCATGGACCACCGACAGCTCCAGGGAGGTGCGCATCGAGACGAGCCGCGAGACCGTGGCGCAGGCGATCCAGGACGCCTATCGCAGCGGCTATGCCTTCTATTTTCCGAAGCGTTTTCCGGCCGAGCGCGAGTACGCCGGCACCCGCAGCGCCGATGGCAAGACGTACGAGGCGGTGAAAATCACTCCGGCGGAGGCCGAGCCTTTCGAGGTGTGGTTCGATCCGGCGACGCACCGGGTCGCACGCGAGGTGCAGCTCACCGGCGGCATGCCGCACACCTTCATCGTGTCGGACTTCGCGTCCTTCGGTGCCCTGCGGTTACCGAAGAAAACCATCGATCGGGTAGGCAACAATCCGAAATTCGACACCGTGACGCAAGTGAGCACGATCGACTTCAGCGGGCCACAGTCACTGGCGCGCTACGCGCCGCCACCCCCGCCGCCGAACAACGCGCAATGGCCGGCGGGCAAGGACTCGGTCACCGTGCCGTTCCGGCTGCTCAACAACCACATCTACGTGATGGCTTCCATCAACGGCAAGCCGCCGATCCCGTTCGTATTCGACACCGGTGCAACCGACATCCTGGAGGATTCCTCCGCCCGGCGGCTCGGTATTTCCGTGGAGGGCGCGCTGCCTGGAGGAGGCTTCGGCGATGAGATCGCCGCGTTCGGTCTCGCCAGGGTGAAGAGTGTCTCCCTCGGCGGCCTGACCCTTCCGGACCAGGTGTTTGGAACCGAGCGCTCGCCGGGCTGGATTGCGGTGGAGGGCGCCCAGTCGGACGGTCTGCTCGGCTACGAGTTCGTCAAGCGCGCGGTGCTGGCGATCGACTATGCGAAGCGCACGCTGACCTTTACGCGCCAGGAGGCTTTTCATCCGCCGAAGGACGTTGCGGCGATTCCGTTCACGTTCGATGAGCACATTCCGATGGTCTCGGCCTCACTCGACGGTCATACGGGAGAGTTCGAGATCGACACGGGGTCGCGGGGCGCCCTGATCGTGATGCATCCCTTTGCGACTTCCAACGCCCTGGTAGAGAGGTATCACGCGACTCGCCTGGAGACCATCGGGTATGGAGTCGGTGGTCCCTCCAAGGCGCTGCTGGCCCGTGCCGGTGAGCTCACGATCGGCTCCACGAAAATCACGGCACCGATCGCGGAGCTCATCAACGACGCCTCTGGCCAGGCGGCCGCGACCCACACGGCCGGTAACATCGGCGGCGATCTCCTGAAGCGTTACACCGTGACGCTCGACTACGCGCATCAGCTCCTGTGGCTGCAACCGAATGAGCTGGCCAGCCGGCGCGAGGTATTCGACCGCGCCGGTGTCTGGATCGCGCGCGCCAAGGACGGGGCCATAGAGATTGCCGACGTCGCAAACGACAGCCCCGCCGCAAAAGCAGGCATCGCCAGCGGAGATGAGATCCTGGCCGTGAACGGGCAGCCGGCCAGGGACGTGCAGCTCTACGATCTGCGCGAGGAGTTCAAGGGCGCCATCGGCACCGCTTTCAGGCTCCACATGAAGGGTAAGCAAGGCGAGCGCGACGTGACCGTGACGCTCGCGGATCAGATTTGAGCGGCAGAAAACAGGTCCGCGAGCTGTCGGAACCGGTCCGCGTGGGACGTCGGCGCTGCCGTTTCTGAACGGCAGGAGTGGCGCAAAAAGCTGGGCGGAGGAGGTTGCGCCTCACTGAGTGAGTGCTTCCGCGGCGTTGGCCGCCAGGATGAACGTGGACGCGTCATCGACCACGTACTCGTTCTCGTACCACAGGAACGGCCACTTGTCCTTGAGCTCGGGAAAGTCCGGCTGGATGATCACCACGCCGGGGATGACACCACCCGGGATAAAACTGTAGTCGGCACGGTTGTTGCCATAGGCGATGAGCTTCGAGTCAGTCCCCACCGTCGAGACGTACGAGACGCTGGAGACCGGATGCCTGCCCAGCACGTAGTCGAACCCCCGTAACGTGTCCTCGATCCCGACGAGATCCGGAAACGCCTGATGCAGGAAGTAGGCGTGCGTCGCATATTCGACCGCGGCCATCGAGCCGCCCCAGGTGCCGGTACTGATGGGGACGCCGAACGGATTTCTGGCCAGCTCCGCGCTCTGGCGTGACTCGAAGTCTTTCACCGTCATCGCCAGAGAGCGCTTGAAGCGCGCGTCCATGAACGGCAACGCGCGCGCGGCCAGCCATCCGAGATCGAAGAAGTTTTTGCGGATGGTCGGCTGCAGGGCTTCGATGCGTTTTCGGTAGGTCGCCTCGCCGTGCGTGGCGATCAGCAACTCGACGGCCGCCTTGACTTCTTCCTCATCCAGCTCTCCGCCGGTGGTGTTGAATGAGCGGAAGAGGGCCGGAGGGTGGGAGTGCTCCTCGCTCCAGACCTGGGTTGCGATCTTCAGGCATTGCGCGGCGAGCGCATCGTCGTAGCCCCGGAGGACCCGGCTGGCTGCGGCCAGCGCGCCGGCGGCGGCATAGTTCAGTGGCGTCGTGTGCGTGGTGAATGCCCAACGGTCGTCGGGAACTCCCGAGTAGACACCGTCACTCTCGTGAGGCCCGAGGCGGGCCGAGTAGATCTTGCCGTCCGTCTTGGAAGCCGCATCGCCCAGATGCGTGTATTCCTCCAGAGTCGGCTCGACGATGCCGGGGATGGCGTGACCGAAGACGGAGTACTGCGCGAGCAACCCCAGTACACCGTGCCTGATCTGCTGCAGAACGTCGGGAATGCCATCCGGCCGATGGATCTGGACCAGGCGTGCATCCTCGTCGACTGAAGTCTCATCCCAGTCGAGATGGAACACCTCGCGTGCGATGGCGAGATCCGTGATGACGAGCGCCTGAGTCTGAGTGCGGATGTCATAGTCGCCCGCATCGTACCAGCCACCGCGATTCAGGCCGGGAATGTGCTCGCCGGTCGCGAAGGGGGAGTCGGAGCTCGCTCCCATCGAGTATCCATCGAAGTGCGTGTAATTCACGGGTGCCTGACGCGCATCGTCCAAGTGCGATACGCCATGCCACACGCGGTAATTCTCACGCACCTTCACATGATCCATCTGCACGGGCAGGTACGTGTCGAGTGAGGGCTGCCACACGCCTTTACTGTAGAGATGCGGCGCGATCTGGAAGGCGCCTGTCTGATGGCCCGCATAGTCGATGACGTAGATCCCCGGCTCCTTGACGGCGGAGAAGTCGAACGTCGCGTATTGATAGCGCAGCCACTTTCCCCACGGCTTGATGGCGCTGCGGAAAATCTCGCGGTACGCACCGGTCGTGTCGAGTTTGAGGACTGCTGCCGTTTTTGGGGCTTCGAACAGCGGGTCCAGCTCCAGGACAGCGACCTTGGAGCGTTCGGGCGTATAGCCAACCTGGTTGTACGAGACCACCGGCGGGCGGACCCAACCGGGAACGACGTTCGGACGGATATGCCACACCAGCGCATTGTCAGTGCGGCCGGCCGGTATCAGGCCGCGTACGACGAACCAGCCGTTCTGCGCGCGATTGCGCGCGTCGAAGAGCATCAACTCACCCGTGTCGGCAGTGATCGTGACGCGCCTCATCGGGTCCTCCGGCGCGAGCACGATGCTGTGTCCGCTCGCCAGCGGCAGGGGCTGCGCCGCCGCGCCCGTGTCCTGCTCCATGGGGCCGTCGGGGTGGCGAGGGAAGATGCCGAACGCATCATCCAGACGGTAGCTCTTGCCGAAGTAGGCGGTCGGCAGGAAGTCCAGATTGAATCCGGCCTTGCCGACCAGATCGCCCGGCAGAGGCCGGTCCAGGTCTACCGCCACGCGGAAACCCTCGCCTTCGGCCGTGATCTCCAGGCGGTAGCTCAGAGAGCGATCCGGATAGCCGGAGAACGCGATCAGCTGATCGGGCTGCGA
>Ga0134128_10003317_pt1 | contig 19669 bp, 8 predicted proteins | sample KB31754_FD_96462 | JGI IMG/M metagenome (GOLD analysis project Ga0134128, IMG submission 96462) | Terrestrial soil microbial communities with excess Nitrogen fertilizer from Kellogg Biological Station, Michigan, USA - KB3-175-4 | ecosystem: Environmental > Terrestrial > Soil > Unclassified ...
CAGCAGAGACAAATAGACGGCGCGGCAAGCGCGGCGGTAGTCTTGCTGGGATGCTAGTTTCTCTGCTTGCGCCTTCCAACCTTGGGCATTGAGCAGCTCTTCCACCATGCTGGCGCCTTTGATTGTCTGCACCCGCTCGCGCTGCTGCAATGCTGCCCGCCTGAGCAGCACATAGACGACGCCGATCACGGCGAGCACGGCCGCCAGGACCACTATAAACTGCAATACCGAACTCAATGACTTGCTGTCGAGTTGTTGTCCCGAATGCATGAAAAGTTGGCGCCACCACTCATTGAGCATGCGCAGCGCTTTGAGCAGAAATTCGCGAATCGTCTCGATCAAAGCAGGCGGTTTGCGAAAATGATAATTCCGAGCCACCGAAGCAAGCGGATCGGTGATGTCCTGAAAGTTCACGTTTTTGCCGGTGCCTCGATCAATTCCAGTTTGCGCTGCAGATCGAGCCCCTCATTGCGCAAGCGCAAATCGTAATAGAAAAGCCCGAATGCGAAGAAGACCAGTGGACGCAAAATAAATCCCATCGCCGCTTCCCAAGCTTGGGTGAGAACCAGAATGTACAGTGGCGGTTTATAGGCAGCACCGACTCCTTCGCCGGCGCTTGCCAGTCCGTGCTGTAGCGCATCTATGAAGGCAATGACTGCTACCGGCAACGACAGCGGATAACTGATGATCGAAAAGGCGATACTGAACACCAAGGCGAAGGCGAGCGCGCGCCAGAAATACTTGCCGCTAAACTGCAGGCTGCGCCCAATCACCGACGAGACAGGCAGGTTTTCGCAAGCCAAAATGCAATAGGAAAGGGTCGAGGCAAAGATGTAGAACGCGGCCGTCATCACCATTCCCGAGATTCCAAAGACACTGAAAAGGGCTACGACAACGGCTTTTAGCGCGTCGATGCCTGTGCCGGCACCGCCTACCGACCCGACGAAAATACCGAGAAACGTGATCACGAACCAGCAAACCATGGCGGCGGAAAAGAGCACCAGATAAAGCAGGTAGAGTCCGACTAATCCGAATTTGCGCCGCGACATGTACTGCGACGCTTCCTCCAGGCTCGGTGAAAATCCCAGCACCACCCGCGTCAGAGCCAAAAGCCTCAAGCCCAGCACCCACCAGGCGATGGCGCCCAAAATCATGGCCACAAAACAGGCTCCGGCAAGCCCGAGCGCGGCGGCGAAGTTCTTGCTTTCGCTTATCGCGGCTGTTCCGTACGTGAAAACCCATTGAAAAACAATTCCCGCCAATACGGTAAAAAGTGAGGGAACCAGTATGAAGCGAAATATTGTGCCGATGTTGCGACGCACTATGCGAAATGCAAGCCCGATAATGTCTCCAACACCTTGTGGCGATTCGGGCAGGCTGGTATACAACGGTAGTCTCCTGAGAGCTTTATATAAAGATTACATCGCTGACATCTTGTCTTGTACCCAGACTAACACGTGGTCGAAAATCAATTCGTGAATAAAAATCATCGACGCCTGCCTCATCATTTCACGGCCAGCGGCATCGTCGTTTGCCAGGAGCATGTTCTTCTGGTCAACCATAAACGAATAGGAGCCTGGGTGCCTCCGGGCGGACATATCGAGCCTGAAGAGATGCCTGAGGAGACGGTCGTTCGCGAAATTCTCGAGGAAACGGGCGTGGCTGTAGAAGTCCTTTCTGAGCCGGTTCCTGAAACCGGCGACAGCGAGGCGTTTTTTCTGGCGACGCCGCTATATGTTCAAAGCGTCCTGGCGATCGAAGGCGGACAGGAGTTCTATCACCTGGATCTCGCCTATCTCTGCCGTCCGGCGGCTTCCAATCAGCTTGATGCCCGCGGATTGCCAGTACTGCACGGAAACCAGGAGGTGAAAGAAGCCTGCTGGATAGAGCGTACAAGCGCCGGACAGCTGGTTTTGGCGAAAAACGTGCAGCAAGCTCTCGACACGTTGCAAAACGGCGGCGTCGTCAGCCGTTTTAGCCGGGTGGCGCCGACTGTCGCCTTTCTTGACAACGTGGACAAGTAAAGGAAATACATGAAATAGGAGATGCCGGGAGAGATTTTTCCCCCAAAGCTGGCATATAAGATTACGTGGGGCCGCTGCGTGCTTGCGGCAAAATCGGGCGAACCTTAATGACAACAGAATTGGCTCAAAAACTGGAGAGCGTTCGGGATTTCAAAAAAATCCTGGAAACGATCGTAAAAGAGCTCGGTGAAACTTACTCTGCCGACGTCAGCCAGATAGTGCTGAGCAACCCGCTCGACGCCAACCTCACATCGATTTGCGATTACAAGCTTTATCCTGAGGCAAACGCCTCAGACATGCCGGTGCATCGTTCTTTTCCCTTGCCTATCGAAGGACAGGGATTGGGCGCAGTAACGCTGGCGCGCCGCTCGGATTTCCACGAAAACGAACTCAACTGGATTCGCATTACGCTCGCCGAGCTATCCGACGTAATCAGATTCGCGCAAATCAATGACATTGTTCAGCGCGACACTTTCCGCGATACGTTCATGGCGGAAATCAAAAACGTCATGCAGTACTCGCTCGGCATCGGCGATGCGCTGTTCATGGTCGTGAACATTCTGGGCAAAGTTTTGAACGTCAGCCGCTGCTTGTTTATCTGCGTCGATGACGAGAAGGCCGGCTGGAAGTGCTACGAATTTTGGCAAAGAGAACGCGTCGAAAGCTCGCAGACCTACGGATGGCCCACCACCGGCTCGCCGATTGTGGCGCGGAGTTTGCTGGCAAGTTCGCCGATGGCGATCAACGAAGCCAACCAGAATGCCCGCCTCACGCCCGTCGAGGAAGAGCTGCAGCTTTTGGGAGTGCGCTCGCTTCTGGGCATACCGCTGCGCTCGGAATCGGCAACGCACGGTTGCATTATTTTGCACCACTGCGAAGTCCGTCACGAATGGACGCGCGGCGAACTCGACATGGTGCAGAACGTCGCCGATACGGTGGCTGAGGCACTGGCCAAGCTGCCCGAGGAAAAACGCGCTCGCGAGCCAATCATGCGCTTGCATCAGCGCGATGTCGTGGAAAAGGCCGGAGGCAAAGAAAAGGAAAGCATACTTGCCGTGCGCAGCGCCTTGCGCGCAGCCATGGGCGGACAGGCGATTCCCACTGCCGGCAAGAAATCCGCTCCACAGCCGAAGCCCGCAGCAGAAGCAACGCCTCCGCCGGCCGCCAGTACTACTGCGCCTGCTGCGACCACTCCTGCGCAGTCCGCCAACAAAGCACCGTCATCCGCCGCGCCCGCGCCTGATCCGGAAATGGCCAAAGCGGCAGATGCCATGCTCAAGCAAGTGCAGGCATCGGGCGATCAAGCCGCTGCCGATGAAGTAAGTTCGACGTTGCAAGGTTTGCTGCAGAGCATGGGCGTAGGCCCGGCCGGAAAGTCGGCTCCTTCGCCGACAGAACCCGGCTCCGCCGTCGGTGCGCCACCGGCGGGGACAGCCGCCGACGTGGACGGCAAGTGGGGCAATCTCGACGCCATTCCTTCTCCGTCTACGGGCACCGCAGATGGTGGCAATGGCGCCGGCTCCGGCGCGGCCAGCAGTTGGGGCAACCTGGACGCTATTCCTACTCCCGCTTCAGGGCCCGCGCGCGCCGGTTTGAGCGGCGCCATGTTCGGCAAAAAGACGAGCAAAGATGCGGCCCAGAGCCCGCTGCTTGCCTCATTGCATAAAGACAAAAGTAGGTTTCAACAGCACGTTGAATTTATCGACGGCGGCACCATCCAAATCGATGAAGCACAGGCGCAAGCGAAACTCAAGCAAGTGCTCAACAGCTCCAATCCGACCAACGACTATATCTTTGCCACACCCGGGCTCGATCCACGCATGCTCGGTCGTATTGATGGTTGGATAACGCAAATTGAGGCCAAAGACAAATACGAAACTCCGCATGCCATGAACGTTGCAGAGTGGAGCGTCGCGGTCGGACACGTGATGGGATTGCCCGACACCGAACTTCTCAATTTGCGTCTGGCCGGAATTCTGCATGACGTCGGCAAGCTCGGTCTGGCATCAAACATTTTGCAGAAGCCCGAGGAAGAACTCACCGATACCGAACTGCTCCATATCATGAAGCATCCGATCGACGGCGCAAACCTCGTCGAAGGGTTCCCTGAGCTTGCCCACCTGGCGCCGGTAATTCTGTCGCACCACGAAGAATTCGATGGCAACGGCTTCCCTGCCGGACAAGCAGGAGAGGACATTCCTCTTGCCGCGCGCATTATTCACGTCGCAAGTGCATACCATAATATGGTGAGCCCCACCAAACGCCGCGCCGGCATTAGCCCCGCTGAAGCGCAGGAAAACCTGCGATCGCTTGCCGGCAAGACTTACGACCCCAACGTCGTCGAGGCGCTCATCGCCGCCGTCCAGCAAGGCATGGTCGTCGCCGCCCGCTGATAGTTTGGCATTGCCACCACATAGGTGGCAACCCGATTTGCTTTCGCCGGTGTACCTGCGGCCGCCAGTGCATGCGTCCGATCAGCGGTGCTTCGCATCTCCGTGACGCCATGTCCGCTTTGAGCGGCGAAATATTAATTGATACCGCCCACGATGCTAACTGTTGTAAACTGTCAAGACGATCGCATTGGGAACAAACTGATCTGACGTCCGTCTGCCGCACGGGAGGCTTTTGGCCTTTCGGTCAGAGTGTTTTGCGATTGTTACTAAACAGTTATTCGTTTCTACAACAGACATTTTGACCCGAAGCAGGCTACAAACAGCTTGCAAACGGCAAAGCGGGCTTCCGCCCGCCGGTACGTTCAAAGACGCTGCGAGGCGCATCTCGGACCCCTAGCAAATGAGGATTGTATGAGTCAACGAAAGACAACCGCTGTTGCAAGCGTGCTTGCTGCCAGCGCCCTAATGTCCCTGTCCTTGACACTGACAAATGGTGACAGCGCTTTCGCCGCCACCCGCCACCTATATAAAGGAAGAGTCAGTCAGAGCGTCGCCACTGCCGATCGCTTGCTCGTCAAGGGACGTTACTCCGCCGCTGCTGACTACTACCGTGCTGCGCTGCGCAAAAATTCCAAAGACACAAATGCGCAAGTCGGATTGGGAATGGCCTACACCAAGATGTTCAAGCTTGATGGTGCGCAGGAACAGTTCGACAAGGCTCTTGCCCGCGATCCAGGCAACCCCGGAGCGCACGCCGGCAAAGCTATGTTGCTGCTCGCTCGTTTGAACTCTTCGTCTAATACCATTCGCAAGAGTAGAGATTCAGCGTTGAAGGAAGCCGAGAGCGAATCGCAAAAAGCGCTCGAGTCCGATCCGCAAATTCCCGAAGCGCACTACGCGATGGGCATGGTCTATCGCGAAGAAGGCCGATTGAACGACGCCGGCAGTGAGTTTCAACAATCGACGCAAATCGATCCGAAATTCGCCGATGGATTTACGGGAATGGGGTTAGTCAAGATCGCGCAAAACAATCCCCGCGGTGCCGTTGCTGATTTCAAACAGGCAATCAAGATCAACTCCGGTGACTGGACTGCGCACTACGGCATGGGACAGGCACTGCTGAATCAAGGACAGGTCGATGCTTCTTTGAAAGAACTGAATATTGCCCAATACCAGTTCCCCAATAGCTGGCCGGTTCGCCTGGCGCTCGGCAGAGCGTTTGAAACGCAAGGCAATACCGTGGCTGCCGTGCGCGAGTATCAAGAATCCATTCGCATCAAACCGGAGAATGCTGCTGCTTATCTGGGCATTGCGAACATCCGCGAAGCACGTGGCGACATCGAGCATTCGATCGCAGAGCTGCGTAGTGGGTTGGAACTCATGCCGAACAGCAGTGAGCTCCATCAGCGTATAGGCGATGAGAGCCTGCGCGTGGAAAAACTAGATGATGCCATCAAGGAATACGAAAACGTTCTTACCGTTAATCCCGGTAATGCGGCTGCTGCCGATGGACTGACCAATGCGTATTACCTGAAAGCACAGAAAGAAACAACGGGCGGCTATTTCGGATCCAACGATTACGAAGATGCTCAGAGAATGCTCGATCGCGCGGTGTCGATGAATCCTAACGATATGAAGCTGCGGTTGGCACAAGCCAAATTACGCGCGCTGTCCGGCGACGAAGTCGACATGTCCAATATCGCGCCTCCTCGTAATGATGGCGAGCGCATCAGCTATGCGCAAGCGATGCTGGCGATGAATCGTTTCCAGGACGCTTCCGCTCAGATGAACACTGTGATTGCCAACGCGCCCAACGCCAAGCAAACGTTCGCTGTCGGTGATCTGGCATTGATGATGCACGATCTTGACAGCGCTGAGGCGGCATATAGGAAAGCGGCGTCCTTCCCAGGCGCAGGCGAGCGTGCTCGTCGTGGACTGGGGCAAGTGGCCAAAGAAAGAGCGGTCGCGCATAAGAATCTCACTCTTGCCGACGATCTCTCACGCAAAAAAATGATGGGTAGCGCAGTCGATACTTATCATGACGCCATCTTCGCCAATCCGAGATCGGCCGACGCCCGTCTTGGACTCGCCAAAGCCCTGGAATCGGTGTCGAAGAAATCGCCTGTGACAGAGCGCGAGTCCGCTACTCAGTATCGTGCTTATGTCGCTCTGAATCCGACGCTTCCGCAGAAGGACCAGGAGAAAATCTTGAGACGCGCCCAGAAACTTGATGGTCGCGCCACCAAGAACGAAGCCAAGATCGCAGTGAAGAAAACTCGATAGTCGCGCTCCGTACCAGCAATGGTACCGGCGGGCTTGGCAGCAGTGCGTGCTCGCGTAGCGAGCCGCAATGCGCCCCTCGGGTAGCCCGCTAGAAGGCGACGTTAGCCGCGGCTCAGACCCGCGGTCCCCAGGAGGGGCGGTGCACAAGTGCCGCCCCTCTCTCATGCCATCGCGCCGCCCCTACGTTTTCGGAATCAAACTTCGTCGCAATGCCCGATGCCGATAGCCGAACATTTGATCCAATTGCATCTGCATTATAAGCGCGGGCCCCGGCAGAAGATCGAGCTGCAGAGGCAGCACGTATTCAATCCTATCGATCAAGCGGCATGAACGGTCATCAATAGGCTCAAACAAATGCATGTGATACCACTTCTCAAACGGACCGCTGAGTTGTCTGTCGCAGAATTGCTTTCCTTCGATATAATCGCAATGCTCGAGTGTCCAGACAAATGCCGCCGGCGCGAGCCCCACCTGCACCGTGGTTTTGGCACCGTCGGTGATGCCTGCCTCGCGCTGCAAAATTTTCACGGGCGGAAATTTCGACGTCATCAGTGAGAAGGCATCAGGGCGCTTGTGCCAATTGAACGCGGTGCCTACATCAATCGGCAAGTCGCAGCTTTTCTGGAAGAGTTGCAGTTGTCCCATTAGCCACCTCAGCCGCCAAGCGGGCTGCCGCCCGCCGCTACAATGCTCAAATTGTCCCATAGGTCATAAGTTTGCTAAAGCAGTGCCGATTCGGCAACTTCGCATTCAGGGCACGCGTCCGCTTCACCCGGTTCCGCCTTTTGCCTATTGAGTTTGAGACCCCACAAGGTGTCCCATCAGGGCTTCCTTGAGCGTGTTAGAGCAGCGGCCCACGGAGCCCCACCAGGTTCCGTGGGTTTTCTATATCACGGTCACTGAATATGGTGGCACGCACAGCGGGCTAAAGCCCGCCCGTACCAAACCCCCTGGCAAAAGATAAGGGCGGCGCATTGCGCGCCGCCCTTACGATGTTCGTTGAACGGGCTTACGCCCGCCGACAGGTTCTTTAGCCGCCCGGAAGCAGGTCGGCCACGTCGCTGCCGCGCAGGCTCAAGCTGATCTTGTGCTCTTTAGGAGAGAACTTCTTGATCGTAGCTTTGACTTCCTGACCGACGGAGACGATATCTTCCGGCTTGACGTTGGGCTGTTCCGACATCTCAACAGTCGGCAGCAGAGCATCAACTCCCGGATAGATTTGGACGAAGGCACCGAAGCTCTGGATCTTGCGAACCGTGCCGGTAACCATTTGTCCTTCGTTGAACTTGTCTTCGATTTCTTTCCAGGGATCAGGCAGCATTTGCTTGAGGCTCAAGCTGATGTGTCCCTTTTCGCGATCCACCTTGAGCACCTTGGTGGTCACTACTTGACCGACCTTCAGCACGTCCGAAGGATGGGAAACGCGTTCCCACGAAATTTCGGAGATGGGGAGCAGTCCATCCAGTCCGCCTAGGTCGATGAATGCGCCGAAATCGGCGATACGGACGACTTCGCCGGAAACTGTTTGACCAGCTTCCAATGTCTGCAGAATCTTCTCGCGCTGCGTGGCCTTCTCTTCTTGGACGGCCAGGCGCTGGCTGAGAATCAGTTTGTTGCGCTTGGTGTCTGTTTCGAGGATCTTCATCGGAATTTCCATGCCGATGAGCTCCTCAGGAGTGGTTCCCTTGACGCGCAGTTGGCTGGCGGGCACGAAGCCGCGCAAACCGTAGACATCCACGACAACTCCACCTTTGACGACGGCGGAGATTCGAGCACGAATGGTATCGTCGTTTTTCTTCTGTTGCTCGAGTTGCACCCAGCCTCTTGCTTGCGCAACGCGCTTCAGCGAGAGAGTGAGTTGTCCATTTTCATTCTCCTCGCGAAGAATGTAAAACTCGAGGCGATCACCGACGTGCACAATGTCCTCGATATTGTCGACCGGCATGTTGGAGACTTCCTTAGCCGGGACAAAGCCCTCGGACTTGCTGCCGACATCGACGAGAATACCGTCGCGCTCGATGCGCACTACGGTGCCTGTGACGATGTCACCTTGCTCGAATTTGTAGTTGAACGATTCCTCCAGAAGTCGCTCAAACTCGGATTTTGAGTTCGCTACCTGCTGTTCTGTCACTGAATGGGTCTCTCCTTTATTCAATAGATTTAGCGGCATTGGATCGTCGGTACCCTCTATAGATGATTTCCACGGACGGCATACACAGCCGCCCCAACAGATCTGTTTTAGATCATGGATTGAGAGCGAAACGGCTCCGAATCAGCCTCCTTGCGGGAGTCTGTCGGAATGCCGGTTGCTAAGAGCCCTGGCAATCCTTTGCACCCTGGTCAGACTCAAAAAGCTCGGCAGTATTGCCTTTGGAGGGCTGATGAGACTGACAGGTCGCCATGAAGTAGTTTAACCTCATGCCGCCATTGAAAACAATACAAGTTATCTCTAAGAAGGCCTTTGTTATTAACAAGACATTCACCAAATTGAGCGTTAGAGTCACCTCATCTGACTGACAAGGGGTGGTTTTCAGGAGACAAGGCTCAGCTGTTTGACACTAAGCTCGAGCATTTGTTCCCACATGAAATCCGCATGCTAAGCCACTTGGCGGCCGGCATATGCGTTGATCTATTCAACGTATACACGCTGGAACCCTGATGGATAGCGGGATTTTAGAGAAGTTCTCATATTCGCAGTTTGTTGCAATCGCTTCGTAATTGCTGTTCTATAATCGCGCAGGGCGCAGTGGCCCACCTATATCGAGCGAACATACTCCGCAGCATTCAGGATGCAGCCAGTCTGCGTCTAGGCAGTCCTTTTGTTGCCTGAACCTAGTGAGGAACTTTCATGAAACTATCCGCCGCTATTCAGCTCAGTCTCGCCGTTACCATGGCTTTTGGTATTGCAGCGCAAGCGTTGCCGTCGAAGAAGCAACCGGCTCAATCCACGCCACCAGCTGCTACGGCTGTGATTTCAACACCTGAGCTCGACACCGCCGACGCTCGCGTCAAGCAAGCCGAAGGGCAACTCGATCTGGCAAAGAAACAACTTAAAGCAGCGCAATCGATATTGAAGGCAGCCGAGGCCGATCTCAAAGCGGCTCGCGCCGAACGCCAAGCGATCGCTTTGCGCACTCAAGCCCAAACAGTTGCCAACGAAGCCGGCATGCGTCCGGAAGGCAACAAAGCACTGGCAGAAGTGGATAGTGCTGCCGTAACGGCCAGCCGCACCGGCATGCCGGTGATGCCGCAGACGGCGATGCCGATGAACGCGGTGCCAATGACTGCACCGCCGCGCAATCAATCGATGGATTTCACGGCAGCTCCGGCCGCCGCGCCATCGCCTGACTCCGCTGACAGCGTCACTCCGGCAGTCGAGCTACGGTAACGAATTTTAGCGGCGAGGCTAAGCTCGCCGTGCTCTCTCTCTGTGGTGGGGCAGCGCTATGCGCTGCCCTTCATCGTACTGGAACGGGAAAGCGTTGCTTTTCGAGGAACCAGCGCGCGCGCGAAACCATGCGATTGATATCATCATCGGTCAAACTCGGATGCAGCTCTTTTAGTTGCGCTCGCGACTTTTCGAGTGTGCGTACGAATGATTGAATTTTGCCGAGTGTCTCAACAGACAGTTCTTGACCTTGCAGGAATTCCACCTGCGGCGGCGGCGGGACATCGATGTGTGTAAATGACTGCTCGACATCGATGTTTGCAACGCGCATTTTTCCGTTGAAATCGTTGAGTGTGAAATTGCCCAGGTGCGTATCGGGGTCACCATAAATCAATCGCTCGACCATCGCTTCTTGGAACGACTCGCGGAACGCGGCATTGTTAGGGTCGTTGTACAACTGGAGAACCCCTCTTGTGCTTTTGTTCTCCAGTGTTTGTCCCATGTAGGTTTGGGCCATCCTCCCGTCTCCGAGATCAACTGTGGTTGGGAAATCCGTTGTGAAATCAGACATGCTGTGCAATTCCTGAATTGCTAGCTCTCGGTTTATTCGTTGCCGTCCCGCCAGCGACACAATCACCTCATGCTCTTTACCGTCGGTGTCTGCGAACACTTGGACGTGAGCATCGTGGTCGTCGAAAGTACGCTGCATTGTCCCCTCTTTCACCGCTCTTCGCAGATCTGCCACCGGATCGTTTGAACCGCCCAGCTTTACACTGCCTTGGTCGTTGAAGGTTAGCTGCGCGCGATAGGTCTTTTCCAGTGGCCCGCCGTCTCTGATTTCTTGGGAATTGATGTGGAAATCAAATTTGTCTCTATTCGCTTGCAGATAATCTTGCAGCCAGTAAGATGTCTCGCCGAATTTTAGATTCCACGTACCGCCTCGTTCTCGCATTTGCGAAATGACATCGTCGAATAAAGCGTCAGCGTGCTTGCCGAAGCCGGGTTTGACGACGATATCGCCGACGGTGCGGGCCCGAGGATCTACCAGCGCATAGCCGACAATGCCTTTGTCAGGCAGACTAAGAGCAGTCGGCTGAACGTCGGAGCCCGCCTTTCGCGCGGCGCCGTGGTGCCAATAGTCATATACTTGAGTCTCGAGATCAATCAGCTTCTGCCTGCCACCGACGGAGTCTGCACCGCGAAGCACCGATGCCTGAACCTCGGGACGCTGCGGGGCGAATAGTCGCCTCATTACGAGGGTATCTTTGACCGGATCGTATTGATAGGAGACAGGCAATGAATCAAGCTCGTGGAATATTTGAGCGCGGGTGTTTACCGGCACAGGATGAATGCGAGCGACGCCTCCAACTTTTAGCACTCTCGTGAACTCGTTGGATGTCTGGCTTATTTTGTCCCGATCGTAGCGAATGTATAGCGGCACCGAGAGATGGGACAGGACGGTGTCGACTGATCCATCTTGAAGCGGAATCTGGTGGGACGCCGCGGCGAGCGTATTTGGCTGCGGATTTTCGCGTCCTCGCCGCCGCGCCTCGATCGCTGCCTGAATGTCGCCCCCTCGCGGAATGTTTGCCGTCTCGGCGAGATCTTTTTCGAGAGGCCAGGCCATGCGGGGGTCCATGTTGATAAAGGTTGCTTCCAATCCCGCTGCTTTAGCTTGTTGCGCAACTAGCTGCTCAGCGCCGGAACCGACCTCAAGCACAACCTTCCCCTTGCCCATTTCTTCGTCGGTGGCCCCGAGCATTGTTTTCACAGTTCGCAGCGAGTTGTCGGACATGTACGTGGCTGACGCCACCGGCACCTTGTCGCCGGGACCAAGTTTCATCGAGCCTTCGCCGGTGGTGGCGTTGTTTACCGGAGCTTCGGTGGCTAGTCCATCGAGATCGCGAGGATCGGCTCGATGGACAGAGGTGCTGACGTCCATTCTCGAGAGCGGGAAATATTCAGAACTGTTATCTCCCAGGTCGCGCTGGGGTTGGATGTCCATCAAGGTTCTGCTGCGCGCCGGACCGAAAGGGCCGGCCGGGTGTGGGCGGAATCCGGTGACATATTGTCCCACTCGTTTGTCACCCGGTCTGAAACGCGCACCGTCTGCCAAACCGATGTTGCGCGGGTCGAAAATATGTTTATCCGGGCCGATATCCATGGTCACCCACGCATGTCTGCCCATCAGTCCTCTGACCATTCGAGTTTCAAGCCCGAATGAGTCGGCAAGCACTTTCAGTAAGAATGCCTGTTGGCTGCAGACGCCTTTGCCTTCTTTGATAAATTCACCGAGGAGAACTTGCTTGCCGGCATTGGCGTGATTGAACGCGTCGTACCACGCATTAACAGCTTGCCCATCCATGCCGGAAGGCGTGAGCAGCTTATTGGAATACGCGTTCAGCTTTCGCATCAGCGTCAGTGGATCACTTCTCAGTCCGTCGAAGAGTTGGTGCGCGCGTGCGACGGCATTGCGGAGTTCGGTGTCTTTAGCAGGATCGTAGAGAGTAATGGCACGATCCTTAACCGACGGAACACCGTTGGCATCGAAGCGGGCGCGCGCTCCGCCGTTTTGGAATCCAGGCTCGAGCGGACGGACCATCGAGTGATCTTTGGCGTATTCGTTGGATTGATCGATAGCGGCTTTGTTTCGAACCGCGTCCGGTGCTGGCCGCACTTTCATGACGTCGAGATTAAGTTCGGTTCCATTAGTGCCGAGAGCTACCTTGTCGCCAGGTTGAAGTTCATAATCCTGTTTGGGTGGTATCCGGCGGCCGTTGACGAATGTGCCATAGGTGGACTCGTCATTTATGATCAGCCTGCCATCGTCGGTTCTGCGAACCACTGCATGTTTTCTGCTGACGCTGAGATCGGCATCTGAATATTGGACGTCCCTATCTTCCAGGCGGCCGATGCTCAATTGCTGATTCGGCTTGAGTTCCCTGCCATTGACTCGTGCCACATCTCGCGGAGTCAGCCGCGACATTTGCGACATGTTCAGAATCGGACCATCTTCCGCCAATCTGATCTGATCGGCTGGTTCGATATAGTGATTTTTACCTTGGACAAGTTTTTGCCATGAGCTTTTACCATCCGTCGTGCGTTTGATGTACGTACCGTTCATTGAGCTGTCGTCGCGAACGTATAGCCTCCCGTCACTGGTGCGCCCGATTACGGCATGATTCCGACTTACCTTGGTGTCTGAGTCAGGGAATTCAACGTCATTCGGCGCATTTCGTCCCACCGACAATTCGTGCCCTGCTTGCAAATCCTTACCGTTAACCTTGACCAGATCCTGCGGCGGCAGGTCACCGCGGCCAACCATGGTCATCCCCATTGGCTCGAAGCGACGTGGTGACAGATTTGGTCGCTCGGCGGATTCACTGGCGGCGCGGCGCAGCTCCTTAGCATACTCTTGCGCAACTAAAGCTTCCTTGTCGAAGGTCGAAGCTAATTGCGCGCCTTTCTTTTCGAGCAGCATCGCGGCACGCAAGTACTGGAACTTTGGATCTTGTGCCAATGCTTGCGCGCTGAGGGTGGGCGTAGTTGGTACTACCGTTATGTCTCGCCCGTCGTTTCGCCAGGTAAGTTCAACATCGCCCGTGTGGTTAGGGAACAAATGTTTCTCGCGTGCCCATGCCGGCAAAAGTTCCGGATGGCACGTCACGATCAGGTCAGCTTGCTTGGCAAGATTTTGATCGAGCGGTGCATTTTTATCCAGGTGTTGCACAAGGACTTTAATATCGCGATCTTGCAAGTGAGCGGTCACCAATTTGGGCTTCATATTTTCGGCCCAATTGATGGGCTCGGATAATGATAGGTGTTGCGGTTTAATAGACTGATCGCGCGCGGCTTGCAGAATCAGTACCTGAGCGGCGCCCCTGTCGGTCTCAGGTGTGTTTTTCGGCAATGACTTAAGCAATTGGTCGCGCTGATTGACCAGGGCAATGCGTTGATCAAGTTTGCCGGCTTCGCCAAGCTGATGCTGCTGCTCATAAATTGCGCGTTGCAGCTTCATGGCCTTGAGCATCTCTTGAGTTTCGAGCGGCTGTTTTTCAAGTGATTGGATTGACTGTCCGACCAGACGCTGCGCTTCCGGGATATTGTTTGAGCGGTAGGCGATGATAGCCATGCGCCGGCTGGTTTGAGCCACCTGCGCGTCGGTCAATCCGCCTTCGCGCTGGTATACATCCAGCATTTGTTGAAGATTTTTGCGGGCACCGGACAGGTCTCCCTGTTCGTGCGCGAGTCCGGCTTGCTTTTGCAACTGCTCGAATGGACGCGCGACGCCGCCATCGTTGCCGAGCACCTGCCTGCCGGTGGCGACGGCGGCCTCCAGTCGTGGTGGCGCTGCGAGGGGTGCGACTCCTTCCCTGGCGCGAACTTCGACGTGCGGTAGTTCAGCAGCGCCAATGTGAGCAGTTGAATGGCTGGCGGCAGATTCAATCGATGAGGACATGGATGGTCTGAATACACCGGCGGCATGTCCTGCTATCCGAAATGCATTGCCGAGCGCGAATGCGCCGATGCCTCCCGACAAAAAGCCGGTTGCCGATCCGGTGCCGACGTTGGCCCAATTCTCCGCTGCGGATTTGGTCGGATCCCATTGCGTGAGTCCATTGAAGGCTTCGCCGGTGGTGCCACCGACTCCGCCGGCTACTGTGTTGTATCCTTCAGCGCGGGCGAACGCCACTGTGCGGGCTGCCCAGGTGAGTTCGGGGGCTGCCGCTTCGGTCAAAAGCTTTCTTCCGAAGACCCCGGCAATTTGTCCGGGACCAATGAGCGAGACGCCCGCGTTTATCGCGCCGACTCCAGCGTCTTTGATCACGTTGGCGGCAGTCCAATCATAATCGTTGCCTTTAAATAACGCGCCGCCACCGACCTTGGTTGCCGCGCCTATCGCGAGCGTCCCTCCGACGCCCACCCACAAGGGTACGGCACCGCCAAAGGTGGCAATCGAAGTTCCAATCGCGACCGCACCGATGGCGGCGTCGGTTGCGCCTGAAGCAATTGCATCCTTCGATTCTCGATGATTGTCCACGGCGGCGCGTAATTTATCTTGCGATTGGGCGATCGCAGCTTCGTGTTGCTCGTCTTGATGTTGATTAGCTTCCGAGACGGCTTTTACCTGCTGATTGACTGCGGCGTCTGCCGTCAGTCCGGTACCGCTGCGCAGGACTGTATCTGAGAACCACGAACCAAACCCGCTACGTGAAGAGAGGTATTCGTCGCGAGCTTCATCCGCTTTCGCACGCGCATCCTTGTCGCTCACGAGTATGCGGCCCGCCTCGGCAAGCTCACTGCCGCTCAGCTTGTCCTTGACGGCATCTTCCAGTTTGCCGCCATATTTGCGTTCATATTCTTTGCGTACCTGCTCGAGTTCTTCGGGCTTCAGCTTTCGCAGTGCTTCCATCACGTCGCCCGAGTGCCCGGTGCCGCTCACCGCAGCATAAATTTGATCTTCGGCCCCGACCTTCCCGGATTTTAGTACCTCGACGGCGGCCTTTTGCCGAGCGGCATCCATGAATCCGATCGTGCGTTGCAGAGAAGCCTGTTCCGCGAGGAGCGCTTTCCTTTCCGCTTCCGGCAACCCCGCGAGATCTTTCATCGCGCGGGTGTAGTCGTTCGTGATATAGCCATTGTTCAACGACACCAGTTTGTCGGCGGACATCGATCCCTTTGTCAGCAACTCATCGAGCAATGCCCGTTTATCGGGATCATCGCCGACTGCACGTGCAGCGAGTTCTTTGAAATCCTGCGAAAACTGTTTTTGATCGGCTGTGGGATGAAGCACGGAATCGCGAAACTTGGGATCGTTGTCGAACGATTCCTTGATATCGCGCAAAGACTGAGCGCCGTCGCCGACGATCGTTGAGGCATTCTTGCGCAGCTTGGTCAAAACATCTTCGGCCGGTTCCTGTCCATCGTGAACCTTTTGCAGAAGACGCTGCGCCTCCACGAGACTGTCACCGCTCTTGAGGACGGATGCGACGCCGTCGTCGACTTGTTTTTTGAAATTCGCATCTTCCCGGTAGCGTTTTTGCTCGTCGGGACTCATCTTGGTTATCGCGTCGATCACGCCGCCGCGATCGTTGCGATACCAGTGTGTGTTGTCTTGTAATGCCTCGAGGATGCCTCTTTGTCCTTCGGTTTGAGATGTATTGAAATCCTGCGCGCCGCATTTGCGATCGAACTGTTGCATCAGTTTGCCGACGTCTTCTTTGTCGGCAACGGAGGAAAGAGTCTGTTCCACCGCCGCGCGTCTCTCTCGCCGGTGCGCGGGATCATTGAAATATTTCCAGTCTTGCTCGCTCATGCCTTCGATGGCGCCGGCAAGATCGCTGCGACCGCCGTTCCAGAGGACACCGCGCTGAGCGGCCAGTTTGCCGAGAAGCTCGGCGCCACCATCGGCAGCCATTGCTTTCCAGGCGATTGCCTGCGTTGCATTGGCGGCGCTTTCGATTTCGGTATTTAGATCTTTGTAAAATTTGCGCGCGCGATCAGCATCATCGTTCGACAGTCCGTCGATCTTGTGTCCGGACGCAAGCTTCGCACCATTCTGGTAGAGCTTCCGCTCTTCTTCAGGCATGTTGCGGAGCGCTGCTTCGATGCCCTTCTCATCGCTCCATTTGCTCCACACACCGCTTTTGTCGGCCCAAATCTTGGTGAGGGTTCCCACCTGTCCCATGGTGGCAAGGTCGTGGGCTTGTTTGTAGTCGCGCTCGGCGCTAAAGGCGTCATGTAAACGGCTCTCGCCATTTTCTTTGATGAATTGCGCTCGTGCTTCCGGCGAGGCGATACCCGATGCCTCGCGAAACAGGTCGAGATTCTTGGAAGCGACCGCGCTGTCCATCAGTTTTTTGCAGTCACCGTCGCTGCGGTGGTCACTACCGTGCAGGTAAACGCTGAGTGCCTCTTTTGTTTCCTTCGACAAGTGAGAATTTTCGCCGACCAGATCCTCGAGCTTGCCACCAAGTTTTTTCTCGATGTCCGAGAGTTGATCTCGGGTGTGCTGTCGCACGGTATCGCGCAAATCCTTTTCGATTGCCCATTGCGAACGTCCCTTGCCGGAGTCGAGTTCGCTCAATGCTGTTTTGATTCGCTCGGCGCTTGCGTCCGTATGCGACGCGTCTTTGGGAGCGGCCGCTGGTGGCGCGCTTCGCTCGGCGGCGACCTTGTCTGACAGAGTCGGCTTGGGCGGCGCGTGATCTGCAGGTGCATGTTGCGCGTCCTGCTTCTGGTCTTTCTTCGGATCGGTTGGGCGATCTACGGCCGTCATTGACTCTATCGATTCACGTGAAGCGCCAGGGCCTCTCGTGGTTGAGAAACCTTCCCCCGCGGCCGGCAGCCTGGCTACCTAGGCATTATGCCCACCTGGCTTGGGTTGAGCTCGCTTTTGTCAGCGTTCCCGCAGGGAAAACATTAAACGGGCAAGGAAAGTGTCCGTATATACGCGCTGAGGGGCTGGATTTTCCCGCCGTCGGATTAAACGTTGGACTTTGTCCAAAAACGGCTGCGGCTGGATATATGCCACTGGTTCAAGTTACTACCCCTGACGCCTGCGCGTCGTTTCTCTCTCAAAAGCCCTAAATGCCACCGGCAATATCGCAGGTCGAACAAAAGAACCATGGCAGCCACCAAAATTAATTTCTATCTCGGACCAGACACAGTGATGCCGCCGCCCCCATCGAATGCCAGGGGCGAGGAAACCGTGGCCAGGGCGGGGTTGAGCGCGTCTCAAATCGAAGCCAATGGCAGCTTGAACTTCCTGCCGACGGCTGCTGACTCTTCCGGTGATGGTAATTTCGCGAAATTGAGGTTGCCGACTGCCCCCAGCCTCTTGCGTCTACGTAGTTTCCCCACTGACATAGCAGTCTTCTCTTCTTAATATCAACTGGTGTCCCCCGAAGAATTAAGAATGGCCCTCGAAGATAGCGCATCGATTCGCCACAGTGCCGCCGAGGCGGCGGGTGCTTTTGCCGAATCGTTTGTCGACGTATTCAAACGACCGCTGCATGGTGCCGAGCAACTCGCCGGTTCGCAATTGGCGGCTGGGAAACAGCAGGCGCCGGAAAGTACCGCTGCAAACGTCGGTCATACCGCGGGATCGATTTTGGGAAATGCCATTCTTTTCGTCGGTATGACGAGCGCGCTCGGAAGAATTCCCGGAATTGGTAGAGCGGCCGCATATGCCGCCGGCGGGGCGCTGGGATTCTTGCAACCGACCAGCGACGACCAGGGAATCGGCAAGCGTTTTGCCAATGCGGCCCTCGGTGCCGGAACCGTCGGTCTCTTGGACGTCGGCCCTACTGCTCTGGGATTGGCAAAGTCCAGTTGGGTGCCCGGCTCGCAGGTAGCCGGTTTGATTCCCGAATCACAATTGGGTCGCATCGCGATGGCGAATGCCGGCGTCGGTGCGCTCAACACGCAGCTGGACTCAGTTATTCACAACGGACATGCCGCCGGCTTGGGACAAACCCTGTTGGGTTCTGCTCTGTGGGCAGGCACCGGGCTTGGTGCCCATGGATTCGGTGCTATGATCCGCGGCGATGCCCCACCCCTACTGTCGCGGACACAGGTCGACGCGCCGCCCGCAGACAGCGCAAATTCAGCACCGCCGGCGGTGCCCCTCGAACCTCAGTCCGCCACCGTTCGCATCGCGGAAACAGGATTAGATGGACCCATCCACAAAGACGTCGCCGTGCCGGCGAACTCGCCGACAGCGCAAATATTCGATCAGGCGAACAAGGGCGCGCTGCGAATCGAGACGCTGGTCCTTTCGCCGGTCGGAATAGAAAATCGTGTTGCCAGCGGTTTTGCTGCCAGCGACACTGCCGGACAGAAGTTGGCCGTTACTACTAATCATCTCATCGACGGCGACATGTCGACGGATGGTGTCATCGACGTTTCCATATTCGACAACACGGGAGGTGTAACTCGTGCTTCGGTAGCCCGACGCAATCCAAACCTCGACGTATCCGTGCTCAGACCGGAGCAAAAGACCAATTGGCAAAGCATGCAGCTTGCCGACCGGCCCGTTGAAGATATTGCTGCGCAAGATTCAAACTTTTTGGTGGCAGGATATCCGCTGGGCACCAATCGACTGACCCTGATGAGTGGAACTTATTCCCACACCGGACCACAGGAAGCGTGGATCCGAGTCCCGACAGAGCAAGAAGGAGTTTGCGGCAGCGCGTGTTTTGGGCTTAGCGACGGTACGGTTGCTGGAATGTACAGAAATGCTGCGGCCTGGCACAGCGGTCTCAGCCGACTCACGGTGGCGTCGGACATAAGCAAGCTGGTAGAGAGTGTCGGCAACAAACCATCGCTTAGCGTGGTGGAAAAACCTGGGGTGCAGATTCGCAGTTCGTTCTCGCTGCCCGATAAATATGCTGCAATCCAAAGTTTTAAGAACATTCTCGACAAGAAGTTTCCCGATCGCACGGAACCGGACTTTATGCACTCCCACATAATCAGAGTTCCCGTAGACCTGAACGATGGACTGCATCAGTTGGCCATGCAGATTCAGTACTTGCCTACGCAGAGGCAGATGTCGTTGCGACCGGTGGCTTTGGATAACA
>Ga0134128_10003318_pt1 | contig 19667 bp, 16 predicted proteins | sample KB31754_FD_96462 | JGI IMG/M metagenome (GOLD analysis project Ga0134128, IMG submission 96462) | Terrestrial soil microbial communities with excess Nitrogen fertilizer from Kellogg Biological Station, Michigan, USA - KB3-175-4 | ecosystem: Environmental > Terrestrial > Soil > Unclassified ...
ATTCGAGACTTTCTAATTTCTGCCCAGGTGAGAGAAGGGGATACGGGCGAGTGTAACTAGGAGGTCTGCTTAAACATCCCTGGTGGACCCAGCCGGTGTGGCGGAATGGCAGACGCGAGGGACTTAAAATCCCTTATTCTAAAGGAGTGTGCGGGTTCGAATCCCGCCACCGGCAGTTCTCTTTGCCTATAACATCTCTCAGGCTGAGCTATGCAATGCCTACTGATAAGACTCTGGGAAAAATGGTACGGAGGGAGTGGGATTCGAACCCACGAGGGCTTTTTGCCCCTCCGGTTTTCAAGACCGGTGCATTCAACCACTCTGCCATCCCTCCCATTGCTCCCAGTTATACCTGTAGGAATGGCGTTCTGCACAACTTTCTCCTCGGGACGGAGAACTCAGCAAAGAATTTTGATAGCACAGAAACCTTTCGCCTGTGGATGGGGACCGTCTGGTGGAGAATCTTACGAATAGCTACAGGGTAGACAATTTGGAAGGTGATGGAGTCTCCATAGCCGGCCAACCTGTTTATGAAAATCGGATTAATGTTTTCCGGACAAGGGGCCCAAACTGTTGGTATGGGAAAGGATATTTGTCAGGCATATCCTAGCGCTTCAGTGCTATTCCAAAAGGCAGATTGTCTCTTGGGATACCCTCTCTCAAGAATTGCCTTTAAAGGTCCGGCTGAGGAATTAATGCGGACTACCATTTGTCAGCCTGCGCTTTACGTTCAAGGATTAGCCATCTTGGCAGCAGTACAAAGTGCTATTCCCCATTTCCAATTTGCTGCTGCAGCCGGTCTATCGCTCGGCGAATTCACCGCTCATACAGCTGCAGAGACGTTTGATTTTGAAACTGGATTAAAGTTAGTCTCAAAGCGAGCGGGTTTCATGCAGGAAGCCTGTAGGCAGACAAAGGGAAAGATGGCGGCAATAATTGGAGCTGAAGAGAACGCTGTCCGAGATTTAGCCGCCATCACGAATGTGGACATAGCTAACTTTAACTGTCCTGGCCAGATTATCATCTCCGGTGCAGAGCCGAGAATAACACTTGCAATTTCCTTAGCTAGAGAATACGGCGCCCGCAAAGTAGTGACACTCCATGTAGATGGAGCCTTTCATTCTCGTTTAATGGAACCTGCCTATCAAAGCCTTCAAGAAGAGCTAAAACTCACTCCCATGGATTCCCCCTCTATTCCAGTAGTGTGTAACGTAGATGCCCGTCCCATTTTTGGCACTAATGCTATTCGCTCCGCGCTTGCCAAACAGGTAGTAGCCAGTGTGTGTTGGAGACAGTCAGTAGAATGTCTGCTGGATTGTCTTCAGTGCAACCTCTTACTAGAACTAGGTCCCAGTGACGTGCTGGCTGGCTTTGTAAAGCGCATCCGAAAAGGAGTACCCGTGTTGAGCATTTACGATAGACCGAGCCTACAGAAAGCACTAGAAGTCCTGGAATGTTGAGAATACGCACATGTTGGTAGGGATGGCACACATGCTGGTACAAAATTTTCCTAGCGAAGTGATGTGGGGCATAGGGACGGCCTGCATTGAATTCGAAGATAAGTATTAGGTCTCAGTTCAGGGGGCTTTCTTCTGGTTGCCATACCTTACCAGGCGTTGAGCGCCAGGTTTTATCCTTATTCTAGAGAAGACATCCTGCAACTTTTCTTGAAAATCGTGTTGTATAAAGCCGATTTGTCAAATATAGGCCGTTGCTAGATTGATTAGGGAGGCTCTTCTCTGGTGCCACTTGCTCTTGGAATATATGTGTTATTGGAACATCGGCAATGCGGCTTCACCTGTTGACCTAAAGCAACAGATAGCCCATCCATCGATAAAGTAATATACTCTTCTCCTCTCCTTATGTCTTTATATCCCAGGTAGACTACCTTAGTGTAAAGGCGGATGGGGGGCCAGTGGGTGGGGCGGCTTGTCTAGTTAGGTTAATTAAAGGTCACCGCGGGTGTTATTTTATATCCCTCTGTGGAGTATAGGGTGGGTTGCTTTTGCAAATATGATAGAGCAACCTCTATGCCATGAGAATGTGAAGCGGTCTTTGTGCGAATGGCCCAAGCCCAGAAAAAATTCTTGCTCAAAAGATTGCTTCAAGTTAAAGGACACACCCTAAGCTTTCTGTTCCAGTGTAGCTCAGCGGTAGAGCGACCGGCTGTTAACCGGTTGGCCGTAGGTTCGAATCCTACCACTGGAGCCAAGACAGAGTACCCCTAGACATTGGAAGCAAGAATGGTGAAAAAAGGGTCACGTCGCAACTTTCGATTGAAGGTTCTAGCCTCCAAGCCAATAATCTCCGGTGATGCAGGCTCAATCTCCTGACCTCATTCGTAAGATGTTTTCCTCTATCGCAGGTCGCTACGACTTTGCAAACCACCTCTTGTGTTGCGGTCTAGATTGCGTTTGGCGGAGGTATGTAGCCAAAATGGTCAGGCAGTGGCATGCAAAGCGTATTCTAGATCTGGCGACGGGCAGTGGCGCCCTTGCGAGAGTACTGCAGGAGATCTGCCCAAGCTCCAAAGTAGTTGGAATGGATTTCTGTCATTCCATGTTGTTGCAAGCTAAGAGGAAAGGAGTGTGTACGTTAGTGTGTGGGGATGCTACAGAAATGCCGTTCCGCTCTGGAGCTTTTGATATAATCACTGTAGCCTTTGGACTGCGTAACATGGAAAATTGCTTAAAAGCTGTTCAGGAGATGGCGCGAGTTCTATCACGCGGGGGGGGGCTTTTCATTCTCGACTTTTCCATACCAAAGGTATCATGGGTGCGGACTCTCTATCGGTTCTATCTGCACCATCTTCTCCCCATACTCGCTGCATGGATTACCGGTAACAAGCAGGCTTATAAGTACCTAGGGGTATCCATTGAACAGTTTTCTGGGAGTCAGTCTCTGCTGTACATTCTGGGGAAAAATGGATTTCGAGAAATGCGGACCCAGCCGTTATGTCTTGGCATTGTAAGTCTTCACATAGCACGAAGGGGCTAGATAGATGCCTAGGAGCCCGGAACTGTGCGATTGTTTATCCAGTAAGATCCTCCATCGCTTCCCAAATGGATTTCGAGAAATGCGGACCCAGCCGTTATGTCTTCCGTGCCTTTTTTATCCAAAATGGACACGGAGAGAGCTCGTAGAGCCATTTACATAGGGAATGTCAGCTGCGGTAAGAGCAGAAAACTATTTGGAGGTGTTGGTCCACTTTTTCTTCTAGGTTTCTTTATGATGATTGGGCATTCTACATCTCCTTGGTTGTAGGCTTTGTGCCATATCAGCTATTCTAACTGATGCATAATACCACCCGCTTTATTTCTTTCCACGTGCACTTATTAATACTTCTTTTTCTAACCACCGTTACCTTTTCCCCCTTACCTGTCCAATCAAGGGAATCGTCACTTGGAGTCAAGATCCCGACAGTCGATGGATTTGATTATCCTGTAGCCAGCCCAAATGCCAAAGGATACTGCAAGTCGCGAGGATGGTCCAGTTGGCATCCAGGAGAGGACTGGATTAGACTGGGCTCTAATGCGCTCTTAGGTGCCCCGGTCTACGCGATAGGAACTGGTAGGGTAGTCTTTGCAAGAAATGCCTCTGGGAGATGGGGCAACGTAGTTATCATTCGGCATGCATTCTATGAGAGTGGTAGACTCCGATTGATTGACTCTTTTTATGCTCACCTCCGTCGAGTTCTGGTGCGGGAAAGACAACTTGTTGCCAAAGGGGAGAAGGTGGGAGAGGTTGGAACCAATCGGGGTATGTATAGTCCGCACTTGCACTTCGAAATCCGGAAAAACTTGTCAATCGGAACTTGTCGGCTCAGATATGCAAGAACACTTGATAACTATCATGTACCGACGACCTTTATTGAGAAACATCGTAAACTCAAAAGACAAGGACGATATGTTAAAACATTAATGACGCGTTTTACATTTCAGAATGCGATGCCACCTCCTATCGATGAGTCCAAGGTATCTGGCGGATATGGTAACAACAAAAGGGAACTGGAAAAAAGGAAGTGGCGTTCCGTAGCTACCTAGAAGTTATCTCTGGCCAGCCATTCGATAGTTTAAGGCTGTAGAATTCCAAGCTGTCCACTAATGCCAGCCAACTGGCCTCGATGATGTTGTCAGAAACTCCAACAGTACCCCAGGAATGATATCCATCTGTAGAAACAACCAACACCCGAGTTCTGGCGGCTGATCCACGAGAGCTGTCCAAGATGCGTACTTTATAGTCAGTAAGTTGTATTCGATCAACCCATCTATAGAATGGTCGTAGAGCCTTTCGAAGGGCTTTATCCAGTACCTCTACGGGTCCTGCTCCCTCACCTACGGTATGTTCAAGGGTAGCACTATTCCCTACAGAGAGTTTTATTGTCGCCTTACAAGATAGATGTAGTCGAGTCTGAGCACAGTGGAAGGAGCAATGATATTCCTTTAACTTAAAGAGAGGACGACGCTGGCCGAGGACATCACGCACCAAGAGCTCAAAGGAGGCGTCAGCAGCCTCAAACTCATAGCCATCCGCTTCTGCGCCTTTAATGCGGAGGAGGACTTCTTTGACTGTCTGGGGCTCCATATGTAGGTTCAAGCCAATTCTCCTTGCCTTAAGTAAAACGTTACTTTTCCCGGAAAGCTCAGAAACCAGGACATTTTGTTCATTACCCACTGAAGAAGGCCTTATATGCTCGTAAGAGCACGCTAGCTTTTGGACAGCGTTGACGTGCATACCTCCCTTGTGGGCGAAAGCAGTAGCACCAACAAACGGTGCACGAATATTCGCGGGGCAGTTCGCAAGTTCATCTACAAAAAGCGAAATATCTCGTAACTCAGAGAGGTCTTTTACCATAGGTAGTTTCAATTTCAGTTGCAAATTAGCAATGAGACTTGTCAGGTTGCAATTACCGGTTCGCTCTCCATATCCGTTTATGGTGCCTTGCACGTGTACTGCACCAGCTCGTACGGCGGCAATAGAGTTTGCTACAGCCAGTTCGCAGTCGTTGTGGGTATGGATTCCCACACGTCCAGGGAAAAACCTATTTACAACACGAACTACTTCTTCAATTTCATGCGGCAGAGTCCCTCCATTTGTGTCACAAAGGACCAGCACATCAGCTTCACGGGCAGCTTCTAAAGTTCCCAATGCATGTTCTGGATCATCCTTGTATCCATCAAAAAAGTGCTCTGCATCATAGACCACTTCACGACGAAGGTGCTTAAAATAAGCTACCGTGTCCGAAATCATGGAGCGATTCTCTAAAGGAGTAGTTCTCAATACTTCAGTAACGTGAAGTTTCCAACTCTTCCCAAAAAAAGTGACCACGGGTGTATTTGCATCACGCAGAGTTTGTATTTGCAGATCTCGAGAAATGTCTGTGTTAGCGCGGCGTGTGCTCCCGAATGCCGCAATCTTTGCCCCCCACCAGGAACGGCTTTGAGCCTCCTGAAAGAAACCCATATCCTTTACATTGGAACCCGGCCAGCCGCCCTCGATGACATCTATCCCAAATCTAGCCAACCTCTCTGTGATCCGTAATTTGTCCAGAAGACTAAAGGAAACTCCCTGCCCTTGTACTCCATCCCGAAGAGTGGTATCGTAGAGGGTAACTTTCTTTCTGGGCATAGCACGAGGACCGAGCTGAGAGCATATTTCTTTGCTGGCAGCTGTGATAAGTGAGGGTTGGTTAAGATGTCTGGGACACCAGAGGGCGCTGCTGGGGGGCGTCCTGACAGCACTTAGAAAGTGTCGAGGAAATAAATAGAGTGCCTCCAAATTATCTTCCAGCTTTTTTAGACAAAAGATGAGCAGGGAGCAAAAGGCTACGTTTACTGAGTTTACCCTGAACGACGTGCCAAGTGCTGTCCTATTATCGGTCGTAAGTTGTAACTATGGGTGCGGATGCGGAGGAGACATAATACTTCATGTGGGAGGGATACAGATTAGGCTAATGCCGACGGCTTAATATAGGGTACGCCTCTTTGACTACTTGGACAATGTGTGTGTTTGGGGGGCATCAGCTACAGAACCATACGGTATCCTGTTTATTTGGTGGAAATTCTAAAGAAAAGGTAGATTCCCAGGGTAACGAGCAAGATATTGGGCAGCCATATCAACAGGTCAGGGTGTGCATGTATGTTTTCCTGCAAGGAACGGGCGGTAAGGACAAAAAGGAAATAGGAAAACGCGATGGCCATACTAAACACAAAACCTATAGAGGCTTCTCGACGGTGTGTGGTAATGCCAAGCGGAACAGCTACTAAAGTAAAAGCAATACAGGCAAGGGAAGTAGAAAATCTTCGGTTGATTTCTACTTTGATTCTGAGCGCCTTTTTTGGATCCGAAGCAATGCTTAAGGCCTGCTTGAGTTCATACATGGTGGAGGAACTCAATCGTCCCGCGTTGTCGTATTTCTTATGAAGCTGCTGAAGTGGTATCAGAAAAGTGCCCTCAATCAGACTAATCCCTTGGCAAATTTTCTGGATGTTTAGGGGCTCTGTAGCATCGTGCTCTTCGAATTGAGCCTTACGAAGTTTGAGCAGCAAGCAGTTGTTAGCTGGATCAGACTGTAACACACCACTCCTAGCACATACCATCTTAGTGGGGCGGTTGCTGCCGTCGACTTCAAAGACAATGACGTTAGTCAACTGATTCTGCTGACGTTCCCCTACGTAGATGCGGCGGTCTGGAAACTGATCCATGACACCATTTGCACTAAAAAGAGCACTTGGATTATGAGTAGCAATTCTGAAGATGCTGCTCAGCATTCTCTTCTCCGCGAGGGGAGCAATATCAACATTGATCCAACAGCAAATAATGGTTAGGACGGCTGCGAAGCAGAATACTGGGGCTGCAATTAGAGCAATACTTACACCGCTCGCCTGTAAGGCAATTAGTTCATTATCGGCGGAAATTCGTCCAAAAACCAAAAGGAGGCCAGTCAAGAGCCCCCAAGGGATAGTAAAGGTGAGAGAAAATGGAAAAACAAATAGTATGAAGGCTAAGACCGTCTGAGCAGGTACATCCCGGTTAATAAGCAGATCAAGAAGCTCCTTGAAAATATTGCCTAGTATTAAAACAAGGCTGAGCACCACTACCGCGAAAACAGTGGCTACTAAAATGGACTTTCCAATATAGTACTCAATGATTTTCATGTGTGCCCATGAAGCGTTTCTAGGTTTCAGCTCTAATCTGCCACAAAGGATCCCTTTGGTATGCGCTGGCAAATCTGCATGAACATAAGGTCTTTTTTTCTCTCTTTGTCTGGCTTGATTCCTCGGTTCCATTCCCTCTTTTGAGGAACAGCAACCACCCCATTAGTGTGTTGCCTGGATAGTGTAACTACCTAGAAGAATTCTTGAGCCAATCCTAGGTAGGGGGCCGGGACCTTGCAGGTGTCTTATAGCTTAACTAGTAAGAGACACTTAGCTGCTAATTAGCCCATCCAGAGAGGATAGGAAAAGGGAAAGAGGCCCAAACCGAAAGCTCAAAAGGCGTAGCTTATCCCTAGAACAACACTGTGGGAAGCAATCTTAGCGCCCAACTGTGGCACATAGTAAGCATAACACCAAACAAGCTTTCCAAGACTGGCACTTGCTCCAGCCGTGGCGAAAGCTGTGTTCCTATTCCACTTTATGCCCTGGTAGACAAAGCGATAACCTCTCCCATTAATGGCACTACCATTATTGAATGCTGCCGCTACCATTTCTCCATAGTTTAGAAACTCGTGTTGCCAGGCTAGTCCTAATCTCGGTGTAACCTGGTATCCGGTTGCTATATTCCACGAATAAGTAGCAGTTGTCCCGAGAGTACCAACAAGTGAACCTACATCCTGTCTTTCTGAACGGACATTCAAATTCCCGCCCCCCGTCTCCTCTACGCTAGAAATTAAGAGATAAGTGTATTGCATTGAACTATTTGTTCCTAGTGTCCACCCGCCTAACTTGAACTCATACCCTACCCCTAGCTGGGAAGCCAGCTCTCCACTCCACGGGTTGCTTCGCATAGCCCACTGGTTGTTAGCTGTTCCAAAAGTACGACGCAGAGTGTGATCATTGTGTCCTCCTCCTATGATGGCATTGACATAGAACCCATTCCAAGAACTGGTGCCATATATCCCATATTTAATCCCATCGCTATCATGGGAGCTATGGCAAGAAGCAGAACTGTCATTCCTGGATCTCACTCCCTGGTAGCCAGCAAAGACACCTATGCTCATCCTCTCATTGAGGTAACAGTCTCCACCAGCAGAGAAGTGACCAGTAGTCACATGCTGCCTGGAAAAACCATCGGTACCGGCAGCGATACTAGAGAATATGCCAGAAGCTGTGGCAAACATACTCCACTGAGGCAAGCCTTCACAGAAGGAGACTTGGCTTGTCATCTCTCGACTTTCCCCATGATCTTTCCTGTAGTTAGGTGCGTGGCCTCGCAATGCGCTAGGCCTAATTCCGATAAGGGAGGTGCCGCGCACTCCGGCTCGTATGCTAGCAAGGCGGTCGCTTATCTGCATATAGTGCATGTTAGCAGCACTGAAGATGATATCTTTAATGCCGGCCACTTGTTGTGGAGCTACCACGTCCAGGTAATAGCCTAATTCCTTTTTTGGAACGAATTCCAGATCCCAAACAAGCCTCTCTAAACTGCTGTTGCGCTCAGTTGCTAGACCCCCGCTTCGGACTATTTCGTTGAATAATTTAGCAACGGATTCCTGAGCAGGGGTTTTCCCTGAAAACTGCTCTTGCACCGCCTCTATCGTGACACCCTTCTCACCGTGCCTAAGTTTTACCTGCAGGACTCCTGGAAGCTCAATGTCCTTGAAGCGACCAGAAAGACGCCCTCCAACATGTACAACATCATACCCCACCTTGCTGGACGGAAAGTAACCCGGCTTGAACTGAGGCAAAAGTACAGCGTCCTTTAGTTCAGCGTTTCCTGTAATCCACAACTCACCATGGGAATCATCACTCATGATTGGTATAATCAAAGCACCACCTGGTCCCTGCCTGTAGTCCGCAGTGTGAAAACTGGTGGGGCTACCTGCAAAATGTATGTGCAATACCCCATCGTTGGCGATGCTTTGCTCCACTCTTCCATCCCCATTCACAATCCCATTCGGACGGATATGAATATCGGAACCAGTCAGCCTGGCCCGTAATGATAATACCCCTGTTTTAACAACGGTCTTGCCGAAATAGTTCTGTGGAGTGTTGATGCATAGCACACCTCCATTCCCGATAATTTCTACATCGCCAGGTCCGGTAATTTTCCCATTAAAGGTGCCATCGTGTACTTGGGAAAAGACTAACTTTCCTCCGTTATCAATGTTCCCTCGCAGGGAATCAGTAGTCCCGACCAATGCACCATCCAGAATCTTGGTACCTCCACTGTAGACACTGCTTCCCATCAGGTACTGCTCACCGCTACCTATTTTAGTAAGACTAATCTTTCCCTTCTTTTCTAGAATGTCTCCAACAAACAACCCACTCCCACTGGAACTGCCTACCGTCAGCTCTACCGCTTTAGACAAGCTATTAGTTACCGTACTTTTTTTCTCTCCAAAAAGCCCGTTGATGGTGCTATCGTAGCCGGCCAGATCAAAAGTACCCCATGAGTCGAGTCCAACATTGGACTGAGGATCAAGGGGTAGATTCATCTCCTGCCGTAGCAAAACATTTTCCCCGATGTAAGTGAAGCCTGTGTATTTCTGTGGGCACTGGAGGTTAAACACGCCTGCTCCTCTGGAGCTAATTATGTTTAGTCCACCCTGACCTTGAAACTCGCCGGTAAGTCTCACCCGAAACCCGTTGGTGTCAATCGTCCCACCTCTCACGCTAAGAAGCAAAGTGTTATTCCTGAATCCTCCAAGGAAATCACTGGAATTCGTCTTTGCCCGTATGGTTCCGCCATTCATCCTCAATATCTGTTTTCCGTGGAGGCCATTCGTGTGTTCTATGGCGAGTATCCCTCCGTCTAAAAACAAGGCGGCATTTCCACTTTGCAGGTATCCAAGCTGGACAGAGTTTGTATCTACCAAACCACCGGTGATGTTTAGGATGCCTATTGGTCTATCGGTAAAGTCGATGACAGCCCTACTAAAAGTAATGCTATCTGCCTTTACCCTTCCACCGTTAACTGTCAGTTCCCCATGCCCTCTGCCCTGACTGATAGACAGGTTACCCCTCACTTCTACCTCTCCTCCACTGGACACCCTCATGGTGCCTATCGAGTCCTTAGAAGCGAGAGATAGCGATCCTGTGTTTACCTTTCCTCCATTGACATCGAGGCGACCTGTCGTAGTGTTCAAGCCAATCTCCAAATCCCTTGCTACTGTCAGATTTCCGCAGGGACCTACCTTCACTGTCCCATTTTTTCTACTCCCAATAAACAGCCTGTCGGATTCGGCTGTACCCCAAATGCGTGCAGTTCCATGATTCCCAATGTATGTCGTACTATGTATCGTTGGGACCGTTTTCCCTGCCCAGCTATCTGGGGATTCCCAGTCCGCAGTGTCCGCACCCCAGTGGCTCTCTTCTGCCCTAGCAATAGGATCCAATAACCCAAATGCCATGGCAACGACAGTGATAACGGTCGGGTAGAACAACCCACGATAATACCACTTCTTCTTCTTCTTCTTTATAGGGAAGTCTTTAGAGCTCTCTTGAAGTGGGGAATTCTGCGAGGAGAGGGGCAGTACATACTTTGCAACACAGCCCCCCTCTAGCCTTTGAGGGAGTGATTTCATATGAGTGGATGATGGTCTGGTTAGCTGCTTTTTTTCGGAGAGATATCACTTAGAGGTAAATACAAGCAGGAGGATTTGTTTCGTTTTCCAATTACTCATGTCTCATGAACCCATAAGCTCTTGGAGGAGATCACACCCATAGGCTACCTGCTCTCCTGCTCACTACACTACCGGATTAACGGATCCTAACATGGCTGCCTCATTAACAAAGCCTTGTATTCTACATAGAGAATAGAGAAATAAAAAGAGAGAAGGAGGGTGCGTGTGTAGGCTAATACAGTGTAGGAAGTCAAGCACGGTTTCTAGAAAGAGAGTGCATAGACTTCATCAAAAGGTCTGGTGAAAAGTTGATCACCTACAGTTTGAAAGTATAAACACTAGGATGGGGGATGGGGCATCACCGCAGATTTTCATTCCCAATCTGGGACCAATTTTGGACATAGTTTAATGTAGATGTGAGCAGTGTCGCCAGCCAACTTCCGAGTGGCACAGTGATTTAAAGATAGATAGATGGTGGGAGTCTAAGGGTTCTTCTAAATCTGTCTGGGTCCCCCTTGACTCTCTTACTCTCTTACATAAGAGCTTTTCGGAATCGTCATGGCGGTGTCCACGCTTTGTCTCTTAATCCTCATCGCATGTTTGTTTACCCAAGTCCCACCCACTTTTGGTAATCTATGTAGAAGTTAATTATACCATGCAAGCGCTGGCTTCCCTAGCTAAGTAGTCCGTCCTCAAGAGAAGTGCAACGAGAAGACACTAGTGGTACGGTAAAAAAGTCGCGGGCGTCTGGAATTCTAAGTATGGACTTTCGTGTAGGAAAAGCGAAATCGACTCATTGCTCCAAACTAATTTCCATCTCGAATGAATATTTTTGAGGATAATATATTCAGCCAATACCTCTCTTGGCAAAACAACGTATCTCGTCCTCCCTCCTCCCATATAATTAATCCCAAAACAGGGTTGTGTGATTTCTTAGGGGCCTGAGTAGTAAGAGAGAGGTGATCAGGTTCTCTTGTTCGTTTTTTTGCCAGAAAAGCTTTCTGGCCTCCAAAAACGGTCAGGGTGTAGTATTTCCATCCAAATACACTTGAGCATTGGGAGTGGTGGCAAGTATTGCCGGCATATTGACAAGGACTATTTCCCTTGAAGGGTTGCTGTCCTCGAGGTTATACCGTGCTGTGTGGATGCCTCGTTGTTCCAACAGAAGAGACCAACAAACCATGGCCGAGAACAAACACAACCATAACAAGAACGGTCGTAAGCGATTCAGTAACAATGATAAAGAGCCGCAAGTTAATTGGCGTGGCCTGCTTTTGGTGGTAGTAGCTGTTGCTTTGCTGGGTGGAGCTCTATTGGTTAGAGGAGGAGCCTTTTCCCAGTCGGAGGATATTTCCAATTCTCGCTTTTACCAACTCCTTAAAGAGTCGAGAATTGTCTCCACGCCTGGTCACCAGCTCTCCATTAATGTGGAAGAGGGACGAAAGACAGAGACTATTGTTGGATTCTACCGAAAGGGATCAGCCGCTGGTTCGGACCATGGACTACAGGCTTTTCAGACCACAGCGTTTATTGCCTATGACGGTGATCAGCTAAAGATGGCCCTTCAAGAAGCTGGAATTAGACCAAATATCCGGTCTCAGTCCAACGCTCTATCCAGCACACTGGTTAATGTAGTACCTGTCCTTCTGCTTTTCATTGCCATTTATTTTTTCTTCCGCTCCCAGATCAAGATGGCCGGAAAGGGAGCCCTAAGTTTTGGCAAGAGCAAAGCCCGTATGATGGCCCGTGACAAAAACCGTGCTACCTTCAAAGATGTTGCGGGTATTGAAGAGGCGAAGGAAGATGTTTCTGAGTTGGTAGATTTTCTGAAGGATCCAAAAAAGTTTCAGAAACTTGGCGGCCGCATCCCAAAGGGCGTACTGATGGTGGGACCACCTGGCACAGGGAAGACCCTCCTGGCGCGTGCTATTGCTGGGGAAGCAGAGGTACCTTTTTTTAGCATTAGTGGTTCAGATTTTGTTGAAATGTTCGTAGGAGTGGGGGCCTCCAGGGTGCGGGATATGTTTGAGCAAGGGAAGAAAAGCGCTCCCTGCCTAATGTTCATCGATGAAATCGATGCTGTCGGGCGGCACCGTGGACATGGTTTAGGTGGTGGGCACGACGAACGGGAGCAAACTCTCAACCAACTCCTTGTAGAGATGGATGGATTTGATACTCAGGACGGAGTTATTATCATAGCTGCTACCAATCGTCCCGATGTGTTGGATCCAGCACTGCTGCGACCTGGGCGATTCGATCGGCAGGTCGTTGTTAGTCTCCCAGATGTTAAGGGAAGAGAAGAGATTCTCAAGGTGCATGCAAAGAAAGTCAAACTTGGGGGGAACGTGGATCTTTCTACCTTAGCCCGTGGCACGCCAGGTTACTCTGGTGCAGAGCTTGCTAATGTCATCAATGAAGCAGCTCTTATGGCTGCTAGGAAGGGACTGCCGGCAGTCACGATGCAAGAGCTTGAGGAATCCCGTGACAAAGTACGGTGGGGAAAGGAACGGCGTAGCTTAGCCATGAGCGAGCGGGAAAAAATCTCTACTGCATGGCACGAGTCAGGACATGCTCTACTTAATGTTCTCCTCGAACACACCAATCCGCTGCACAAGGTTACCATCATCCCTCGTGGCCCCTATCTGGGTGCCACTATGCATCTTCCTGAGGGAGACAAGTATTCCACCCAGCAAAAAGAGGCAGCAGCTTCTCTCGTCGTCATGATGGGTGGACGTATCGCTGAGGAGATGTTTACAAATGATATTTCTAATGGTGCTGCTGGAGATATTAAACAGGCAACCCAGCTGACCCGAAAAATGGTATGTGAATGGGGTATGAGCGATCTGGGAATGGTCCGTTACAGCGAGAATAGTGACTATGTCTTTTTTGCACGGGAAATGACGCGTGGCCGTGAGTACAGCGAGGATACCGCGAGGCAAATCGATTCTGAGGTCAAGCGCATCATCAACGATGCCTATGCACGCGCTACCGCGGTACTGAGAAAAAACAGGAGGAAAGTCAAACTCATTGCCAGTGCTCTTCTGGAATACGAAACTTTGAGTGCTATCCACGTCAAGGAAATCATCGAATTTGGCGAATTACGTAACCCTCCTCTTACAGAATCTAAACCACCTCCTCTGCCACCTCCTCCACCAACTTCCACCACTCCATCTGAGCCGAGTGATAAGGAGCAGCGTATCCCGCCGGGGGGCCTTCCTGCTCCGGCTCCTGCTTGTTGACGAAAAAATTCGGCAAGTGTTGTCCACTGTCTGACGATGCCGTTTCTTTTCTCTGGAGGGCATCAAGCCATAATGGAGTGAGAAATTTCTTCCATCCTTTGGTGGCCCATGAGGAGTCTTACCAGGGTAAGACCAAAATCGAGGGCGGTCCCTGCACCTTGGGATGTCACGATGCGCTCATCTACCACTACACGCTCTGTAGCAAAAGAGTAAGGCAATTCTCCAGAGAGGGAAAAGTGCGCTGTGAACCGGCGATGTGCCAGCAGTCCAGCATCAGAGAGAATTATTGGTCCAGCACAAATAGCCGCAACCCAACTTCCCTCTTTTTCATAGGTAGCTGCCAACTGTTGTGCGCGGCCATCCTCCCGCAATCTAGAAATCCCCTCCCGGCCGCCTGGTATCATCAAAACATCAAATTGAGGCTTTCCTTCCCTAGAGAGGGCTGGAGCAGTCTCTGAAAGAAGGGTGTCTACCACTACTGAAATTCCGTTACACCCCCTTATCTCTAGTTCTTTTTCTACCGTGGCAAGCACTACTGTACCGCCTGCACGTCTCAGCACATCCACGGGCACCAGGGCCTCTATCTCCTCGAAGCCACTAGCAAGCAGGCAAAAAACAGATGGCGTTTTCATGATCGAAAGAATAAGTCCCTCTGAAGGGATCGGAATGTTCTCATGGTTCAAAGCGTATAACAAGACTGATAGGAAACGTAATGCCTATTGTCTTCGACCTCGTATTCCCCCCTGCCGGCTTTAACCACATACCCTCCTTTGGGTATGTCTAGAGAAGACTCGACTTAATCACCTGCAAAAGAGGTACTTGCTACGCAAAATCCGTGGCAACCTACAGCATAAGGGCGCATGGCCATCAAAACGCGAAAAGGAAGGAGGCGATCCCCCTTCTTTAGAAGGGCCTCTCTTTGACTGTCATAGCAGATTTACCCTTGCGCTTACGCAGGTAATAGAGCTTAGAACGGCGAACATATCCCCTCTTTTCTACCTGGATCCTAGAAATTCTGGGAGAGTGAAGCGAAAAACTCTTCTCTACCCCCTCTCCGAAAGAAACTCGCCGTACGATAAAACTCGCACTGATCCCTGTACCCCTCCGGGCAATGACAATCCCAGAGTAGATTTGAATACGCTCCCTGTCTCCCTCAATCACGCGTATGTGTACCTTGACACTGTCTCCGACCGCAAATAAGGCGACCTCGGACTTAAGCTGTTCCTTTTCAATCTCCTCAATGATAGCCATGAAGTAACCAACAAAGTTACATCGGCAGTTAATGTCATTTACCCGTAAATGAAAAGAACTAAATGCTGGATGTTATGCTGGGCCCTTTGAAAGGACTGGACCTGCGTTGCTTCCTAGAGCTACCTTATCCTTGCAAAAGTAAGTAAGTATGGCTGCAGCTTTCCAGACTCAGACTTAGTTAGCTCCTTCTTTCGAAGTTCGTTGATGAATCCATTAGAGTTGCAAATCGGATATAAGTTCCAAGATCCTATCCTCCTAGCAGAGGCTCTCACTCACCCTAGTATCTCCTCTGGACATGAAAGTTTTCCGTTTGCCAATCAGCGACTGGAATTTCTTGGAGATTCAGTGTTACAATTGGTGGTTACCGAACGTCTCTTTGCCCTCTTTCCTAACTCTAGCGAGGGACAACTTACCAAGTTACGGGCAGGGATAGTTTCACGCGACAACCTTAAGAATCATGCAGCTGCCATTAGCCTTGGAAGGTACCTCATGATAGGCCATGGGGAGGATATTAATGGGGGGCGTACTCGTGCTTCAACCCTAGCCGATGCTTTTGAAGCTCTAGTCGGTGCAGTTTATCTAGATGGTGGACTGGAGCACTCCCGGAGATTTATCCTCCAACAAATACAGAGTGATTTTGAAAAACTTCTGCAAGACTCTAAAAAGTCTAATCCTAAAGGAGAACTACAGGAGGTCCTGCAGTCTATTTCCCAGACCATACCGGAGTACATCCTTCTCAGCCAGGGCGGTCCGGAACACCGAAAACACTTTCAGTGCAGTGTGATATGGAAGAGGCGAGAACTTGGCCGCGGCACTGGACATAGTAAGAAAATGGCGGAAGTGGCAGCAGCCAATGCGGCATTAGTTAATCGTGCTTGGGAGACCCCACTGACTCCTGCCTCTTGAAGATGGGTTTCCCACCGGAAGCTGTAGGGGCTATAGTAGGCACGTTTCTGTTTCTCCTTCATGCTACAGCATTCCTGAAAAGAGACTTTAGCAGCAAATGGCTACAGAAATTTCCTCGTTCCAGAGCTTGGGGGATCGCTCTTCTATTGACAGCTACTACATGGGCCTTCTTTCTGGTAAAAAAGATGGACCTGGGTGAGTTCACTCACTTACGTACACTTGCACTGGCTTCCGTAGTGGTTGCAGCGTTGCTTACTTGGCTCTTTTTGGAGGAGTTTTTGGCCGCAAGGAGCGTAGGGTTTCTTGTGCTTTTATCTGCTGATCCTGTCCTCAACTCTTGTATTCCTTGGCCCCAAAGTTATCAGTTGCCTCTTGTTGTCCTAATCTACATCTGCATCTTGTGCGCCATTGTCTGGGCCAGCATGCCATATTTGATGCGGGATCAGATTGCGTGGCTCACCGCATCCTCCTGGCGTTGGAATCTTGCTGCGGGAGTAGGCATCGTGGTGGGATGTCTTATCTTAAGTTGCTCTTTTTTCCTAAGAGTCTAAAAACTAAGGAGATAACTAAACTATCCCATGATTTGTTTTAATCCCGCATTGATATCGATGCTGAGCTGGATAGAGTTCCATAACAAACGGAGGTTCCGAGCGATCAAGTTTGGAAGGTCACAAACCCCACTTCCCCTGTAGACTGCCATATGACTAGCTGGAAGAACACTCACCTTACGATAGGTCACACTCCAGACTTAGATGATGCTTTTATGTTCCATGCAATGGTTGAGGAAAAAATTAGCCTAAGGGGCTACCATTTTCTGCACGTGCTGCGGGATATTGAAACGCTCAACAGACAGGCTGTGCTGGGAGAACTGCATGTTTCAGCAATTTCCATTCATGCCTACACTTATCTAAGGGACAAATACCTACTTCTTCCTATCGGAGGAAGCATGGGAGACGGCTATGGTCCTATACTGGTTACCCACTACACAACCTCTGTCCCTTCCTTTTTTTCCGTAGATGAGTGTAGAAAATGGCTTCTTAACCAACGTGTTGCTGTCCCAGGATGTATGACCACCGCCTACCTGAGTGCACGGATTTTTTTGGGGGAGTTCAAACACATTAGCGTTCCGTTCGATGAAATTTTCTCCGCAGTAAAAAGTGGAAGAGCAGATGTTGGCCTGCTTATTCATGAAGGCCAGCTCACTTACCTAAAGCAAGGCTTCAAGAAGGTACTGGATTTGGGGGCATGGTGGAAGTCCTATACGCAACTTCCGCTTCCCCTGGGGGGGAATGTGATCCGGAAGGATATCCCACCCCTTGTCCAAAGGGACATCGTAGAAATTCTCAAGGAGAGCATTCAATATGGACTTCAGCATCAGAGCGTTATTATAGAGCGTAGCTTGCCACACACTCGAGAAATGGAAGCAACGCTTGCACGTCGGTTTATCAAAATGTACGTTAACCACTATACGCTTGACTATGGTAGGAGGGGGCATCAGGCCCTTGAGAGGCTCTTCTCCGAAGCACACAGCAGGGGGGTTTTGTCTTCGATCGTTTTTCCGCAGTTTGCATTTGCTTAGACGGTAGGGGGGCCTACACCTTACAAAGGAGGCCTGGCCTGGACTAATGGGAAATTTGTGGTTTCCATTGGAGTCACTTCGCGTGCCTGGCCGCCTCTTCTATAATAAATCCGAAATAGGCAAGGTTGCTTAGCAGCAAACACTGCTTACCCACACAGTCCAAATTTTGACAAGGTGAGAACACCGGCCCACAGTCAGTTCCAATCATAGAGATTATCAGTTTCTCCGCATGGTGTTCACTCTCTGAGAAGGATTTTCTCAAGATCTAAGAGGAAGGAGGACAAGAAAACTGAGACCGTGGGACGCGGAGCCCATGCGTAGCACATCGTGCCTAATAACTGTCAGAACTCAGTTCTGATAATAAGGCCCCGTCTCTCTCCGTCCTGTACGGGATCTGTTGCTAGAGCCCTCTGCCCTTTTAGACTCCAATCCCCTTTTATCCCCCCCTTTCCTCATCGGATAGCTCGGCAATAAAAAACCCTCTAACGGGTTCCACTCGACATCACCAAGCTCTATTCTCTTCTTCCAAGAAACATCGACGCAGGAGCGCACCAACCCAGGAATCTCTCCCATGTGGTCCTACCACCACTTGGCTGGGACCCGTATCGAAAAAAGGGGCAAGAAGAAAGACAATTCTCCCTTTGGGGAAAACAACGATCCCAATACTCCCACAAGAGGATAGCAAAAGCTTACGACTTGTACCGCAAGCGTTTCTTATGGCGGTTTTGCTTCTTTCTTTTGTGACGCTTGTGCTTCGCAATCTTACTTCTTCTCTTCTTTTTGAGTGAACCCATGTGATTTTCCAGGCAACTTTATTGCCAATGCTTACTCTTCTCGCTAATCCAAACACGACTCCCCTGTCAGTACACTGCCAATCCCTACACGACTTAGTAAACAACTTTATTTAAAGGATATTCAATAATCCCTTCTGCTCCGAGGGCTTTTAGCTTAGCGAGGATTTCTCGGACCACCTTTTCTTCGACAACAGCTTCCACTGCAACCCAATTTGCTTGAGCCAGAGGGGAAACAGTAGGATTCCTTAGCGAAGGTAGTGCTTCCAGCAATTTTTCTAAATTTTCTGATGGGAGATTCATCTTTATCCCAACCAGACTACGGGCATCTAGAGCTCCTCTTAGCAATAAGGCAAGGCTCTCCAGCTTAGCTCTTTTCCATTCATTCTTCCAACTACACTTGTTCGTCACCAGGATGGGGTATGACTCTAACAGGGTATCCACGACCCTTAGCTTGTTAGCCTGAAGCGAAGTACCAGTCTCCGTAATCTCTACGATTGCATCCGCTAAGTCTGGCACCTTAGCTTCGGTAGCGCCCCAGGAGAATTCAACCTGAACATTTATCCCGTACTTCTTAAAAAAATCTTTAGTTAAACTGACTACCTCAGTCGCAATCCGCTTCCCCTCCAAATCGTATACCGAGTGTACTGGAGATTCTTCTGGTACTACCAATACCCAACGTGTTGGGCTCGTGCTAGCCTTACTGTATGGAAGCATTGCTACTTCGAGTACATGAGAACCACTCTCGGCTATCCAGTCCTGTCCAGTAATTCCAGCATCTAAATAACTGTGTTCTACGTAACGGCCAATCTCTTGAGCGCGTAAAATGCTGACCTCCAAATCAGGATCATCTATCACAGGACGATAAGAACGAGTAGAGCCGGAAATACTGAAACCCGCCTTCGCAAAGAGCTGCACTGTAGCCTCCATTAGACTGCCGGAAGGCAATCCTAACAGTAACTTCTCATCATCTGCTTTCTTCATTTGGCACCTCGAGAGACCTCTCCGACCACTATATTCGGGGATGCAAGGAGAGCGAGAAGAATCTGCGATGCGAATTCTGCAAGACGGAACAAACAACAGGATTTGGTGAGGAAGATATCCTGGTCTCAGGA
>Ga0134128_10003319_pt1 | contig 19667 bp, 18 predicted proteins | sample KB31754_FD_96462 | JGI IMG/M metagenome (GOLD analysis project Ga0134128, IMG submission 96462) | Terrestrial soil microbial communities with excess Nitrogen fertilizer from Kellogg Biological Station, Michigan, USA - KB3-175-4 | ecosystem: Environmental > Terrestrial > Soil > Unclassified ...
AGCCCTCGCCTCAGAATTCGCGCCCTTTCGCGATTCCATCGCTCGGTTCCCCGGTAGCTCAGTCGGTAGAGCGTCGGACTGTTAATCCGTTGGTCGTTGGTTCGAGTCCAACCCGGGGAGCCATTAAATCAATTATTTGCGAAGCACTTCGGGTAGGACTCACCTTCTGAGTCTCATGCCGTAGCAGTTCGGTAGTAGTAGTGAATTGGCTGGCGAACGAGATCGGTGGGCATGCCTGGACGTTCGTCGTCCGACCTCTGACGCCGGATCCGCTGAGCGGAGCCGGAGCGGCTTACGCGGGGCCGGGACGAGTCGTTATCGGCCCGGAAGCAAGAGCTGACGCCCCCCGACCCTCTGGTGCGCCACAGCCGTGCGCGCACGCGGTTATGCCTCTCGAAACCGTCTGCGGCCACCCATAGCTAGCGGCCAAGGTCTCTTCCCAGGGGACGACAGCTGACCAACGGCCCGCACACCGCCCCTGATCGCTGGCATGCCCAAGCAGCCGCGGCGGACAACCTGCGGTTTGCGGTTAGCGACAACCAAGAGATCATCCGTGGCACCGACATCAAGGCCGAGGTCATGGCCGTTCTGATCGGCGGCGTGCTGGCAGTCGTGACGCTGGAGGGCGGGATTTCGATAAGCAGCTCGTCCTACGTGTTCCAGAGATGTGCGTTTTCGACGAGTCTTTGAGTGATTTGATGCGCAAATGCGTTTGCCGCAGGACACTAGTAGCTATGCCGACCTGGCGCGTTGTGGCCATGGTTCGCCACTGGCAGCGTTAGAGAGCCCTCCATCGGGGCATTCATACAACACAGGAAACATCTTGCGTGTTATTCACTTCAATCTCGCGACATATGAGCGCACTGCTCGTTTCCTGAACACCGGCTTCGCTCCTCAGAGCCTCGATCACGCGAACTAGATCAGACTGGTCCTTGCACGCAACCCGCATCCTGAAATCAAACTCTCCAGTAAGGATCGCGGCGCTCACTATGCCGGGAATTCTTCGTACTGAGGCCTCGAAGCTTCGCGCCGTCGTACTTGGTTGCATTTTTACGTCAATATAGGCTTCGACAGCAAAGCCCAGCCTCGCCCGGTCAAACAGGGCGCGAAAGCCGCGTATCACGCCAGCCTGCTGTAGGCGGCGAACACGCTCTGCCGCAGCGTTGGGACTGAGGTGAATTCGTCTGCCTAGGTCCCGAAAGCTGATCCTTCCGTCGATGGTAAGTTCACCGATGATTTTGCGGTCGAAGTCGTCCATTGCTGCATTTACCTCAGCCGGGGCGCCGCCCGGCGCATCGTGGCCGCGCAAAGCACGGACTTTTATAAGAAGCTACGACGTATACGCTGCGTCACCCGCAATGTACAGTATAATGCGCAGCCAAACGGCCAATTATCCGCAGCAATTTTCTCAATCTGTCCATGTAACAGCAAGCAGCGAAAGAGGCTGGAGATGCACACGATCGGTTCGGCCGGAGCAGATGCAGACAAATGGGCTGGCTTGCGACGAGCCGGGATCCGGCTTGTTGCGTCTATTCTCATGGCGGCTTTCACCGGGAGCGCGCTGGCGCAGGTACCGGGGAAAGATGTGCAAGCTCCAGATGTATCTCTTAACCCCGCGGTCAAGGCGGAAGTTATCCGATCCCTTTCGCGGGCATTAAGGGACCAGTATGTGTTCCCAGGCGTCGGCGATGAGCTTGCAAAGACGCTTGAGCATCAGAACGAAGATGGCGACTACGATTCCGTCACGAGCGCCAGGGAATTCAGTCGGCTCTTGACGGCGCACATGGGGACAATTGCCCATGATGCCCACTTGCGCGTCTTCTATGTATACAGAATGCCGCCTCCCGCTGAGCGGGGGCGAGGATCAACTCCTAGTTCGCGGGTCGTCGTTCGCAAGATGGAGGAAGACAACTTTGGATTTGACGAAGTGCAGCGACTCGATGGGAATGTCGGATACCTGAAGGTGACGGGGTTTGCAGACCCGGAGCGAGCCGGACCCACTGTCGCCGCAGCAATGACGCTTCTATCTTACACAAATGCGCTCATTATTGACTTGAGACGGAACCACGGAGGGTCCCCTGGCATGGTTGATCTGCTCGCGTCGTACTTTCTCCCCTCGGTCCCACCTGTGCATTTGAACGATTTGTCTTGGCGCAAACGAGGAACGACGCAACATATCTTACAGCAATTCTGGACGCTTCCGTATGTGCCGGGGGAACGATACCTAAACAAGGAAGTATTCATCCTGGTCAGTCACGAAACACCGTCAGCAGCGGAAGAGTTCACCTACGACTTACAGACCCTAAAACGCGTCGTCGTCGTGGGCGAACCCACGTGGGGAGGCGCAAACCCCGGAGGGGTTGTTCCATTGGCAAGCCACTTCCTCGCGTTTATACCCAGCGGGGAGGCGATCAACCCGACAACCAAGACGAATTGGGAGGGCAAGGGCGTTCAGCCGGAGGTAAAGGCGCCGGCCAAGGACGCTTTCGGGATAGCGTACAAGATGGCGCTGCAACATCTGATTGCAGCTACGAAGGATGCTGCAGCGCAATCTCGGCTCAGACACGCCCTAGCTGCTATCGACTCCGATGGTCACCTTCCTGCTTGCATCCGCTGATCAAACACAAGGTCTGGTTGGGGTAACGAATTCCATGACAGATCGGGGCGAAATTGTCGTGTGATGGGACATACGCGTCAGTTGATCGCGGCCCTGTCCGGGACGGCGAGCCGTTAGTGAGCCGAATTCGACGATTGGCTGAGAAGAGCATTGGGAAGAACATCCCGGTCCTCTTTCAATGTTCAGCACCCAAAGACTCATGCCAACCCCATAACGGAAACCCGGGCCAGGAATTCGGATCGCTGAAGCAGTAAATCAGACGCAAGGGCGCGGTCATCGCAAGGAGCGCGTGGCGCCCACACCGTTCATCCATCATCGCGTCGAACGCGCGTTTCGCGAACGCGCGATCCGGGGTGGTCGTCGCTTCCAGGAGGACCCGCGGGGTAATTTGCCAGGACAGGCCCCATTTATCCTTGCACCAACCGCACTGGCTTTCGACGCCCCCGTTACCGATGATCGCGTTCCAGTACCGATCGGTCTCGGCCTGACTCTCGGTGATTATCTGAAACGAGAAAGCTTCGCTGTGCTTGAAAGCGGGGCCGCCGTTGAGGCCGAGGCAGGCTAGTTCGACCACCGTAAACTCGACCGTCAGCACCTGCCCTTGCTGGCCACCGGGTAATCACCCGGAGCGCGATGCGCCTCGGCATCGCAAAGCGCTTACGAATCGGTAACGCGATGCTCGCGAATGTCGTGTTTTACGTGTTGCCCGACTCGGACTGGCGTATCCCGCGCAGCTATCATGTCAGCGCTATCATAGGCTTGCCGGTCCTGATGGCTCTTGGCCGCCTCCAGTTCGTGAATTCCGCTGCGCCCACGCTCTCTTACGACGTGTCACACGGGAGGTCCGCGGGTCGGGCGGGGCCACACTCCAACATGCTGCTCTCGGGCCTGGATCCACTGGTTCTCGTGCGCGTTCCGGGGGCTGTCCGGCCATTGCGCATGGAACTGGACACCGGTGCGGATCGTACCGATTTCACCCATGACGCGCTGGCGAAGTCCCCGGCATTATCTGCACACGTCGAGCCATATGTCTGGCAGGGCGTGGGCGGCACGAAGACCGGACCCGCCTACGATTCAGGTTGTGCTTGGCTCGGCGGCCGGCGAATGCAGGCGGATGCCGCGCGTGGCGCGCTCGGTCAGGAGCAGCGCAACCAGCGCGAGGAGTCCCGCCAGCACGAACGCCGCGCCGGGAAGGTGGCTCGTCGGCGCGTGCTCGCCAATGAACAGCGCGAATATGTTGGCGAAGAGCGCGGGCCCGACGATGCCGGCCAGGCTCTGCAGGCTCGACAACGCGCCTTGCAGACGTCCCTGTTCCCTGGGGTCGACCTGGTGCGTAATAATGGATTGCGCGGGCGGTTGGGCCAGCCCCCCCAGGCATAGGAATGGAATGCCAGCCAGGAACATCCATGCTTGCGGCGCAAAGCCGAACACTGCGTAGCCGACGATCAGCAATGCCACGCCGGTCAGCATCATGCGGCGCTCGCCCAGCCATGGCATCCAGCGCCGCACCAGGACGGCCTGCACGACACCGGTGCACAGACCCACCACCCCCAGGCTATAGCCGACGGCCTGCGGCCCCCAGCCGTAGCGATAGTCTGTGTACAGCACGTACGTGGAATTGAGCGCCAGCTGCGCCAGTGCGAGCAGGAAAATCACGGTGGCCAGTGCGAACACCTGCGGGTAACGCCGCAGCAGGACCAGCGCGCCGAACGGATTGGCGTGCCCCCAGTCGATTTGCGTGCTGCGGCGTTCTTTGGGCAGCGATTCCGGCAGCACGAAGAAGCCGTAGCAGAAATTCAGCAGCGACAATCCGGCCGCGACCCAGAACGGCAGACGGATCCACAGATGTCCCAGAAAGCCGCCCAGGGCGGGGCCTACGATGAAACCGAGCGCGAATGCGCCGCCGAGCATGCCGAATGCCGCGGCCCGCTTCTCGCGCGGTGTGATGTCGGCGATGTAGGCGTTGGCCGTGGTGAAGCTGGCGGCGCACATGCCCGATACCGCGCGGCCAACGAACAGCAGCCACAGCACCGGCGCCACCGCCATGACGATGAAATCGACGCCGAGTCCAAAACTCGAAATGAGGATCACGGTGCGCCGGCCGAAGCGGTCCGACAGCGCGCCCTGAATCGGCGAGCACACGAACTGCGTCAGCATGAACAACGTGCCGAAACCGCTGGACCACACCGCGGCCTTCGCGATGCTGCCGCCGATCAGGTCCACGATCAGATGGGGCAGCACCGGGATGATGATGCCGAAGGCCAGCATGTCGATGGCCACCGTGACGAAGACGAAGAGCACCGCCGCACGGCGGTGCTGATGCGCGAGAGGCTCGTGCGCGTTCATCGAAGATGCTGAATCGCAGCGGAAACGATGATTTTAGAGTGCTCGAGCGGGTCCCGCAGAAAATCGCCAGAGGGTATCGGGATACGATACTGCAAGGCCTGAATAGCGTCACTTTTGCGTTGAATGTCGCATTATTCAGTACTTTCTGGGACCATCACTGCCCGTGGACCATGGGGTCCTTGAGTACAGGGGGGACGGCCGCATGACGGGACTCCTGAGTCTCGTGCTCCTGTGCCATCGTAGTGTGGCTCGTGGATCGGGCCAGGCTGCAGCACCGCCTCGATTCGATCGAATCCGCGCTCGATCGGCTCACGCGCGAGAGCGCCATGAATCGCGCGGCGCGTGAGCGGAGTCAGGCCGCGCCAGGCGTCGTACCGCGGGTGGACTCATCCGCAGTCACCGCCTCGACCTCTGCTCGAGGCACGGAATCCCGTGCCGTGATCGAGCCGGCATGGCCAAGAGACACGGAGTTGGTGCGCCGGGTCACACAGGGACCCGGCGACCGGACGCCCCCGCCTATCGCGGATTTCCCGGGGCTGCGCCAGATCCGTGAATTCTTCACCGGCGGCAACCTCATCGTCCGTGTTGGCGTCGTCGTACTTTTCTTCGGTGTCGCGTTCCTGCTGCGCTATGTCGCCGAGCATTCGCATTTTTCCATCGAGACGCGCCTGAGCGGCGTGGCAGTCGGCGCGCTCGTGCTGCTCGCGCTCGGCTGGCAGTGGCGAAGGGCTCGGCGCGGCTACGCACTGGCCCTCCAGGGCGGCGGGGTCGGCATTCTTTATCTCACGACGTTCAGCGCCCAACACGTCTACGCCGTGCTCGCGCCGGGCGCCGCGTTCATCCTGCTCGCGGCTGTTGCCCTCCTCGCCGCTGCACTCGCGATTCTGCAGGACTCCATGGCCTTCGCCATCCTCGGCGCCACGGGCGGCTACCTCGCGCCGGTTCTTGCGTCAAACCCGCGCGGCGACCATGTCGCGCTCTTTTCCTATTTCGCGCTCCTCAACTGCTTCGTGCTCATCGTCGCCTGGTTTCGTTCGTGGCGCCCGGGATTGCTCGCGCTGATCGCGTTCGCCTGGCTCAACGTGCTCCTCCTGCGCACGCTGCATCAGTATGCTGATGTTCCCTATACCGCTGAGGGTGTGGCGGCTTCGGCCCTCGCACAGACCTCACTGACGATCTTCTGGGCCACACTCGCGCTCGTCGGCATGGCCTGGGCGACGCGGTCCGGCAGAAGGATCGTGTGGCTCTGCGGCGCCGGCTTGCTCGGACTCGTGATCCTCAAGTTGTTTCTGGTCGATCTCGCGCGCTCCGGCACTGTCGTGCGCATCGTGTCGTTCCTCGGGGTCGGCGTGCTGATGCTCGTCATCGGCTATCTCTCGCCCATTCCGCCTCGCCGCTCGGGGGCTGCTGCGTGACTACGCCTCGCTGCAGGTCAAGCAGCAATCGCACCTTACTTCATCTGCCGCCATGGGCGATTGACTCCCGTGGGCCACCGTCCCAGGATGAGGGGCGCCGCCAGGCGTGGCCCACAGCCTGTCGCGTCATGACGCCCGGAGTGCTCTCCGAAGGGAGTGACTGCCGTGAAGTGGCTCCTTACGCTCACGCAGCTGATCCTCGCGCTGTTGGTGGCCGCGTGCTCGGGGTCGGGCCGTCCGACTGCTCAACCAACGGGTCTGAAAAAAATCAACCACATCATCGTCGTGATGTTGGAAAATCACTCGTTCGACAACTACTTCGGCGCTCTCGCCTACGCTCCCGGCAGTCCCTACCGGACTTCTCCGGCAGGCTGCGCAGCGGATGACCATGGTTGTATCGACGGGTTGAGCTGCATCGTGGAGCCCGCACTTGGCCTGGTCTGTACGAATTCGAATCCGGACGATGAAGGAGGGCCCGTTGCCGCATTTCACGCCGTCAGCCGTTGTACCGTTCCCGATCTCGGGCACTCCTGGACACAGTCGCACCTGGAGGCCAATTTCGCCGATCCCAATGCGGCCCTGTTCTACTCGCCCGGCGACGGTTTCGTACTCGTGAACGATGCGATATTTCAGCCCGACAGCGGCATCGAGTCGGCCAGCGAAGATCCGACGATGAGTTTCTATACCCAGGATGATCTGCCGTTCTACTACGATCTGGCGCAGAAATTTGCGATCGATGACCGATATTTCGCTTCGGTCATGGGGCCGACGCTGCCAAACCGGCTTTATGAAATGGCCGCCACGTCCTTCGGCCACACGTCGCCGGAATCGCTTCCCGCTGCGGGATTTTTCAAGCCCGCGTCCGGATCAATTCTCGACCTCCTGGACAGCAAAGGCATCTCCTGGACGAATTTTACCGAGGCCGGCTTCGGCGGGGAGGCGATGCTCTTTCGGCCGGCGGCTCCGTCCGGCACGGATCCGCACTTTCGCTCATTGCAGGATTTCATCGCGATCGCAGCGGGCTCGTCCGGGGGTGCTCAATTGCCGCAAGTCTCCTGGGTCAGCGCCGGCGTCAGGGACAATGAGCATCCTCCCAACGACATCCAGCTGGGTCAGGCGTTTGTTTCCGCCGTCATCAACGCTGTCCGGAGCGGCCCCTATTGGAGGGATTCGGTCGTTCTCATCACCTATGATGAGCACGGAGGGTTTTACGATCACGCGGTACCGCCCCCGGCGCCGCAGGCCGGCGCGCGGACCCCGGACGGTCTTTTTCCGGGGCGATGCGCCGATCTTTCCAATCCACCGGCAAGCCAGCAGCCGGGCGCAGGCGATGCCTGCGGTGCGAGCGCGTCCGAGGCGCAGTCGTTCTGTCCCGCTCTGGCACGAGATCCAGCCGCTCAGTACCCCGACAGCTGTGCAAGCTTCGATCAGCTCGGCTTCCGTGTCCCCTTTCTGGTCGTCGCGCCGTTCGCCAAACCCCACTACGTGTCACATACGATCGCAGACCATGCATCGATTCTCGCGTTCATCGAGGAGCGCTTTTTGAATGACAGCCCGACGGGCAGCGGGCCGGGTCGGCTGCACCTGACACTGCGTGATCAGTATGCCGACACGCTCGAGGACCTCTTCGATTTCGAGAACGCGCCCTCGTTGAATACCGTGGTGGGCAAGGCGCAGCCGCCCACCATCGATTGCACCCCCGGGCCCTAGCGGGCGAACGGGTTACTCTCGCAAGGCAGCGATCAGCTGCAGCAGGAACCCGAGGAAGAGCGCCGCTACGGACGCGTATGCGGCGATCGGCCGATGCCAAACGATGAAGAGCGTCGCATTCGGATTCGCGAACGGCCCCAGCACGATCGGCGACATCGACAGAAGGAGCGCCGCACCAAGCATGTTGAGCAGCAGGCCGCTCACGGCGAGTGTACGTCTGCTGATCATGACCTTCAGGGCCTGGATAGCTCGCGCACGGGCGCCGGCACGGCGCAGATGTCAACTTTCCCGGGCGGTGTGACATAGAAGGCGTCATGCCGGTTCCGCGAGGCGCCCAGCAGTCTCTGGAACGAAGGGCTGCCGGTTCGGAGAATCTCGATGTTGGGCCGCTGCGCGGGCGGCAGGTCGGCGGCGACGCGGATATCCAGGATGGGCGTGCGATTCTTCGGATGGGTATAAAAGCCCAGCGGGCCGTGCCCGCGGGGGAGAGCCGAAAGCTCGTCCATGCCCTCGACGACCCGCCCGACCACGGTTAGATTCCTGTCGAGCCGACGCGGCGGCTGGCCGATGGCGACGTAGAGACCGCTTCCATTGCCCGAGTCGGGCGCATTGTCCCTGGAGACGGCCAGCGTCCCATAACAATGGACCAGCCAGGTCTCGTCGTCCGCCGGATCGCGTGCGGCCGGGAAATCGTCCGAGAATCCCACTTCCGGGGCGTAGACGTCGCCATCCGGAAGTCTCACCCAGGGAAGGGAGGGCGCAATGGCCCGCGTAAACTCGGGGGGCACGGTAGCCTTTGCGCTTCCGAGCGGTCGCATCTCGTGCGGGTCGCCTCCGTCGTCCGCCTCAGGGTCATCCCACTGTGCGACGAAGTCGTCCTGCACCCGGACGATCGCCAGGCCGTCGAAGTAATGCTCCCTGACCAGAGTCCTGATATTGGCCACGTGCAGCGGTGCGTAGGCCGGGTCGAGCTCCATGACGACTCGCCCGGAAGGAATATGCATCACCAGGAGATTTGCGGGATCCGGCCGGTGCCATTCCCAGGGCCTGGATTCCGCGAGTATCTGTGCGAAGGACGGTGTGTCCTTACTCCTGGGCGGGCTACTCACGGGGGAGCCTGCAAGCGCCGGGAGGCTTAGAAGCAAAGCCAGGGATGCGAAGATTCTCGCTGTTGTTTTCATGGATCACCTGGCAGCCGTCCCCGGGCCTCAATCAAGGACCACCGGCAGCCGCAGCCAGTCACGATAAATACGATCGCGATGACCCAGCAGCGCCTCGATGCCTTCGGGCTCGCTCTCCGCCGGCATCCACGTATAAAGATCGCGCCATGGCGCGGCCATCGGGCACAGCTCTTCGGACAGCGGCCGTATCAAGGCGGCAAAGGCAGCCCAGGCCAGATCGAGCACGCTCAATGTGGAGCCCAGAAGGAACTCGCCGCTGGAATTCCTCAGCTCGACAAAGGTGGCGACGATTTCCTCGCAGCGGCGCCGGGAAGCCTCCACGGTATCGTCATCGTGGCGATATTTGGCGGCGAGATATTTCCCGATGCTTCGTTCCCGGTCCCCATAACGCGGATGGGTCAGCAGAATTTCGATCATGAGAACGCGCCGATGCCAGCCGAATCCGCGTTCCGAGCAAAGCTCTGAAGTCAGTCCCACGGCCAGTGCGCGTTCGCGCGGCCCGATGGGCAACAAACTCGGCTCAGGCGCGATGCGCTCCGCAAGAAGTATCTGCTCCAACCAGTTCGATCGCGGCCGCTCACCGTTCCAGAAGACCACGGGTAGGGCCTCCTGCGCCGTCAGCGCCTTGATCGCACCCAGCCCCAGCTTCGGGTCACGGGCGTTGATCAGAGCGAACGGAACGCGCTTGACATGGAAGCAGGCGCGGCATAATTCCGACCATGGTGACGGCACTCCCGCTCGCACCGGCGCGATGCGCAAGCCTGGCGCCGCCAGTCCTTGCTCGACGGTAAGCCACTCGGTCATGGTTGGACCCGGGAAACGCGTGTCAGAACAGCTTCAGTCGTTGACCGACAGCACCATGATGGGGTCGGCGATCTTTTCGGGCGCGATCTCCTGTGCGAGCGGCAGGACGGCGGTGCCGATGGCAAAGAATTCGATGACGTGAGTCTGCCACCCATGGCTGCCCTCGTGAATATCGACGCCGACGACACCCTCGGCCTTCGCGGCATTCGCCTCGGCCTGCATGCGCTCGACCGCAATCTCCCGTGCCTCGTACATCGCGGAAGTGAAATTCTCGAGCTCGACGTTGCGTCCTGCTGTGCCGAGCCCCGCGAGTACACCGCGATGTGCGACGTGGTAGACGCACGAGCCCATCACCATCTCGACCGGCCGATAGCCGGAATGAAGCAGCGACCAGAAATCCTGGCCCGAAAGATCCGAAGTGAACGGTCCGCCGTCGTGGGCTCGAAAGCCTTTGTGGCCCGCCCCATGCACGACGCCGGTGCCGAGCGCGATGAATTCGAGCAGATGCTCATCCCACTCCATGCGTTTGATCGTGAGCTTCACGCCGACGATACCGTCGGCACCCATCGCCGTCGCCTCAGCCCGCATGCGCGTCAGCGCGAGCTCGCGCGCGTGGTACATCGCCCGCGACAGGACGTCCAGCTCCTGGTTCTTGTTCCAGCTCCCGTACTGAATACCAACGTGATAGACGCAGGAGCCGACGCAAAGGCCAATGGGCTCGAATCCCGCCTTGCGCACCAGCAGAAATTCGTTGACGCTGAAGTCGGAGGTGAACACTCCCGTCGCGTTAGCGGCGCTGCGCAGCCCCTTCAGCCGCTCCTTCGCGTGTACCGGTAGCTCGGTGCTCATGATCAGATGGCCCCCTCGACTTCATTGGTAGCGTAGGACTGGTGGTGTGGCGGAGTGCCGGTCAAAGGTGTCTTGCCCGCATGCATGTCGACCAGCATCTTGATGTCATGTGGAATCGGGACGCCGCGACGCGCGTCGACGGTGGTAGCGATCACGATGTGGCGCGCGAGAAATTGCCTCGGTTGGTTCTCGCCGGCTTCGCGCTCGAACATCTGACTGAAGTTCAGGTGCGCAAGCACGCCGTTACCGCGCGCCCGGGCGCGCTGACGCAAGTCCGCATGTGCTCGCTGGCGGACCTCTTCCCAGAGCATCGAGAGCTGCGTCGCCTCGTTATTCCACCATCCCTGGCCCGTTGCATTACGGCGCCAGTCGGTCATCCACTCGTAGTGTGCGCCGACCGCGATGCCGGTCGGCACGACGTCAGCCTCGAGCAACTGGACGAACTCGAGCGCCGGCGCGGTCGCAATCACCGGCTCGGGGCTGGACGGCAGGCCGTCGACCCTCACTGCGGTGCCGACCAGCGAGAAATCCATGCTGTTGGCGATGTGGATCGGGACCGTCCGCATTTTGACGTCGAGCACTGCATTCGCCCCTGCGGCCTGCGCCTCCTGGCGCAGCCGCTGCAACGCGGTCTCCCAGCCCTCCGCGTGCCCTTCGGTCCAGGAAAAGCCGTAATGCAGCCAGCAGGTCGCGGAGACCGCGGCGATCGGGCGCAGGCCGTGCGAGCGGACGATCAACAACTCCGCGGGCGTCAGCGTCGCGAGCCACGGCATCGTGCCCGCGCGCGCGCCTTCGAGGCGGGCGAGCGTCGAGGCCGGTATCCGGCCGGCCTGCAGCGCGCTCACGATCTCGGCATGCCTGGCGGCATCCCTGGCTCGTGCCGCGAGCGTCTCGGCATCGGGTCCTTTGAAGCGGTCGAAGATGCCCACGATCACTGCCCCATGAAACGGGTGATTGACTCACTCAGGCTCTTCGCGTGCTCGGACGCCTGATGCGTCTCCTCCGCGAGCCGCCGGAACCACTCAGCAGGGTCGACGACTTTGGTGTTCAACGTGATGCCGCGCACGACCATGGCAATGGACGCTTGCAGCCGCCGGTTGGTGAACTGCAGCACGTACTGGTGCTCGCCCAGCGCTATCTGGACTCCGGTGATCCGGCCGTGGCGGTCGAACAGGCCCTTGTGCTCTTCGATCGTGACCAGATCGGGCATCGCCTCGCGTAGCGCGAGAGCGAAGGCCTTGAGATTGGACTCGGCGTCGGACTGGAACCGACGCAGCCACGCCGCCTCGATGTCGAAGTTGCCGGCCGCTCCGCCCTCGGCATTCACGGGCGCGGTGCCTGCTCGACAGCCCGCTGGTTCACGCCCTGCATGCCACGAATCAGTTTGTTGCGAACCTCGGTTAGCCGCGCCTCGCGCTCGCGGTCTCCCGCGGCGACCTGACGCTCGATATCGATGACATCGTTCATCGTCTTGATGGCCTCGTCCGCAACCTGAGCCAGCACCTCGATGTTGCGAGGATCACCGCCCAGGCTCTGCGCCGCCGAGGTCGCGGCCTCATGGGCCCCTTTGGCCGCGAGCAGGCTGATCTGCCGGCTCGCCTCATCGAGCTTTGCGGCCTCGTCCGCCGCGTGGCGGACTTGCACGTGCACGACCGCCTGGCTCGCGACGGCCATCAGCCGCGGTATCACGACCAACATGCCGTTCGAGATCTTCATCAGGCGGGTTTCGGCGGCCTGCTTGGTCTGACCGATGATCGGAATGAGCATTGCCGAGCCGACGAGGCTCTCACGCATCTCGGCGATCTTGCCGCGGAAATTTGCAATGGCACCGCGAAATTCCAGCACGTCCGCCGCATCGGCCGCATCGCCCGTGGTCACCGCGCGCTGCCGCAACGCTTCGAGCTCGTCCTCGCCGCGATCGAGCGCAATCTGACCGGCGGCGATCTCGACCCTGAGCCGGTGCAGGCTCTGACGGATTGCATTCGCCTGCTGATCGAGCAGGCCGATGGTCACGGTCAGGTCGGCTTTGGTCTTGCGGGCCTTGGCCTGCTCGGCATCCATCAGATCGAGGAATTTCTTGCGGTTCTCCTGAAATCCCTTGAATGCCGTATGCGCATCGGCCGCGAGACCGAGGAGCTTGCCGACGAGCCCATGGCGGGCCGGCGCCTGCCCGCCCTTCGCCTCGGCCTGCAGATCCTGAATGCGCAGGATCTTGACCCCGTCGATGACCGTGGCCGCGATCTGACCGACCTCGCCCGCCTCGCCCAGCCGCACTCCGCTCAGCAGTTGGCGCGAGGCCTGCGCAATGACGGCCAGGACCCCGTCGCCATGGGCCAGGAGACTCGCGGAATTGCGAAAATCGATTGCTGCCGCGGAATGGTTCGCCGCCTCGAGGTCCTCGGGGCTCAGTTTAGAGACCTCGACGAGCCGGGGCGCGCGCGGCTGCGGCACGAGGCGCGGGTCGAGCGCGGGATCCTGCGAAGCGACGACGGCGGTCGTCGGCTGTGCGGCAGGCGATGCAACCGGCGTTGCGGACGGGGGCGAAGCCGTATCGAGCCCCTCGATTGCCGATAGATCCAAGGGTGCGGTCGGCGGCGTCTCAGACATCGTGCGCGCTCTCCGGAGAAGACATGCTGACCCAGTCCCGCTGTGCCGACCTGACCGGAATCGAATCTACCTTAGTTGCCCGTTACGAATCAATCATCCGGGCACCCTCACGGTTTACGGCGCCATTGCCGGACAGTGACTGACTCCACCGCCGGCCTCGGGCCTGGCGGCGCCTTCACTGTGAAGCTCTGCTTCACGGCGCGTGCACATTATCGCGAATAGTCAGTCACCAGAAGCGGCCATACATTTGACCGGGTGTCTGCAGAGGTAAAGAGAATGGCCCCACAGGTATCTTCGTCCAATGTCGTCGGCCTCTCGCGCGTGAGCAAGACGTATAGGGTCGGGAGCACGGATGTGAAGGCGCTCGACGATATCACGCTGGCGATTCCCTCCAATCGCTTCTCCATCGTGATCGGCGCGTCCGGAAGCGGCAAGACCACTCTGCTCAACCTCATCGGTTGCATCGATACGCCGACCGGCGGCACCTTGGAGGTTTGCGGTGAGGACGTTACCCGTCTCGGCGACGACACCCTCGCGGATTTCCGCGCCCGGAACATCGGCTTCATCTTCCAAAATTTCAGCCTGGTGCCGGTGCTGACAGCGTACGAGAACGTCGAGTATCCATTGATGCTCCTCGGCATGCCCGCCACACCGCGCCGGCAGCGGGCGCTGGCCATGCTGGAGGCGGTAGGGCTGGCCGACCATGCCCATCGATTTCCAAACGAGCTCTCCGGCGGTCAAAAGCAGCGGGTCGCGATTGCCCGGGCCCTGGTCAAGCGCCCCACACTCGTGCTCGCCGATGAGCCGACGGCCAATCTGGACAGCACCACCGGCGCCGCGATCATAGCGCTGATGCGGCGGATCCAGGGGGAGCTGAAAACGACCTTCATATTCGCGAGCCATGACGCGCAACTCATCTCACACGCCGATGAGATCTTCGTAATCCGCGACGGGTCGTTGCTCGAGCATCGTGTGGAGGGTGCGCAATGAGCCTGCTTCTGAAGATCGTCCTGCGTAACATCCTGCGCAACCGCCGCAGATCGGTCATGACGGGCTCGGCGGTCGCAGCGGGCAGCCTTGCTCTGCTCCTCTTCGGAGGATTCACCGGCTACATCTTCGCGGGCTTGGAGACCGGCAATGTGCAGCGCAACGGCCATCTGACCGTCTTCCATTCGGGTTACTTCCTCTTCGGTGAAGGCAACCCCGCCGCCTATGGCATCTCCGGCTACCGGGGAGTCATGAAGATGATTCATGACGACCCCGTATTACGCCCGATGATCCAGGTTCTGACTCCGACCCAATCGGTCGTGGGGATTGCGGGTAACTTCACCGGCACGGTCGACGCCTCGAAGACCTTCCTGGGCATAGGGGTCGTTCCATCCGACAGGGAACGCATGCTCGAGTGGGATCCCTACGGCACACGCGGCGTAAGCCGCCCCGACCGGCGCATGGCCGACCGTGAGGAGAACGTCGGGCTCCTCGGTTTTGGCATGGCCCGCGTGCTGGGTCTGTGCGGCCCCTTGCGGCTCAAAGACTGCCCTCCTGCGCCCGACACCCGGCCGGCGCAGGACTCCAGTGCCTCCGGCGTGAATACGGACGTGCTCGATCTGGCGAATCGTGGTCCCGCCGACCCAACCGGCGCAGCCGCGGGCGTGCCGCAGATCCAGCTGCTTGCGGCGACGGCAGAGGGTGCCCCCAATGTCGTGAATCTGGCGGTTGCGGGCGTGGAGCAGCAGGGAGTGCGGGAGCTCGACGACAACTACGTCATCATGGACCTGCCGCTTGCGCAGCAACTGGTGTATGGCCGGGGCGAGCACAAGGCGACCGGTATCGTGCTGCAGCTCACGCGGACCCGCGATATGCCGGCGGCCAGGGCCCGGCTGGCGACACTGATCGGGCAACATCATCTGCCGCTCGAAATCCGCGATTTCAGCGAGCTCAATCCTTTCTATGGACAGGTGGTGCGCCTCTTCAGCGCGATCTTTCTTTTCATCGCGCTGGTCATGGGGATGATCGTGCTCTTCGCAGTGGTCAACACGATGACCATGAATGTCATGGAGCGCACCAATGAGATCGGCACCACCCGGGCGCTGGGGGTGCGCAGACAGGGTATCCGCCGGCAGTTCCTCATGGAAGGCATGCTCATCGGCGCCATCGGCGCGGCAATCGGATCCATCCTGGCGATCGCCATCGCCATGGCGGTCAACCATGCGGGCCTGACCTGGATGCCCCCCGGCAACGCCAATCCGGTACCCCTGCGCGTCGATGTTCTGGGCAAGCCTGCGCTGATCGTCGGAGCCTGGGTAGGCTTGGCTCTGGTCGCAACCGTTGCGGCGTTGTTGCCCGCAAACCGGGCGGCAAGGCTCTCCGTCGTCGATGCCCTGAGACACGTTTGATCGGTATGGCCATGACCATTTCTTCTCGAAGCTGGCCATTGTGGGTGGCGCTCGGATGGGTGCTGTTGGCGTCCACTCCGGCCCGGGCGGACACCGCTGCACAGATCATCGCTCGCACCGATGAGGTACGGAATCCGCGGCAACCCTTCCACACGACGGTGACCCTGGTCGAGTACGTCTCAGGCAGGAAGCGCGATCAGAACACCCTGACGGTATATGCCAAGACTGATCCCCGCACGCATCAGTTCCGGAATCTGGTGCAATACGTCGCACCCCCGCGCGATGCCGGCAAGCGCGTGCTGCTGGGAGGGGTAGCTCTGTGGTTCTACGATCCCGCGTCCAAGACGAGTGTGCGCATTTCTCCTGCACAGCAGTTGGTGGGTCAAGCCGCCATCGGCGATGTGCTCACGGTCAATCTCGCCGCCGATTACGGTGCGACTCTTCTGGGGTCGGAAAGCATCGAGGACGCCGGCCGCACTCGACGGGAATGCTGGCACCTGCAGCTCGAGGCAACCGACGACCTGGCCACGTACAGCCGCGTGGAATACTGGGTGGAACAGGGCACCTATCTGCCGATCAAGGCCGACTTCTATTCGGACAGCGGACGCCTGCTGAAGATCGCCTACTATCGGGGCTTCACCCGTATTCTGGGAACGACCCGCCCGACACAGACAGTCATCATCGACGCGGTGGACAAATCGCTGGCCACCGTGGCCACGTCCGCCGATTACGGTTACCAGGACATACCGGACACGTGGTTTCAACGTGACTACCTCCCGCATCTCGAAACGAGATGACGCGGGCCATCCGGAGAGGCCTGCTCCTGCTCGCATTGGCATGGAGCGGCGCGGTCGTCGCCCAGTCGGACAGCGACCTCGCGCTCATTCCGCCCGATTCGCAATCGCCGCCAAAGCTCAGCCAGCACCGCGCCGAGCAGAACATCTACCTGGAAAATGCGCTGACGGGGGTCTCGCTCCGCGACGCTCTGCCTGTTGCCGCACCGCCCTCATATGATTGGCAGGAGCGGCTTCTCCTGGACGTGCGCGACGGCTGGCAGGTCGGGCGGACCGCCCGCCTGATCCTCAGCGATCGCCTGAACCTCAGGGCGGAAAGCGACCTGTCCTTCCCCGGGCGCGAGAATGTCGTGAACGACTTGCGCGAGGCGTACGTGGAGTGGCGCCTCGCGGATCAGACTTATCTCGCCTTCGGCCGGATCAACCTCAAGAGCGGCATCGCCCTCGGATACAATCCGACGGACTACTTCAAGGCGCGGACCGTCTCAGAGCCTCTTTCCGCCGATCCCACCGTCCTGCGCGAGGATCGGCTGGGCACGGTCATGCTCCGCTTCCAGCACATCTCGCGCCGGGGCTCGGTTACCCTGGCGTTTGCCCCGCGATTGCGGCGGCAGAGTCCGATCTACTCCAACACCGGGTTGTCGAGCTTCGACCCGATGCCCGGCCGCACGAATTCGGAGAACCGCTTTCTGCTGAAGAGCAGCATCGATCTTTCTCGAAATGCGAGTCCGGAGCTGCTGATCTATCACGACGGTCATGCCACCCGGCTCGGACTCAATGTGTCGACGACTCTCGGTCAGAGTGTCGTGGCGTACCTCGAGGAGTCGGTCGCGAGACGCCGGGATCTGATTGCCGAAGCCCTGGATTTCGGCCGCGCCACCGGCGCCCTGCCGCCCAGCGCGCCCGACGAGCCGCCGCCGTCGCCTGACAGGTCTCTCAAGAATGCGCTGGCCATCGGAGCCTCATATACCACCAGTAACCGGGTCACCTGGAATCTCGAATACCACCTCGATCAGGCCGGCTTCACCTCACAGGACTGGAATCGCTGGTTCCGGAGCGGCAGCGCGGTGGCCGCGGCGCCTGTGACCGCGGATGAGCTCTGGTACATCCGTGGCTATGCACTCGACCAACAGGAGCAGAGCACCGAGCAGACGGCCTTCCTCAGGGCCGATTGGACGGATGCGTTCGGGTTGAAACTCGAGCTCTCTGGTTTCGCGGATGTCGACCTTCGCGACGGGTCCGGGCAGGCGCAGGCAGAGGCGGATTACTACCTGTCCGACGCCTGGACGCTCGGATTCCTGGCCGCGGGAGATTTCGGGTCCAAGAGATCGGATTTCGGCAGCCTGCATTCTGCCTGCAGCGCTCTCCTGTCCGTGAGAAGGTATTTTTGAGGCATTCTCATTCCGCGGGCCTCGGGGTTCCCGCCTTCGGCAACTCGAACCAGAAGACGCTCCCCTGCGCGGGGCGGGAGCGGACACCCAGCTGTCCGTGGTATGCCTCTACGATCTTCTTGACCGTCGCGAGCCCCAGCCCGAAGCCGGATTGCCGCGTCGTGTGCAACCGCCGGAAGGGCTCGAAGATGCGCTGCTCGGCCTCCGCCGGAATCCCCGGACCGTTGTCCTCGACCTCGACATGCGCGGTAAGGGCCTCTTCACTCACCCGCACCGCTATGCGCCGCGGCAGCTCAGAGCCCTCGACGACGAACTTGGCGGCGTTGCCGACGAGATTCGATAGCACGGAGCTGAGCGCTCCGGGCGTGCACGCCAGCTCGACGGGCGGCACCGGCGCAATCGTCAGCTCGACCTGAATCGTCTCGAGCCGCGGCCGTATACCCGCGATCACGGCGTTCAGCACGTCCGTGAGGTTTGCCCGCGCTCCCGCGGCAGGGGCCGCGCCGGCCCGTGCGAACTCGAGGAGCGCCTCGATGATTTGATTCGTGCGCTCGAGCTGCCGTTCGATTGCCTTGAAGTGGCGAGTCAGCTCGGGCTCGGGATCGTGCCGGTGCGTCACCGCCAACATCTGCAGGGCGATGGCGCCCAGCGGATCCCGCAAATCATGCGCGACGCGGCCGGCAAACGCCTCGAGCTCGGCATTCCGCTCGCTTTGCATGCTCACGTAGCGCTGGGCGATGTGAGCCCGCGTGCGCAGCACGCGAAGCACCAGGCATGTGGCCACGAAGGCAATCGCGAGGCTTGCGCCTCCCAGCAGCATCGCGATGAGGGTGGCCTGCTGGCGAGTCTGCAGAATTCGAGTGGCATACGCGTCCGCCTCCGTCTCATGCAACCTCTGCAGCGCGCCGGCCGCAGCATCGGTCTGCTCCAGGGCAGGCTCGAACACCTCCTGCAATGTGTCACGCGCCGGGCCACCGGCGCCACCGCTCACTACACGGTCGGTCGCAAGCCTAAGCCGCGCCAGACGCTGATCGACGACCGGGACCCACTGAGTCTCGGCAGACGAAACGGCCAAGGGGCGGTACAGATGGAACTCGGATTGAACGCGCTCCAGCGTCGCATCGATTGCCGCTGCATCCGTGTTGGGAGCTGAGCCGCCTGTCGCCGCGAGATCGCGCACGCTCTTGCCGAGATGTGCCAATTCCACGCGCATATTCGCCAGATGCTGCAGGCTGGGCAACGCATTCCCCGTGATCGCCAGCGCCCGTTCGTCGATCGGTTGCAACAGGAAATGGGAATAGCCGAGCGTCAGCGCGAAGCTGAGTACTACCAGCACCATCCCGATGACGACGGGGTAGCTGGGGCGCAATGCCATCTCGGCGGTGTCCGAGTCCGCGGCTTTGCGGACGCGAAGAGTGCGCCTTGGGGTCGGCATGGGATCGGCGTTGCTCAAGTCGATATCATCGGATAAGGCCGCACCTCCAGCCACTCTTTGTTCGTGGGCCGACCTTTGGCCAGAGCGCTACCGGTCAGGCCACAGAAGCGGCTCGCCGCGGC
>Ga0134128_10003322_pt1 | contig 19662 bp, 16 predicted proteins | sample KB31754_FD_96462 | JGI IMG/M metagenome (GOLD analysis project Ga0134128, IMG submission 96462) | Terrestrial soil microbial communities with excess Nitrogen fertilizer from Kellogg Biological Station, Michigan, USA - KB3-175-4 | ecosystem: Environmental > Terrestrial > Soil > Unclassified ...
TGCGAATGTACAGATTCTCACACCTCGCGCACCCCCCAGTCGATTTGCCGCTCCGTCGGCTCACCCTCCATCATTGTTCGCAAGAAGTTCGGATTCAAGAGAACTGAACGGTTACCATTATACAAACTAAAAAATCCCGAATTTATTTCTCTTTCTTAAGTTTTTTTGCCGGTTGAGGGCATCTGGCGTAAAGGGTGGCCGGGGCGGGGGTAAGCCGATTTGTTGGGAAATAGTGAATAGTGAATTCCGAATTGAGAATTGAATTCACTATTCACCATTCATATTTTCGATTCTCTTCGACCACACCGCTGGACGCGCCCCACAGAAGGGGCGGCTCAAGCGATGAGGATGCGAGGAGCCGGTTGCTGAAATTGTGACCAGGGACCAACGGGAAAAGACGGTTAAGCCAAACGGCGACCGCCAGAGATAGGGCGGAAATCGGCGCAGGTGCTGTCACCCCGACGCTCCTCGGTGGTAGCGACTTCGCGCGCCTTTCATTTTTCGTTCCGCATCGCACGCGCCGGTGGAGAAATGGTTAGCTTTCAGATCGCAACGAGACCCGCTTGGGCCTTTTTTCCGGCTGACCAGAGGTCGGTGCCTTGGGCGCGACGGAAAGAGCCTTCGCTTCCGCAACCAATGCGTCCGCAAGCTCGTGGTCGAGAAAGACGTGGCTAATTATGCCCATCGCGCGCTTTAAGATGGCCATCTTCCCAATTCCGATAGCGCAGACGATTACCCCCGGCCGATGGATACGAGCACACTCTTTTAAATCGCTGTACTGAATGCCAAGCCAACGGGTATTTAGGTCTTTGATTGCTGGTTCATGCTTGGGCCCGGCAGGGAACCACACACCCGCCAGATTTCCCGCTGCCAGCTGGTTAAGGCGAGATTGCTCACCCTCTGCGGCGAGCGTCTCGTTGTAATATGGATCCCCCTTGGATGTCTTGGCATCACCCAAGCCAGTAATGATCGCGCCCACCTTGCGGATGAGCGGATCAGATTCCCCGAATATCTTGTTGTAATGATCGCAAGTACGCAAATACTCTCGAATAACAGCTTGGTTGGCGTTCAGGCGCTTGGGGATTCGGACGCCAACCCCTCTAAGTGAAAAAGATTTAGTACCAAATGCCTGAGCGAAGGTTTCCGCCGCCTGAGATGACGAAATCCCCGGCACTTTAGAGTTAAGGGGCTCTCCACAAACCGGCATGAACTCCGGCTTTTGCGCATGTTCGGGGCCGAACCGTTCGACACCTTTTGCCACGCCCTCCATCGTCCTCCCCCACGCAGTAGCTACGTATTGAGCTCCCGAAATCAGAGAGATAAGCCGCCCCGCGCAGTTATAACCAAACTCTTCGTATCGTTTGTTTTCAGCCTTTGAGGGATCCTCAAATTTCTCTCTGCCGCCGCTGTACACGACGTGGACGTTCTCGGGGAGAAAACCGTCATTCTCCGTTGCTAATTTGTTGAGATATGAATAAAGCGTTTCGTGCTCAGGGTATGCAAGTTTTTCTATTTCAGACCTATCGTTCGCCGGCACGTTTTCGACTATTTTCAGCCAACCCTGTTTCTCTGCCAACTCACGAGCGCGTGTTGCCTTGCTAGGGGGGATGTGCAGAATACTTGCGATCTCCTTCATTTTAAGGTTGCGAGTAGCCAACAAAAAAGCGACCGCCATCGCCTCTTTTCTTTCCTTTGGCTTAATCTCTTGGGAATTTTTCATAGTCGGGATATTTTATTTCCTATTCTTTGCGAATTCTAGCGCTACTGCGCGCTGCCCGGAAGAATTATCGAGCGCCTTTGTTTATTAATTTCACGATGGGCAAAAATGCGATTTTCCGAAAGAAGTAAATCGAGAAAATTCTTCTTGGCTGAGGTCGCACAGTTTCTGTAAACTGTGCGGTGGTTTTGGAGGACGCCGCGAGTCCGCGGCGGTCACGGCGGGCGGTAAAAAGCGGTGCCCGGCGGTCAGGCCGGGCACCGTGTCGTCGGATCCGCCCAGACACTTAATCGTGCGAGCGCCTGTGACGAATCCGAGCGCTAACATCTCGGCGGGCATGCCGTCTCTTTGCCTCAGCCGGCGCGACGTTCCTCGGTTGCGCGGCATGACCGGCAGCCCAATTATACCCTTCGCAGGTCTCGCCGGGGAGGCCCCAATGCAGCTTTGTCTGCTAGGGCTCTCCATTCTGTCGTTCTGCACGGCGATGTATGTTGCCCTTAATGAGCATCGCGCACCGCTCTTCGCGAACTACAGGAAGGATGGGTCCAGGCCAACGGCGCGAGCCGGAAAGTCCTGATTGCCCAGCGTGGCGATAATCGAGTGGATCGGCTGACATTCGATTATCGCTATGCTCTTTAGGACGAGGGCGAAAGCGGGACATCGTGGGAAGCGGGCCAGGTGTATGTCTGATCCGCTTTTTCGTCTTGGGCGCGGAGGCTGGCTCGGTTCCATCCATCTTGGCTCCTCGTTGGGGGCGTGAGGGAAAAAACGAACATGGCCGCGTCGCAAGCGGGGTAGATTGCTTGAATAGCGGCTGGGGTGGCTGACGAACCGTCCCCACTACACATTGACACCGATTGGAAAAAGGAGGCCCAGGAGGAGAACCGGCGTCTGGCGGAGGCGATACGGAATCGAACGACGCGTGGCGATTCTCAATGGTTTCCCAACCACTCGGCCAATGCCTGCAAATCTTCTGGCGTATCGAGATCGATTGCGGCTTCGGGGCAGGGGACTTCGGAGACGATTTCGGGGCGGGACATCCAGAACGCTTTGGCTCCCTGCGCATCGGGGAGGGAGAGCAGGTCGGGGAGGAGGGCGGAGGCGAGGACGATGGGGGGGCCGATGGTTTGGTTGTAACTCGACACGGCGACGTCCTTGCGAGAATCGAAATGGGATTGGAAGAGGCGTTGAAGAGTTACCGCGCTGATCAGGGGTTGGTCGCAAAGCATCAATGCGATGGCGCGAAGGGGCAAGCCGAGGTTGAGGAGCGTTTGCGCGCCGGTGCGGATGGAGGATCCGATGCCCGAACTCCATTGGGGGTTGATGGCGGTGTGGACGTTTAAGCCGAGAAGTTCCTGGGCGACGAGATCGGCGGATGCGCCGAGGACGATCACGACGGGATCGCAGCCTGCGGCGAGCGCTGTCTCAGCGGTCCTGCGTACAAGCGTTTTTCCGGCGATGGAAAGCAGTTGCTTGGGGCGCCCCATGCGGGTTGATCCGCCGGCGGCGAGCAGGATGGCGCCTAGATCGGACACGCGGAGCTCCACTGCCCTTTGCCATCATCGGCGGGGGATGGGGAGGTGTCGCGGTGGATGGGGCCGGGGCGATCGCGAAGGGGTTTGCAGGCGCCGCCATGCGTGACGGCCTGGATCTCGGCAAGGATTGAGAGGGCGATTTGCTCGGGGGTTTCTGCGGCAAGATCAAGACCGATCGGCGCGAAGATGCGCTCGGCGGTGCGGTCGATCGACAATTCCGCCAGCACTTCATCGGTGCGGCGGCGGGGGCCGAGGACGCCGAGGTAGGGCAGGCCAAGGGGAAGCTTGTTGAGGATTGCAATGTCGCGGGCGAAGTTGTGGGTCATGAGGACGACCGCACTATCGGGCGCGATGGAGACGTTCTCCAGGGGATTGTCTGATGAGGTCACATGAAGGAGATCGGCCGTTGGAAATCGGCTGGGCATATCGGTGGCGGGGCGGGTGCCGACGACGGTGACGTGCCAGCCGAGCAGCTTGGCCATTTCTGCGAGGGGGGCGGCATCGGGGCCGGCGCCGAAAATGACCAGGCCTTGGGGGGCGACGATGCGCTCGATGAAGAGTTCGCAGCCTTGTGAATTGATGATGGCTGGCCAGCAACCCCCACCCTGGCCCTCCCCCGGAGTACCGTGAGAGGGGATCAGTGAGCCGCCGGGGAGCCCTGCCAACTCGCGATCAGCATCAATTGAGTGGGGCTGTTTTCTCCCGCCCCCGGTATGCCGGGGGCGGGCTGGGGAGGGGGCCGACGACGTTTCATCGCGAGATGGCTCAAGACCCCCACCCTTACCCTCCCCCGGAGTACCGGGAGAGGGGAAAGAGGGAAGATGGAGATATCCATCTATGACTTTTGTCAAGTCATGTGAAGGGCCGTCGGTGACGAGCCGCGTGGCGATGAGAATCGGCTGGCGCGTTTCAATCACCTGCTGCATCGCCAGCAGGGGGCCGGGAGAATCGGTAGACACGCGTTGGATGAAAAGCTCGACCGATCCGCCGCAACCGGTGGCGACGCCGCCGGCGAGTTCTTCGTCGTCGGTGGTGTCATATCGGCAGCGCACAGACCGGCCGGTTTCGATGACGCCGCGGCCGCGCCGGGCGACGTCGCGTTCGAGGCAGCCGCCGCTCACACCGCCCCAGGTTCGACCGTCTTCAGCGATAAGCATCTTCGCGCCGGGCCGTCGATAGGACGATCCCTCGACGGCAATCACCGTCGCGAGTGCGGCCGGCTTGTTGCTTGCGCAGAGCGAAGCAAAGCCATGCGTTATCTGGGAAAGTTCCTTCACTTTTGATCCGATGTGCCTTGAAGCTGCTTGATGATTGATTTCTCGGTCGAATCCGACTCTGAAGGCGCAGCCGGCGTGGAGGTCGTGCTGCCTGATGGTGGCGATGATGCCGCGGCGGCGGCAGCAGCCGCAGCCTGGCCCGGCAGGGGCAATTGAATCTTCTTCTCGGCGCGGATGACCGTCACCGGCTTGCCCTTTTCAAAACCCTCCTGAAGCAACTGAGCCTTTGCCATTTCAAAATCGTCGTTGCTGAGGGTGCTGATGTCCATTTCGCCGATGGCGATGATCTTGTCGCCGGCCTGGAAGCCATAGACGCGGTCCATCGCGCCGCCGGGCGTTACGCTGGTGACAATCAGGTCAGCCAGATGGTTGTTGCGCAGGTCGGCATCGAGCTTGATGGTTTGGTCGGCGGGGGTGCCATCCAGATCATGCCCACTGAGCTGGCGGGCTTGTTGCTGGGTTACCCTCCCCTGTTTGGCAACAGGGATGTCATACATGCTGAACAGGAATGCGATGATCGCGACGACCACCAGCAACGATACCAATCCGAACATGGCGCGCATGATTAAGTGACTCCCGAAGGCCAGACAGAACAGAGCTTCGCCGTACCCACAATCAGGACGGAAGCCGGGCAGATCGCTTGCACATCATCCGGCTTGCGATCCGTTCAAGGCAAGAGCTTATCTTCGAGCGCCACCGCCCGCACGTGCTGCAATCGCAGGGGCAGTGCGAACTGGGCCGCGCGACACGGATGGACCTACTGAACCGAAGCTAGTCACCGGCGCGCTGCGCATCTCCATGGGCGGGCTATATATCCGTGGGCCTTGCATATTCTCACCGATAGAGCCGCGATTCATCGTGCCAAAATCGGTCTCGGGTTCTGATTCATTTCGGACCGCAAAGCCGTGGATGAAATTCGGCCGTTGAAGCATGCTCCCCCGCGACTCAATTGGAGCGGAGGCGAAAGTCATTCCATGGAAATGGGCGGTCATGGGACTGACTTCGTTGCCGGGCAGGGGCGTCGCATCGGAGCGCCGGCCGCCCATTCCCCCGTGCATACCACCCGAATGCCCGCCGATTCCAATGTGACCACCCCCAATACCAATGTGACCGCTGCCGATACCATTATGAATACCGATTCCACCATGGCCGTCGAATCCGTGATGGAATCCATCGTGGAATCCAAACCCATCGTGGAATCCAAAGCCATCGTGGTGATGGTGGAACCCAAATCCGCCGCTCAGAAAAATACCGGAGAAGAACGGCGTGTAGCAGTAGGGATAGCTCCACAGCGGATAATCGACGTAGCCCGGGCCACCGTAGTAGTAATCCGGCGTCGTGTAGTAATAGCGATTCTCATCGGCCGACGGATAGCCGGTGTAGGGATAGGCGTAATTGCTGTAATACGGGGACGTCGGCGACATTGGCGCCGCTTCACCCTGAAGGCCGGTGTATTGACCTGGCCCGGGTTGATTGGGCAAACCATTTTGCTGAGCCGCCAGCACATCGGGCAGCACCTGCGCCTTGAGCTGCATCGCGATGCCGTCTTCGAGATGGAAGAGCTGATCGGGATTGCCGGTCACCTTCAGGCCAGCGACTGGCTCTTCGGTTTGGGCATCGATCACTTGCCCGGTGATGCGCAGTTCCTGTTGGGTCGAGGTGAAGGATCCCATTACCACATACCGCGCGCCGGCTTTGCGCGCAATCTCTGCAGCTTGTTTTGGAGTCTGCGCGGTCTCGTTACCACTCACGATGCGCGATGGGGCCGACACCGTCAGATCAGCGACGAGGCTTTCCTGGATCGATTTGCCGAGCCAGGGTCGAGTGTCATCCGGATTGACCGCGCTGAAAGGCAAGACGAGGATTTTTCCATGAGTCTGAGCCGGTATGGCGGCAACCGGTTGAGTTACCGGCGCTGGAGCAACCGGATCGGCTGCGAATACAGAAAGGGGAAGGGCAGCGGTCGCCGCGGCGGCCAGCAAGCCACACACGCTCGTTCGCCAACGCTTACGCATAGTTGGATTATAGCAAGCTATGATCCGCAGTAGAGCAAATTTTGCAGAAAGGTGTTGCAGAGATGTTACTTGCCGAAATCAGCATCTGGCCCATGGATAAGGGCGAAAGCGTGGGTGCCCATGTGGCCAGGGCGTTGGATGTGATCGATCGCAGCGGCCTGCCCTACAAGCTCGGCCCGCTGGGAACCTGCATCGAAGGGGAATGGGACGAGGTGATGGCGGTGCTTAAGGGCTGCTACGAAGCGATCGCGGCAGATTCCAACCGCATCGCCTGCACCGTCAAAATGGATTGGCGGAAAGGGCGCTCGGGCATGATCGAGCACAAGGTTGAGTCGGTGGAAAAGAAGCTGGGGCGAGCGCTGCGAAAGTAATTTAAAGTAATGAGATAGCGGCACGGCTCCTGTCGTGAACGCCGTGCCGCCAGTCTCACCTTGGTTTCTAAAAGGCTCGTTATCGGGTGCGGAGGTCGCCCGGCTGCTGATCGCCCTCGTGGCGGATTTCCTGTCGGAGTTCCGCGACAGACTTCATCAACTGCGAGAGCTGCGATTCAATCTTCCGCATTCGATCTTCACGGGCCGCATCGGCCTTGAATTGCGCTCCGGCCCTCGCGAAGCCAGTTCCAAATTTGGCCATGCCTCCGCCACCACCAGGCATCGCTGGCATTCCAGCACCACCATAGCTTTGCATGGGCTGCGGAGGTTGCATCGGCTGGCCGGGCTGGCTCTGGAACCGGAACGGGATTGCTGAGGTGGGTGCATTCGGAGCGATTCCCGCCGCAATCCCTGCATCGATCCGGGCAACGATCTTCTTGTCCGGCGTGACGAATATCATTCCGCCCTTGCCATCAGGGAGTTGCCGAATCTCGTAGCTGTTTTGCGCGGTGCCGCTTTTTGGATAACCGCCTTTCCCTTGTGCTCGGCCTTGGCCATTTTGATTGAAGCTGAAGTTCATCGCACCAGGCATAGCGCCAGGCCGAGAGGCTTGCATCTGGAGCTGCTGAAGCCGAGCTGTGGCTTGCTGGAGCTGGGCCTGGAGGGCCGCGACTTCCGCCTGAGCCTTGGCCAGCTCGACCTGACTTCGGTCACTAATCTCCGCCCATGCCTGGTTAGCATCTGCTGAGGCCACGGCCAACTGATACTCGGCCGTGGCACTCGGAGCAATCTGCGACGTTGTCGCGCGTCTCACGGAAACGATTGCCGGACCGGCCGCGCCCGGAGCGACCATCACCGGCGCAGCGGTTGTGCCCGGAAGAGCATCTGCGGGCGGTGCCTGATCCGGCGCCACTTCATACACATATGCCGGTTGCGCCCCGGGGGCCGCCGGTGGGGTGGCGGTTTGCGCGAAAGTCGGCATTACTGGAAGCAATGAAGCGGCCAGCGCGATCGTTGCTGCTGCGCCGCCAAATCCTACAGACTGCGAGACGTTTCCATGTTTCAACATGGTCAACCTCCGTTTCAAATCAGTGAATTGTCCCATCCCGCTGGCCAACGCTGGCACAGAACCCGGGCGAGACCCTCCGCCCAATGGGGCGGAGATCCAGTCCACGGCTTCCAGCAGCGCGTGGGCGTACTGCTTGAAACTCCCGGGCATCAGCGCCATGACCCAGGCGTCGCAGCATTGTTCTTCAGCTTCACGTAAATGTCGGCGGGCCCACCAGCAGAGCGGGTTCCACCAGTAAACGGCCGTCGCCAGCAATTCCAGATAACGCACCCAGTGATCTCGGCGCACGCAATGCGCCAGCTCATGCACCAGCAGCGTTCGGCGCTGCTGAGCATCGAATTTTCCCCACAGCTCGCGCGGCACCAGCACGCGCGGCTTTCCCCAGGCTGCCCAGAGCATCGGGCAAACCGCGCCGCTGATCAGCCAGATGCGCGGCGAGGAACGCATCCCCATTTTTCGGGCCAGGCGATCGGCCTCATCCTGCAGTTCCCAGTCGGCCCGCGTCGCGAATCGTAGCATTCGATGGAATCGCGCTATACGCAGCACCGCCAGGAACAGGCAAAGAGCGGTGCCCATCGCCCAGAGCGCGGCTCCTATTGGGAGGAAGCGGGACCAATTGACATGTCGCGCCCAATCAAGAAGCAATGCTCTGCGCGTTGGAATCGGCGCTAATGACTGAATTGACATGGAACTCCGCGGTTCAATGCGCGTTTCGACTGGCGGATTTCCGTCGAACAGGAACTCTAATTTCTGGGGCGACGATCCAATTGGTTTGGGAACCTCGCCGAGCAATTCCGGCATCGGCTCGTCGATCTGCGTCCGTTCCGGTTTCTGCAAATCAGAAGAAGGAACATCGGCGACTTTCGTCTCGATCGCCACCGTCAGCGGCTGAGCATGTGGCTTGGCATGAACTGCTAAATGGATCGGCAGATTCCAGATCGGCGGTGTCAGGAACTTCAGCAACACCACCAGCCACAGCGCGTGGATGAGTGCCGGCTTGCGGCAAATCCGCGAGAAACCCCACACCAGCAGCGCCGCGACGCCCGCGAAAGCGGCGTTGCTCAGCGCCAGATGCAGCACGCTTTGGGCAATGCCCAGCACGTCTTGCATTGCTTACCCCTTGCGGCCCCGGCCGCGCCCCTGGTTTTTTTCGGGTGCGTCGATCAGATCCCGCAGCGCCGCGCGCTGCCGAACCGACAATTCTTCGCTGCGCGCCAGATGCGAGAGAATCGGCGTCAGCGATCCGCCGCACAGCTTCTCGGCCATCGCCTGCAGCCGCCGGCCGATCAGCTCATCGCGATCGACGGCGGCGGTAAAGGTATGGACGAACAGCGAACGGTCGCGCCGGACAAAACCCTTGTCCTCAAGTCGCTCGAGGAGTTTCTGCACCGTCGCATACTGCGACCCGCTGGCCTGCCGATAAAGCTGGTCGGCCATCTGCCGGGTGCTGCAACGCCCGCGCTCCCACAACACCTGCATGAGCTGCAGCTCGGTCTCGGTAACGTCCTTTGCTTCACGTGCCATGTCTGATATCCCAAAATCGAACGAGGCGGATATTAAGACATGATGTCTTAAATTGCAAGAGCAATCCTTCGCGAAAATTTTTCAGCTTTGCGCCAAGACCGCCGAGGAGCCAAGAACGCCAAGAAGAATAAATCAAAGAAGATTTTCTTGGCGCTCTTGCCCTCTTGGCGATCTTGGCGCGAAACCTGAATGCGCTTTGATCGATGGGCACTTGAAGTCCAGCAAGGTCCCCCTAAAGTCCATCGTCTGAGTAAGGAGCTTCATGGCGCAGGGACGGATTGATATTCATGGCCATCTGCTTCCGCGCATCGACGACGGCTGCCCGACCGTCGAAGATTCCGTCCAGTGCGCGAAGATTTTGGTGGAGGCCGGTTACACGCATGCCTTCTGCACGCCACATTTCTGGCCGGGGCTTCCGAAGAACACGATTCCCAATATTCGCCAGCATTTGGCGGATCTGCAAAAAGAATATGACCAGCGAAAGATTCCTCTTCGGCTGCTGCCCGGTGGAGAAATCAACCTCGTCTCGTTCTGGCCCACCCTAAAAGGCGCGGAGCGATCACAGGTTGTCACCTATGGACTCGGCGGCAAATATGTGCTCTTCGATTTCTGGGCCGGCGCGATGGAGGAGTGCGCTGAGTGTCTCGCGCAGGCGATTGAATATCTCCAATCGCTCGGCCTGACGCTCATCCTCGGCCACCCCGAGCGCATCGAAGCGATTAATTGCGACGTGGCCAATATCGAATGGTTTGCCCAGCGCGGCGTGCTGTTCCAAATGAACACCTGGTGTCTCACCGAGCCGCGCGAATCTCCGATTCATCAAATGGCCGAGCGGCTGCTGAAGGACGGCCGCTACTTCGCCTTCGGCACCGACACCCACAACGCCGCCGGTCTTCCCAAACGCATCCGCGGAATCGAGATCGCGCGAGAGCTGGTGGGGGAGGACATGGTGAATCGGTTGACGGTCACAAATCCGAGGATGTTGCTGCCGGATGAGCAGTAATTTGACCTCTCCCGTATCCAAACAAGACGCATAAAACTTGTTTTGAAGTTATGCTGTCAGACGAATCCCGATGCGACAAGTACCCAGAATTCAGCCCAGAATTCAGCCCGGGCCAGCGTTGTTTACCTTCCTGCGAAGGAACCGTGCAAATGCGCCGACCCCGTCACTGCATGGCGTTGATCTGGATTTGGAACGGATTCCGGGGGCCGTGCAGCGTGAGGCCGGCTATCCGCGGATCGATTGGTCGGTCGTGCGACAAGCCGCGGCCCACTTCGGAAAGCACCCGGCTCTCGACCAGATCTGGACCGAGTTGGGCGCGCAATGGCTCGATCTTCTTCGCGGTCATCTTGGGGATCGCTACCATATTTTCGAAAGCAATCACATACTTCTGCTTGGCACCCAGCAGCCGGGCGAGGCCCAGAGATTTCTAGAAGTGGCCGATGCGGCTTACGAGCGCTTACAGCAGCTCATTGCGCCACCGAAAGAGTCGCTTGGCTGGGGTAAACATGTGATCATCATGCCGATGGGGAATGACGCTTATTACGATTACGTGTCCTATTTTCACGCCGATGAAGATTCCAACCGCGGCGCATCAGCGGGAATGCACATTGGCAGGGGCTACAAGCACACGATCATCTGCGCCCACACAAAAGGTTCATATCTGCGCACGATGGCGCACGAACTGGCTCATAACATGGTATCCCACCTGCCTCTTCCTCTGTGGCTCAATGAAGGTTTGGCGCAACGCGCGGAAGACATGATCGGCGAATTCAGCGGCGCGCTGATCGACCATCAAGGCGCGAGGGTGCATGCGCGTTACTGGTCGTGGTTTGGACTGGACCGGTTCTGGTTTGGAAAATCGTTTTTCAAACCGTCTTCACAGCATATCAGTTATCAACTCGCTGAAATCCTTTTCCGGAATCTGACCAGCCACCGCGTGCGCCGCCAGAATGTTCGCGCGTTTCTGGCCACCGCGCATCGTAAAGACGCGGGTCAGGCTGCCTGTCTCGAATGCTTTGGTTGTCCCCTTTCGTCATTGGTGGAAGAATTCCTCGGTGAAGGAGATTGGGACCCGCATCTAAAATTGGATGAGCCGACGACTAAAACATCCGATCCGGTGAATAGTCGATAGCACCCGGCGACCAGCATTCAAATGCTAGCAACATTGCACGCAATCGATTGTTTGTGAAGATATGCGACTCATCGCGGCTCTCGGCATGCCGCGTATTTTGGAAGCGAGGATTACTTTCATGCAATCACGACATCTCAAGGCTTTGAAGCACACGTTGCTTGCCACGATTTTGGTCGGCTCGGTTTCGGCGATGGTGTTCGCGCAGCAGCGGCGGGCGCGCATGCGGCCGGAAGAAACGGAATTTTGGAAGCCCGAACCGCCGGTGGTGACGCCGGGGCCGGTGGTGGAGGAAGGGCCGCCTTCGGATGCGATCGTGCTGTTTGATGGGAAGAATCTGGATCAGTGGGTGGTGGCAGGCTCGCAGAAGCCGGCCGAGTGGACCGTCGAAAATAACGTGATAAAGGTCAACAAGCGCGGCGGCAATATCGAAACCAAGCGCCACTTCAAGGATTACCAGCTCCACGTCGAATATCGCATCCCTGAAAGCATCGAAGGCACCAGCCAGGCGCGCGGCAACAGCGGCGTGTTCCTCGCCTCCACCGGCGGGGGAGATGCAGGCTACGAGCTCCAGGTGCTCGACAATTACAACAACAAGACCTACGTCAACGGCATGGCTGGCAGCATCTACAAGCAGGCCGTTCCGCTGGCCAACGCCTGCCGAAAGCCGGGCGAGTGGCAGTACTATGATGTCGCCTGGACCGCACCGCGCTTCAAAGCCGATGGCTCGGTCGAGAGCCCGGCCTATGTGACCGTCTTCTTCAACGGCGTCCTCGTGCTCAACCATTTCGAGGTTCAAGGCGAAACTTACTACATCGGCAACCCGCGCTATAAGGCATTCGATGGCGCCGCCATCAAGCTCCAGGCGCACGGCGACAAGAGCGAACCGATCAGCTTCCGCAACATCTGGGTGCGCGAGATTCCGCCTACGGCGAGCCTGGCGATTGACAAGAACAGCCGAAAGGAATGAAGAGCAAATCGGGCGCTCCTCTTGCGCCCACAGGCACTGCGCGTCCATCTGGTCCGTGGACGGCATCCATTAATCGATCAAGATCAACGGGATTCGGGCGCGGGTTTCCCTTGACCTCAGATTTGATGCACTCCAATTCGGAGACGGAGTTCCATTTCCATCCACATAGCAATCGAGATCGATTGAACGCGCCTTCGCTTCTCACTGCTGATCTTTAGGACATATCTCGATATTTGATTTAATCGCGCTAGTTGTCGCTTCAAATCCAATTCTTTGATCAGCGACGATCGCTCCGCATATCCTGCGCCTTGCCTATCAGTCAAAGGCGGACGTCTTCCTTTTGTCAATTATCGCCTGGAACCTGTCGGACGGAGGGTGCTGCCATGCCTGCGTCGAGCCGTAAGCGGAGCACTGTCAATAAAATCCTCCCGAGTGCCCGCGCTTATTTACAGATTGACGGGAAACAAAGCGCCGTCGAAATCGATCGGCACGAAGACTTCACGATCATCCTGTCCCAACGACAGTATGATGTTTTTGCTGCCTCGGCATCGAAATCCTCTGGTGTCAGGAAAATTCCCGAATATCTCGATTTAAAGAAAGCTTCGTTTCAAGACACGATTTGCCTGCCCATTGTCTTAGCGGCTCCAAAGCGCCAGAAACAGCTTGCCAAAATCACCGGTCGGGCTTTGATCTGCACTTGTAACGTCGGAGCCGAGGAATGCGCCAGCATCACGCTGCGCGTTACTGGCTGCTCGAAAGGCCCTCCTCTCTCAGGCCGTAAAAAGCGGTGGCTTCGAGAAAAGTATAAACGCAGTCATCAGGGGATCGATCAATGGGTGCCGGATGACAATCATGGCTCCTATCCCCAATCAATCGATGAGCAAGTTCAGTCGATCGTGCGGGTCCTGAAAAGTACCGACGTCCCCCAGGGACTGCTGGTCATCGCAGGAGCAACGGGGACTGGTAAAAGTCAAATCGCCAAGGGCTTGATCCATCGGATACTTGGCAATTGCTGGGGCGAAAGGCGACGCCGAGCGCATGTCGTGACTTTGGAAGATCCAATTGAAGAGAAGACTCTCTTCAAAGACCTCCAATCTGCTCAGCGCGGGTGGGCCGACTACACGGCACGCACTAAAGGTAAGCCGATTTCCGACGATGAATGTGAATACCCATCGCTTTCCGACGCAGCACGAGACGTGATGCGCCAAACGCCCGCTGTTTTTTATGCGGGTGAGACTCGGGAGACCAGAGATTGGAAAGAACTGCTATGGCTTGCAAACACAGGTCATCTAGTTGTGACGACGACGCATGCCGCATCCATTGTCGATTATTTCAAAATGCTCTCCGGAATCGTTCCGCTCAAGACACCGGCCGATCGAAGTGAAATCGCTGGCCGAATTTTTGCGATCGTTCATCTGGAGTGATTTCATGTGAATGCGGGGCGGCGGACCTCAACCGCTTCCAGCCGCACATCTCCAAAAAAGCGCCAGCGAGAAATCAAGTCGATAACCCTCCCGTCCGTCTGGGTCCGCTCCTCGAAATCTCTCAGTGAGTTGATTTCCGATGGGCTGGCCTCCGTCACACCTCATACTTCAAGTTCTTCGACAGCGACTTGCTTTGGAAGAAGCTACTTCGCGAAAGCAATGGCAGCTCAGTTAACACCCAGGTTCAGCCAGGCATCGATTCAAGCGATGGTGTTGAGAGCGATTAGTGCGGATTTGGAGGGAACACAGTCATGAGTTCGCCACGCGTTCTTCGCTTCGGAATACCGTCACTTGATGAGTTCTTTTCCACGCGGGAGGCCGGAACCCACGGCATTGAGATACCCGATTCCCCGCAGGATGTGGCGGGAACAACGAGTCTTTGCATTATTGGGGCTGATGGCGCCGGCAAATCGGTGTTGGCGATGCATATGGCGGCGTATTATGCCGCCGACACCGCTTCGGTTGGTGGCTCATCCCGTAAGCTACGTGCCAATCCCCGGCCCTGCATCCTCTATGCTTCCACGGATCTGCGCCACAGCAAAGCGCAAGGTATTTGGCAGAATTTCGGTCTTCAATGGCCGGGGCGGCGCGCTGACGCGCTCCACCAGGCATTTTACGACGATCAGCGCTGGCCCAAACGGGCCGACCTCTTTCCGGTAGACTCGAAATTCGGCGAACTCGAAATTGAACTTCGCCGTCATCATGCCCTTCAGCCAAAGGGAACCAATGTTGACAGCTTGATAGCCCTTCTCGGTGGAACTCATCGAGACGATGCCGCGGTTGATTTTGTAGACCTGGCAGCGACGACCGCCGGAGACGACTGGTCGTACATCAATCGCCTGCTGGCACTTTTGCCGCCACGCACCAAAACGCAGGCTGCCCATCTCCTGGTGATTGACGCAGTCGAAGGCCTTGAAACGCTCGTGGGAGATTTCGACGCCTACGGGGAGCACCGCAGTCGCCGCTCGCGAATATCGCAGGTGATGCGCGCCGCGGAAGGCAAATGCCATATCGTCTTCGTTGTCGAAGAAGCTCGCCAGAGTGAACGGCACCCGGAGGAATTTGTAACCGATGCCGTGATTCGCATGCGCACCGAGCGGATCGTGGCAACAAACCACACGTTCACCCGCCGGACTTTGGAAGTTGAAAAGGCCCGCGGACAGCAAACTGTACGAGGCAGGCATGCATTTCATATCGCCGACGGAAAGGGAACCTTTACTCGCGAACGGAAGGCCGCGCACCCTGCGACTGAACTGACTGAAATTCTCGTTCAGGAGATGCAGCACGATCCAAATCCCGACGATCCTCCGGTTGTGATCGACCGCCCCAAAAAGCAATTTGCCTATATGGCATATTTTGAAGTACTTCATTCGCTCAGCTACTGGAACCGCAGGATCCTAGATGAAAAGTCGAGAATCGATCGGGTCGCCGCGAACAAGATACCAGCAGCACTCGCCGGCTTTAGCATCGATCATCTCGACGACATGCTCGCTAAATCCGATGCTCCCAGCGTCCAAAAAACCGATAAAGAAGGACTGAAATTTGGCACTGTCACAGCGTTAGTCGGGGAAAATGACACTCTGAAGTTCGGCATCGCAAGGGCCTTTCTGAGTCAGGCAATGATGCATGAAGACCAGGTCGCGCTGATGATTGGGCTGGACGACAGCAATTACAGTGCGCTGGACACGGAGCTGGCCAACCTTTCCGGCAAATCCATAGACGATGTGCGGGAACGGCTTGTCAGGCGGCGCCTGGTGGGTCACTATTCTTCTTCCGCGGCCCTGTTCAAAATCATCTCTCGGAGTATTGGCAAGGCGAAGCAGAAGCTGCGCAAAGCGACCGGCATCAAAAGATGGCTCCCCAAGGAAGAATGTGGAAAAATCCGCATGGTTATATCGAATCTAACGACCATGCGGGAAGTGTTTCCTGACGTTCAAGGGGACCCACTGTTTTTGCCAACCCTCATTGAATATTTGGAGCATCAGGGAGTGACAGCAATTGTTGTCGCGGCGGAGCCTGGCGGCCCCAACAGCGGTCGGCAGAGCGCGTTCTGTGCCGAATTGCGCGGCCTGGTTCATCAACATATCTGTACCTGGCATGTGCCATTTTTTGGTGAAGACCGGGTGGCAATCGCGGTGATCCCACCGATCCGTGACAATCATGCGGCTGTTGTCAGAGAACTTCGTCGATCCGATCAAAATCGCGAGGTGCTCGAGGTGGACCCGCATTTTGAAATGTATACAGGCTTGCACGAGCAGACTGCTCCTCAACTCGTGCCCCTGCGCACGTGCCTGATCGGCCAGGGCAAGGGTTTCGAGCAATACATGGCGGATATCGAGAGACTTCTCCCTCAGGTGTTTCCCGGATCATCTGTAACCAACGTTGCGCGTTCGACCTGGAGCGCAGAATACGAAATGCTGCGCGCTTACAGCTACTTGCAGGGGAATTCCCGCCTGGATCACACCCTGGTTATGCAAATCGACGAGTTTTGGTCAGGAGAGAGCGGTAAGGCCGGGCGAAGCAAGCTTGCCAACCTGCAGAACTATATGACAAGGTACGATGTGGCCAAGTCGTACGACGACCCATTTCGGCTGTTCGCCAAAACAAATGCGACACAGGATCTCCTGAAGGAGAATGTTTTAAGAAATGCTCGAGGTGTGTCGCCTAAAGTGGCTGCAAAGGCTTCATCAGTTAAAGCCCCGAATGTCGAGTGCAGGACATCTTACTTTCGGGCAGATAGTTTGCAGGGCGCACGCCTGAAGGGCAACGAGTGGATTCGGGAAGATGGCGGCATATGTGATCGGGTGCCGATGTTTTGGGATTTTGGTTTCCTGATGCTGCGCAAATTCGTCTGGTCTCGTGCGCGACACGAAAAGTCGGTTGTAACTTACCGGTCGCCGAAGTCGAAAAATGGGAGCTTGTCCGGACATGGCGAACCTAGTCTTCTGCAAATTGAAGATATTCTCGACATGTTGACTTTCGGATCCGCGGCGATTCTTGACCCGGGTAACAGAGGGCGACAACAGAGAGTTTTCGCCCGCGTGAAAGCACAGCGCTCACCGCATTTCAGCAATTTAGGATTTCTGACGTGGCGAGAGTTCCTTCAGGCCTGTATCAAAGTGGCGCGTACAGAATCGGGAATTGCCGCGGATCAACCGTATGCTTTCGACGTTGAGGTTCTTGGGATTGAGACCCTTTGTTGCTGGATTCTTGAGCTGTGGGCCTCTGAGATCGAGATTTCCAATACGATCAAGGGCTGGAGGGCCGCCCCGAAAATCAGGAACTTGAAGTTTTTCCATAAAGCGGATGGATCGAATAACCTGAACAAGGGGTTGGAGGATCTGTTGATCCATTATGGGGAGGAATTATTTCGAGTCTATCTCCTGCTTGGGGAAGTGGCTTCGCCGAAGCAATTTGGGTTTGAACACACCGAGTTTACTCCGCGGCACTCTCATCCTGATGCCATCGCGACGAGACACTGGTATTCCACCGCCTGTCCGATGATCCAGGATCGAGACGTAAAGGATCCACTGATTCCGGCTCCACTTCCCGGCTGCTACACGACCCGCGGGGACTGGTCGTTGGCCATCGCCCACGGAAGTCGATCCATGCAGACAGGATATCGTGCGCTCGACCTGCTTTGCAGCAGGCGGGCAAATGTCGCCCGGCTGCAAAGCGGAATTGGGCTACCTGTTCGTGATTTCAAAAGTTCCCCGGGAAAGACCTGGACACGTCTTTTTGAGGTCAATCGAACGGAAGACAGAAAGTACTGGAACTACGACCAGGTCAAGTCGCTGGGCGTTGACAGGGCGGACGCTCCACGAAAATGGCTGTGGCGGTCGGGCATCCGAAATTATCATCGACACGAGCGTTACTTTCCTAAAATCGTCGGTCGTGGCTGGGCTGCCTGGCCGGAAATTCTTGCGCAAGGTTTCTCAGGAACCTCGAGCGGCACACTTAAAGACCCCCGAAACGCGTTTGAAGTTTATGACCGGCTTTTGGATATCGGTAGAAAAGAAACTGGCAAATCCCGCGCGTATAAAACCTTCAAGAAGGTGTTCGTTGATGAATGGTTGAATGGTGTTCGCGACTCGTGCTGATCAGTTCAATCGAGGTGCGTGGGAAAGAACACGCTGGACTTGCTTCAGTTTCTGCCGCATCGAGTGGCGCAAATTGAGGCAACGCCATTTGCGCTCGTAATGTGATCTGTTCATCCACCAATTCGGCTCATTTGCTGATTGCCGTGTCGGGAGTGAACATCTGGTTTCAGTCGAACGCAGTCGGTCATGGCCTGCGCGATCGCATCTCGGCGCGAGGTCGTGTCACTTGAACCGCGAAGGATCGCGCGAAGATCGACTTCACCGCCTTCGAAGAGACATGAACGCAATAGACCGTTGGCGGTCAGGCGCAGGCGATTACAGGTGGAGCAGAAGGGGGCGGACATCGCGCTGATAAACCCGATGCGCCCTTTGGGATTTCCGTTTGCGAGCTTATAGACATTGGCTGGCCCGACGCCGGCTTCTAATGCACGATCGATGGGGACCAATTCACCCAGCTCCGCTTCAATGATCGCTCGCACAGCCGCTTCGGGAATCAGTGACTGCTCGCCGCGGTCTTGGGCGCCGCATCCGCCGGCCGGGCCGATTTCGGATGAATCGATCGCCGGGCGTTCTGCGTCCGCATGCAGCAGCGCTGCATCGCCTAATGGCATATATTCGATGAATCGAACCGTCATCGCCCGCGTAAGCGACAGCCGGGCAAAATCGACCAGCTCATCATCGTTGGTGCCGCGCATGGTCACGCAGTTCATCTTCAGCGAATCGAAGCCGACTTCTTCGCAGCGATCCAATCCCTTAAGGACAGTGGCAAGATCGCCCGTTCGAGTGATCTGTCGGAACTTTTCAGGCTGCAGCGAATCCATGCTGATGGTCACGCGATCGAGCCCCGCCTGCCGAAGCGGCTCGGCCAAATCTGTCATGCGCTGACCGTTGGTCGTCAGCGAAAGGTCCTGCACGCCTTCAATTCGTCGGATCATCGCGACAAGGTCCACTAAGCCGTGACGCACCGTCGGCTCGCCGCCGGTCAGCTTGAACCGCCGGATGCCGTGCACCTCGATGGCCGCCTTGATGACATCGCAGATTTCTTCAAACCCCAGGATGTCCTCGCGCGGCAGCCAGCGCACGCCTTCCTCAGGCATGCAATAAAGGCATCGGAAATTGCACCGATCGGTGATGCTGATCCGCAACACGCGCACCGCGCCGATAGACTTCGGCCCGTTTTCAAACGGCGCGCGGACACTCGGAAGCTCAACGATCGGCAAACGCATCGCCGGGATTGTATGCCAAAGGGTTGCGGCGGGAAATGCAATGTGTGTTCGTGCTCGGCCGGCTGTAATTCGCCGGATCGTCCGCCCACATCGCTTGCGCCTTCGCAACCCGGAGCGCTTCCGTCCGCGAAGCGACTGTGTTAAGGGTCAAGGGTTTGCGGCCAGTTTTTTGACGACGTTGAGTTCGTCCCAGCTCAAGCCATCGCGGATCATGGCGTTGAGCAGCGACAGCAGTTTGCGCA
>Ga0134128_10003323_pt1 | contig 19662 bp, 11 predicted proteins | sample KB31754_FD_96462 | JGI IMG/M metagenome (GOLD analysis project Ga0134128, IMG submission 96462) | Terrestrial soil microbial communities with excess Nitrogen fertilizer from Kellogg Biological Station, Michigan, USA - KB3-175-4 | ecosystem: Environmental > Terrestrial > Soil > Unclassified ...
CAGCGCCTGGTCGGGATCAACGTCGCCGGCGATGACGATGGTAGTGGCAGAAGGCACCACATGCTCGCTGAGGAATTTGTGCGCATCGGCTGCCGTCAAATTCGGGACATTCCTGATCACCTCGCGCGGTTCCTGAGGCAAAAAAGGTGAGGAACTGGCCAACAAACTCCGCAGAAGGGCTCGTCCGGCTTTCTCTTGTCCGCTGTCCTCTGCCTGTTTGTAGGCGGTGAGAACATCCTGGCGGGCTTTGTCGATATCGGCATCCGCTGCTGCAGGCGACATCAGCGATTCGGCAATCAAATCGAGCTGGGCGGGAAGATCGCGAGCAAGCGATCGAGTTGAGAATCTGACACTATCTTCGGTGGCACGAAAGTGCAGCATTTCCGCCGGCACCAGACCAGCATCCTCCTGCTGGGTCAGAATTTGCATGCGGCTGCGTTTGCTGGTGCCGTTACTGAGGATTGTGGTGACAAGCTGCGAAAGACCGGTTTTTCCCGCCGGATCATAAGCATCCCCTGCGTGCAATGCACCGTTTACCTGAACGATAGGCGCCAGGTGACTCGGGAAAACGACGACATTGACGCCATTTTTCAGCGTCTTGTGAAACACCGGCATGGCGTTCAGGCGGGATCCGGGCTTGGCGATAGATACCGGCAAAGATCCTACTTGCACGACGAAGCTGCCCAGTGCTGAAGGCATTGCCTTCAACGCCGAAGCGGCGGCGCCGGGTATCGCCGTTATCGTGCCCGGCAGTTCTTTCAGGGTGCTGGCAGCTGTTCCAGGCAACCCGACGATGGCAGCCGGCAACTCTTTCACAGCCGAGGCCGCGGCGCCGGGCAGTCCTCCGACTGCAGCAGGCAACTGCTTGATGGCGCTCGGCACACTGCCCACAGCGGAGGGAAGCTCCTTGATGACGCCAGGCAAGCCGCTCACCGCCGAAGGCAGGCTTTTGATCACGTTCGGCACCTTTTCCACCGCGGTGGGCAATTCCTTAATAGCAGCGGGCGCGCCACCGATGGCCGCGGGGAAGTCCTTCACCGCCGCCGGCAGCGCTTTAGGAATATCTTGTATAGCGCGCTGCACAGCGTCGCCGTTGCTACGAGAATCTGCGGCGTGCTTCGGTGCCAGGGCGTTGTCGTCGGTTTTGTATCCCGTCAATCGTGAATGCTCTAGCGGGTGAGGTCCGGTGGGCTTTGCGGGCGGATCCGGCTTGGGCGGCGTGATGTGCGGCACGCCGGCACCGGTCAGCCATGCCACCACGCGATTGTCGTTGTTCAGGTAGCGCTTCGCCACGCGCTGGACGTCGGCTGCCGACACGCTGCGCAGGCGCTCGCCCCAGGTGGCGGCATTCTGCCAGCTGGCAAGAACATCGAAATAACCCAGGTGAAAGCCGGCACGATAAGGACCTTCTTGCTCGCTGTAGAAGGCGAACTCAGCCAGATTGCGCGCTCGACGAAGCTCGACATCGGTGACAGGCTGAGTGCGAAGCTGGCCGATGATCACGTCGAGCGCTTCGCAAATCTTTTGCTGGGCATTAGCCAGTCCGCCGGCGGGGCTGCAAGTAACAGCGAAATAACCAGGATCTTTTTTCGCCTCGAAAGAGGCACTGGCCGATGTGCAAATTTTTTGATCGACCAGCCGGCAACGCAAGCGCCCTGCGTATTGCGCATTGAGCAGCTTCTGCAAAACTTCCATCGCCGGGGCGTCCGGGTCATCGAAAGCCGGACCGTGATAGGCGACCTGCAGTGCTTCCTGCCTGCCCGGATATTTGACGACGATCCGCCGCTCACCCCTTTGCGGCGGCTCGGTAATTTTAAGCACCGGCACCGCATGCGGTGCGCGCGGCACCGCATTGAAGTATTTTGTTGCCATGGCCAGGGCAGCAGCCGGCTGGATATCGCCCGAAATCACCATCGTGCAGTTATCAGGCCAGAAATAGCGATCGTAGTAATCCTTCAGTTGCTGCGCCGTCAAGTTTTCAACATCATTGCGCCAGCCCATCGTCGGATTGTGATAAGGATGCGTCAAATAGAGCATGGCCCTCACTTCGCGCGCAAGCGTGGCAGAGGCATCCGCCGATTCGTTTTCGAATTCGGTTTGGATATTGGCTATCTCTTCCTGCAGGTCCTTATTCGAGAAAACCCCTTTGCGCATGCGTTCCGATTCGATCTTGAGCGCCAGCTCAAGCTTGCCGGCCGGCAAAGTTTCGAAAAAAGTTGTGAAATCGTCGCTTGTATAGCCATTGAATTGTCCGCCGACACGAGCGATTGAGGAGGCTATCTCCCCGCGGCGAAAGCTGCCGACCGAGCCAAAAAGCATGTGTTCCAACAGGTGCGTAATGCCGGTGCAGCCAACGGTTTCATTGCGCGCACCGACTCGATACCAAGTTAAGCAAGACACCACCGGATACGAATGGTCTTCCAGCAAAACCAACTTCAGCCCATTGGGCAAAATCTGCTCGCTCACCGAAGAACCTGTAGGGGCGGCATATATGCCGCCCGGTACACGATCTGGCACCGTCTGCGGTGCCGAATCGGCAAACGCCGGCCCGACGGCATACTGACAGACTAAAGACACGCAGAGCAGCGCCGCCATCAGGATGGACGAGAAGGATAAGCGCGTATGTCGTTCTTCTCTCATCGGCAAGGCTGTTATAGCACAGGTGATTTATCAGTTATAAAGAACTTGTTTTTATGATGCCGTGTAATAGCAGCGGACAGGCTTGCTCCCAGTAGAATCGCAGATTTACCGGCGGCAATATGCGCGATAATTCGCAACTTCTAATTGAACCGGCCGATATCTAATTGATAAACTTTCTCAATAAGTAGCTCTTGGGGACCAAATGGTCAGATCGGTTCAGCCGGTTCAGCCGGTTCATTCTTCCGTCGCGCCTGGCGGCATATCGCCGCTGTCAAGGGGCGAATTAAAGCCGGCGGTTAAGCGCATCGTGCTCGCCGGCAACCCCAATGTAGGCAAATCAGCAATCTTTAACGCACTGACCGGACTCAACGCTGACGTATCAAACTATCCGGGCACGACCATCGATGTCTCTCGCGGCAAGGTCGGCGATCGCGAAATCATCGACACCCCCGGGATTTACGGCGTTTCCAGCTTCAATGATGAAGAACGCATCGCCCGCCAAATAATTGTCGACACCGAGCTCATCATCAATGTGGTGTCAGCGCTCAGCCTCGACCGCGATTTGTTCCTGACCTTGCAGCTGATCGCCATGGGCAAGCCACTGCTTTTGGTAATCAATCAGTGGGACGAAGCAAAGGCGCGCGGGCTGCGCATCAACGTACCTGAGCTTTCCAGCGTGCTCGGCGTGCCGATTGTCACGACGGTGGCCACGCGCAAGGAAGGCATCACTGACATCGTAGAAAACATCGAGCTGGCAAAGGTTGGGCTCGTCCATGCCGAACTGGCGGAATTACTGCAAAGACAGGTGCAAAACGGCCTCCGTCAGGAGCTTGTCCTTTTGGCACTCGAGGGCGACGCACCTTCGGCGCAACTGCTCAGCGAGCAGGCCCACGTGGAAGTACCAGACCAACGCGCGGAAATCTATCGCAGCCGCCGGCGCGCCGTCAACGAACTCTACGAGCGCTGTGTGCAATCGACTTCAACCAGGAAAAACTTCAGCGTGCGCTTCGGCCGCGTCCTCGTACAGCCGCTGGCCGGCAGTTTGGTTGCCCTGGCTGTTTGTTATTTGGTTTTCTACCAATTGCTCGGCATTTTTGTGGCGGGGACAGTAGTTGATTTCACCGAAAAACAACTGATGCGCCTTTATTACGAGCCGGCGCTAAAACGCACCACCGCCCTCGTTTTCCCGTGCGACATCAAGGTGGGCTCGCAAACCTTCCATTTCCCATCCGGCACCGTATCTGGTGAACAAACCACACAGCTCGACACGGCGCTGCGCAATACGCCTGCAAAGAACATTTCCTACAACTTCTGGGCTTACCACAACCTGCCTTCCGTCATAGGCAACACGCTTTCCGGCGAATATGGCATCTTCACGCTCACGGTTACATATTTGCTGGCGCTGCTGCTGCCGCTGGTGGTCGGCTTTTACATGGCGCTGGCAATCCTTGAAGATTCCGGTTACCTGCCGCGGCTGGCGGTGCTCGTCGATCGTTTGCTCAACAAAGTCGGTCTCAACGGTCGCGCGATTATCCCTCTGATTCTTGGCTTGGGCTGTGTAACCATGGCCACCGTCACCACACGTCTTTTGTCCACGCGCAGAGAAAAGGTAATAGCCAGCGCGCTGCTGGGCATCGCCATTCCCTGCTCCGCACAACTCGGCATCGTGTCGGGCACGCTGGCCCGCTGCGGCGGATTCATGCCCTGGCTCATTTACGGCGGCGTGGTCGGCGGCATGCTGGCCCTTACCGGTGTGTTGCTCAACATGGTCATGCCGGGCAAGTCTCAGGCGCTGATTATCGATTTGCCCCCGATGCGGATGCCGCGCTGGGACAACGTCCTGAAAAAGACATGGACCAAATCTTGGAATTTCATGCAGGAGTCGGTGCCGATGTTCTGCCTGGCTGGATTGATAGTGTCCGTCGGACAGATGACGGGATTCCTCGACGCCTTTATCTCGGTTATGCGCCCAATCACCGTTTCCTGGCTCCATCTGCCGGACGATCCGCGCGTCGCCACCACTTTTGCTCTAGGCATCGTTCGTCGTGATTTTGCCGCCTTCGGATTGACTGACGTGGTGATGAACTCAGCGCAAGCGGTAGTCGCCATGATCGTGATTACGTTGTTTGTGCCGTGCATTGCCACCGTCGGCGTCATGATCAAAGAACGCGGCTTCAAGACAGCAATGGCAATTTGGGTCGGCTCCTGGATCTGTGCCTTTGTCGTGGGTGGCATACTCGCTCAGATCTTGCCCGCGGTATTTCGTATGGTGGGCGGCTAAGTGTCACCATCGGCGGTGCCGGGAGATTCAAACCAGCCGAAGCAAACGGCGTTGATCACCGGCGCATCCGCAGGCATCGGACGTGACCTTGCCAAAGAGTTCGCCGCGCACGGATATGATCTGGTGCTGACTGCGCGCCGCGAAGAAGAGCTCACCAAGTTGGCCGACGAGCTGCGCGACGCACATGGGACGAAGAGCGAAATATTTGCCGGTGATCTTTCCCAATCTTCCGCGCCACATGCGATATTTGAATTCACTTCGCAGCGCCAACTAAATATAGATGTTCTCGTCAACAATGCGGGCTTCGGTGCTAATGGTGCGTTTGTTGATATCGACCTGAAAACACACATGGACATGCTTGCCGTCAACATATCGGCATTGGTCGAGCTGAGCAGGCTATACCTGCCGGAGATGGTGAAAAACAGACGTGGTGGAGTTCTCAATGTCGCCTCCACGGCAGCATTTGTACCCGGTCCATTTATGACCGTTTACTATGCCACCAAGGCATTCGTGCTTTCCTTCAGCGAGGGCTTGTCCAACGAAGTTTCAGGCACTGGCGTCACCATTTCCTGCTTGTGCCCCGGCGCGACGACCACCGAATTTCAACAGCGCGCGAAACTCGATCAATCGCGCCTGTTTGCCGGCCCACACATAATGAGTTCCGCCGCTGTAGCCCGTGAGGGCTATGACGGATTTGCCGCCGGAAAGACAGTCGTCATCACCGGTCCATTTAATAAAGCGGCGGTATTTTCGGCGCGGCTGCTTCCACGGTCGTTTGCGGCAAACGTGGCAAGGCGGCTCCAGGAGCCAACCAGCCACAATCGCTGAAAGCCGCGAACAATTCATCCTGCGATCACGACTAGAAAATACGACGTTCTGGGTATAACAACTTCGGCGACATCGAGGTCACTTAATGAGTCTGCGCCTAGCTCTGACGGCAGCGATTTCTTGTTTGGTTATAATGCCTGCGGCCTTCGGACAAGGCATCAGTGAATACGGCGGCGCTCTCGGACTGCAAGGCAAACCGAGCGGCGCATTAGTAGGCGGGTTAGGACAGACATTCGCCAGTGCCGGCAAGCGCGTTAACAATGCCATCAATGGTGGCGGCTCCGTCAGCAACATCAGCCATATCCGTCCGATGGTCGCTCCGGAAGAAGCCGTAAGCTACGGCAAACAAGCCAACGAGTATTACCTGGCTGGGCAAGCCGCCTGCAAGCAAGGCAATTGCCACGAAGCGATCCGTCAGTTTTCCAGCGCGCTGCTCATCCGCCAACGTATTTGGGGCGATGCCGATCCTGCCGTGTCTCAAATTCTTTTGCAACAGGCAGAACTCTTTCGCAAAACCGGACAACTGCACGACTGCGAAAACAATTACCGCAGGCTGCTGTCCATCAACACGAAGCGGTTCGGACCCGGAGCCAAGGAACTCGACAAAACAATCTGCAACCTCGCCGACTTGTGCGAACGCCAGTGCGATACCACCGATGCCCTCTCTTTCTACCAGCAGCTTGTGGCTATCCGCCAGCGCTACGAACTTCCTGATTCCGTGTGCCTGAAGACGGCTCGCCTGAAGCTGGCTAACACGCTCACCGAAACATGCGACTATCCAGCAGCCGAACAGATTTTGAAAGATGCGATTGCTCGCGAGGATGCCAGCACAACCCCGGACAACGCCTATCTATGCAAGTGCCTCGACTCTTACGGTGGACTGCTGCGAGAGACATTTCGATCAGACGAGGCTACTAAGGTTGAAGACCGCCAGCGCCAACTGATGACGGCTATGAGAACTAGCAAGCCGTGCCATACGCCGACGATGGCCGCCGAAAATACAGCTGTGATACCCGCAACCACAAACCCCGCTCCCGCAGACTTGTCCTCAGTGCCCGCCTCCACGCCGGCCGCCACAGTTCTGCCCGCCTCCACGCCCACGCCAGCGCCCACCGTCCTGCCCGCCTCCACGCCAACTCCGTCGTCAACTCCGGTACCCGAAGCCAGCGCCTTGCCCGTCCCTGAAACCAAGCCACCAGCCATCAGCGGACACCAGTCCGCCAAGGCCCAACTGTAGAGTTTCCGGACGTAAAGCCGCCGGCAGCCAGCTTAACCCCCGCCAGACACGGGTTGTATAATATTGTCTTGGCTTTATGGCAGGTGTCGCCAAGCGGTTAAGGCCCCGGATTGTGGTTCCGGTATTCGGGGGTTCGAGTCCCCTCATCTGCCCCATATTAAAGAGAACGCTCGCCTACATAACCTGGCGAGCGTTTCTTCTTTACCTTCGTGTCGCAAATTCGAGTAGCGACTTAAACCGCCCCCGGTCGGCTTCTCTTAAAGCGGCGAGATATTGTTGTCTCGTCTCGCCCTCGACATCGAGGGACGCACCGCCCCAAGTCAATGCTTCTTGCTTGTGAAAATACAGCAAAAGATCTGCCACCATGCGAGCATGCCGTCCGTTTCCATTCGGAAAAGGATGAATCACCACAAGCCTGTGATGTAACCGAACGGCGCAAACATACAGGGGAAGCACTTCGTTCTCCAACCAATAGCGGCCATCTGCACATAGCTGGACAAGTTGAGATCGAATCTGATGAGGTTCGACTCCAATGTTCTTTCCAGTCTGGCGGAACGTTCCAGCCCAGCGCCACGTTTGATCGAACATGCGCGCATGTAATTTCGTTAGTGAGTTGATGTTCAGAAGATCAGTGCGAAGCAAGCGGCTTCTGCGGGCCCACAACAAACCGGAAGCAATATTTCTTTGTTCAAACGCGTTCAACTCATCGCGCGTGGTGAGACGAGGGATGAGGTCATTTTCTTCGTCCGGATCGAGCGGAGTTTGCCCTTCCAAATAGTGCATGCAGCCTTCACCCCTATCGCCACAATTCCCGGCCGCCTTTTCTCAGAATCTCGTCAGCGAGTTCTGCCACCATCTCCTGCGTGTCGCTTGTGCCGGCGGTCTGTTGTTCGAGCGCCATGGTCCGTTCCACCCCTGCAGACAGATCTTGAGCTTTCTCGTGCGCGCGCCGTTTCACAATGTCGTCCAGCGAAGTCTTAGGCACCAGAGCGTATACCAGATCGCAACCGAGTGCCTCAGCAGCTCTCCTGAGGGACTTCAATGTGATTGATTCACTTTGCTCGCTTTCTTCGAGTTGCTTCACGGAAGATCTCGAAATCCCCATTCGTTCCGCCAACTGAAAGCTGCTCATTTCAAGAGCATCGCGAATTTCTCGTATGTATCCACGTCGCAAATGCGGCAGCTGGATTCCCACGAGCATCTGGTCCAATTGTCTGCGCCGCAGTCGAGCACTGAATTTTGGCATTGTTCGCTAGCCCCACGGTGTATATACACACCAATTATAAATCACTTTCGGCGTGTTTACACACCAGTTTTATGAGCACTTTGGTCGATATATACACCATATGAATCATTAACTTGGTGTAAAAACACACCACAACTCCCCCATACCGTCACCGCATGCCTCATGGCGGACTTCATGATATTAGTGACGGCGTGTTCCAATATCAGCTCGCTGAGTTCTACAGGAATACCGAGCGCGGGTATATAAAGCCAGAACATTCACCGGAGGGCGATTAATGGCTGCCAACCTGAAGCCAAAAATTTATCGCAGCGCTCAAGGAATCAGCGTCGTGGTTCGAGTCCTCCTCAGTTGTTTCATAGCAAGCTCGCTGGTTCGGCTGGCTCGGCTGGCTCTAAACGGATTGGCGTGCACTACATCGGCGTCGCACAGAGCGGAACACCAGCGAGTCTGGATACCGGCAATCTAATTGATGGACTGAATCAGGCAATGTCATTCGTCGCTCTGAGTTTCTACATAGCCGGCGGCATGGTTCTGATGATGTGGATCATTCGAGTCAGAACCAATCTCGCGGCTCTTGGCGTTAGCGGGCTCAAGTTCAACGATGTCGACGCCGCCGGTGCATTTATGATCCCTGTCTACAATCTTTTCAAACCGTTCCAGGCAATGCAGGAAACGTGGCAGGCAAGCGGTTGGGATGCCAATTCAGAGGCGAACGTATTTTCAAACAAATCTTGCCGCGCCATCAACTTCTGGTGGCTAACCTGGATTGGAATGAACATTTGCGGAGTCGCCGTCGGTATCGCAGCCGCCCAGTTGAAAGTACCTGGTCACCAACTTCCGGTGATTATGGCGTTTTTCCAGGCGAATTGTATCTATCAAGTGGTCGCGATCTCGGCTGCAGCTGCGGCAATAAATGTAATAGCGCAAATAACATTGCGGGTGGAACACAAACACGCCCACCTGCAACCAATCCCGTCCGTCAGTGAGTGACAACGGCGTCGTGCTACTTGATGACGCTCGTAATGTTGTCCAGCATCAGCTTGCTGATTCCTTTAAGCGTGGCGAACACGCCTTGCCCCTCGGAGGCAACAGCCTCAAACGACGGCACGTTGTAGTCGTTCAGCTCAGCTTCCATCAGCTTGTACGGCATCGCATCGCTTAAATCGCGTTTGTTGTATTGCAGCACCCACGGGATGCTATCCAAACTCAATTTGTAAGTAGCCAGGTTGTCGGCCATATTTTGCAGCGATTCTTTATTCGCCTGCGCTCGGTTGGGATCGGAATCAGCAACAAACACAATCGCATCGGCGCCATTTAGAATCACCTGGCGGCTGGCGTTGTACTCGACTTGTCCCGGCACGGTGAACAATGCAAATCGCACTTTCATATCATTGACGGTGCCTAAATCCAACGGCAAAAAATCAAAAAACAGAGTTCGATCGGTCTGTGTCGCCAAAACCGTAAGCTCGCCTCGTGTATCCTCCGTCAACTGATCGTGGATATACCTGAGGTTTGTCGTTTTGCCACCAAGCGCGGTGCCATAGTACACCACCTTGCAGTGGACCTCTCGTTTTCGGTAATCCAGTATCGGCAAGTACAGTCTCCTCAGTGGTCGCTGTGTGTCATTTCCAAGGTATGCAATCCGAGTTCTTCCAGGGAATCGTCGAAGCTCATTCCGTGTTCTTTACTGTACTTTAGCGCCTTGACGCCATCGTCGAGTCGAATATGTCCATTTTTCACGAGGAACTGGCAACGCAGCGAAGCAATCAGAGTGGCTTCATCGATAGCGCCCGAGAGAACCAGCATTTTGCCGATTACCGAAGGGTATTTCGACGACAGTGCCACAGCTTGGGCGATGTCGTGATCGGTAACTAGATTTGTCATCTTCAAAATTTCGCCAAGTGGAGGGCAGGCACCGCCCTGCCCGTGTCGCGGATCGCCAAAAACGGTTTTATGCAGTCTATCGGTCGCGTCCTGAAATGCCAACTGCCCGGATGACACTTGGGTGTACAGATCGATCGCGATGTCGTAAACACGCTGCGATACTAAACCCATACTTACGATCGCTTCACCCAGACTCAGTCTGCGATCATTGCTGGTCTGCACAGCGTTGAGCATCTCCGGCTCGGTGGCAAGCCCGGCGGAAACCATAAATTCCGTGAAACGCACTTGCCTGCTCGGCGTCGCGTGGGCATTTTTCGCGCGCTTCGGCAGTGCCAATTTCGCAGCGTGATCCTTGCTCAACTTATCGACCGCCTCGGCGCGACTCATTTGCGTGTTGCGCACCAACGTTTGAAGGTGCAGCACGTTTTCTAGCTCTTTGCTGTCCACAAGTCCCATCAGGACAAGCATGCGTCCCATGCGCATTCCGTTTTGGTAACTGGCGCGCTGGGCATCTTCGACCTGCGCTTGAGTGAGCACCTTCGCGTCCAAGAACAACTGACCTATGCTCGTCATCGCCGTCGGATTTAGCTGCGACCGCAACGTCTTCATGGCCTCACCGGGCGAAAGCCCCGAGCGCACCAGAGCAGTAATTTTTTTCGCCAGCAAAATCGGATAGTCTTTTTGATTGATCAGCGCTTGCAGCTCGACGGCCACCTGCAACTCAGTTTCGCTCAAGTGCCCAAGCAACACCAGCGTCTTGCCCACGGGTAAACCTGATTGAGGCGCCAAGCGAAGCGCCTCATCGAGTTGGTCCTCACTGATGAGCTCGAGTTGAACGAGGAGATCGCCGAATTTTGTCGCGCCCGCGGCCACGTGTCCCTCACGTCGAAAACCAGACACCAGCTCCGAAGGCAAGATTACCTCAATTCAGTGTTTTCTGCATCCCAAATAAATCAATACGCGGTCGATTGTCACGTCCATACTTTGGTGGCATGCCCCTCCAGATCTGTCATGCCAAGAGCGAACGTGTTTGATACGCTTAATTACAAAACCATGTGAGCTTGGCATCCTGATGAAAACAAAAGCAGCAGCTCTTTCGCTTCTATTGTGCGTCCTGACGCAAACCACTCCTGTGCACGCTAGTGATGACGCTGCATTCCGTTCAGAGATTCTCAACGGCGTTTGCTGCGTTCCAAATTTGTCTAGCGGCTATAGTCCCGTTCGCTTGAAAAACGGAACTTTCAAATCAAACGACCCTAACGACCAAACTGAAGTCGAGATACGCGACATCCTATTCGGCAAACTGGATGGAACTCCGATAGCGCTGGCAGTCATGTCACAGTCAGGTGGTGGCAGCGGTATCTTCAATAGCTTGCTCGTCTATGAGCAACACAATGGGAAAGCGATCACCGTCGGCTCATATCCAATCGGCGACCGCACACTCGTCAAGTCATTGAAAATCGCCGACGGAAAAGTTCACATCACCACTGAAGAAACAATCGGACATGATGGCGGAAAACAGACCAGTCTCGTGCTGCCTCGCAACAAGTTCGAGAACGTTGAATGCTTGCAAGAACCGCTGTCAGCCGAGGTGCAAAAGGACGTCGATGCGTTGACCGCTCTTTGGTCATCGATTGATGCTAAAAATCCGAAACTGTCGCCTGAAAAAAAGAAAGAGGCTCTAGCGATTTGCAATCGGCATAAGAAGGACAGAGAAGCATTCGCCAATGCGTTCAGATTGACACTGTCGGCCCAAGGGTGGGGGCCAGGGCCGCATCCGCTCTCCTTTGAGAAGGACGGCCGTCCAAGTCTAGAAGTTGACGATGTGGATTCGCACGCAAGAGTTGATTTAGACGCACCGTAGCGGCGGACGGAAGGCCGCCGATCACATACGGAACCGGCTACGTACTTCCCCCAGTGACGTTAATGTTCGAGACGGATAGACTCCCGATACTTGACCGTCCCCCCGATTAAACGGCAAGCAAGTCCCCCAATCTTGGCGCAGCGGCGTCGTGCCGTTCGCTTCGCAGGAGTTTCTTATGAGCAGCAATAGAGAAGTGCACAAGGAAGCCTCAACCAACGCCAACGCCCCTACGCAAGCGGATACCTTCGGCGATTATCGGATACCTGGACTCTCTAAGATGACGCGCGCCAATGCCGACGCCGCAAAGATCGTCGCGGTCGCCGAGGACCAACTTAACCCATGGCGCAGCCCGTTCATGTCCAGCCGTGACTATCCAGGACTGCAGCCGATGACTAAGTCGATAGATGATGAAATGGCGAAGCTCAATCGAGACCCGAAACGGATGGACGCGGCTATCAATCGGATGGAGCATCAGGCGGAAGCTTATAACAAGCGAAATAACACCGACATGCACGTTAAGGTCACCAAGGACGAAAAAGGCAACCGCGACGTCACATTCGATGTGCCGATGACCGAGCACTATATAGGAGAAGCCCACCGCTTCCAAGTTTTGAACGCGAAGGATGAAGCAAACGTTCTAAAGCTTGCCTCCAATCTCAAGGCGCTCCCAGAGCCGCTCAGTTTTCCGTCCTTGCGCAGCGTAGCTAACATCACCAAATCTTATGACGGCCACGAGCACAGCTTGGACCGCATGCTCACCAATCTCTCCGTAGAGGCAGGCCGCCGACAAGTTGGGCTCGGAACCTTTGGCACAGGTCACGACGCAGCGCTAACCGCCTACGGGGCTACTTCGCCTACCTACTTCCACAGCGACGGCCGCATCACCCGTAACGACCTTAAGTAAGGGATAACCAAGGGTAACGCTACCCATCCGGTTTAACAGGGTATAAATTCTGTGACTGGTTTGGGGACGCAACCATGAAAGCGGTCACCGATTGGAATTCGATCGAATCCGTTTCCCGGCTGGCGACGCAACAAGAAGCGACGCTCGGGAGTATGAACCCGCAGCTAGCGGAGACGTTGGCGCAGCTTGCCGACCTGTACTTCCTCGCTGAGGACTATATCAACGCCGAATCAATTTATTGGCGGGTGCTGACGATCCGTCAAAAGGCGCTCGGTGAATGTCATCCGGACACGGCTGCTGCCTTGCAGAGCCTGGCGGAGCTGTACGAGATACAAGATCGCTATGCTGAGGCGCAGCGTTTTTACAAGTGGGCCACCAGCGTCAAAAAGAGCGCAATGCTGAAAATGCACTCTGACCGGCTCGACGCTACCGTCGTGAAGGAAGTGGAACCGAAACTTCCGCAAATCAGCGATCTCCAGGATGCCAGTTGCCGAAAGTGCGGTCGGAAGCTTCTGGACTCGACGGTTTGCATGTACTGCACGCAAGGTAGTTTCAATGCGGCTGCGCTGTTGAAAAAAGCACAAGAAATGCTCACTCCCAACGAGAACGGCGGCCCGGTCAATAAACTCTCGAGCGAAGACGGCACCGAGCAATACAAGCTCGATGAGCACAATATTGTAATTGGCAGGCATCCAAGCAACCAAATCGTCTTCGCAGACGACAAACATGTCTCGCGCCATCACGCCAAACTACAATTCATCGGCGGAGATTTCGTGCTGGTCGACAATGGCTCGGCGAATGGAACTTACGTAAACGGACAGCGGATACAAGTCCCAACTAAATTGAAGAGCGGCGACGTCATTCTGATGGGCAGTAAAAAGCTCATTGCCGGATTTGGAAAGTAAGTTCGGCGATACAACGCCATAGCATCTTCATGGGATGGCTCATGCCTTCACCGTGACGGATCGTAACGGCAACAGGCACGTTTTCCGTGCCTGACATAACCCTCAAGAGATATCAGGCCTCAATTGCCACTTATCTCTTGCTTATCTGCCCTAGAGAGCTTTTCGCTCCCCTATACTGTGACGACTGTCTTCTCGGCCGACTTTTGTCGCCCGGGTTTAGCCGACTGGAGGCGTATTATCATGCAGCGCAAAAACCGGGTTGATTGCTTCTCGCACGCCCTGGCGATCTTTCTCGTCATCCTGATCGCCGCCGGACCCGCGCTGCCTGCGCAAGCGGTAAACGTCAACAGCGTCGTCCCGTCAAACTTGAACTTGTCCTCGACGCACACTACTAGTCGGACACCACAGGCGGTGACCATTACGGTGGGCGGCAGTGCGAAGACCTTCGCGGCCGGTTCGGGAATCACTCCAGCCGAAGCGGTGGCGATTTTTCAGGTTCTCGCCGGTGGAACGCAGTCGATATTGCTCGGCGCGCATGGAAATGCAGTCGGCGGATCGTTGGTATTGCCGGGGACCGAGCTGGTGTCGGCTTTGAACGTGCCCCATGGCGTCACGCTCGTTCGCGATTTTAACAGTTCCACTCCATTCGTCTTGACGGGCAGCTTGTCGAACAGCGGATCGATTTATGCCGTTTCTACATCGAACTCAGTAACTATTGCGGATGTGGTGGCGAGCAGCATCAACAATAGAGCGGGGGGTTTGCTGACGACCGTTCTGCCAGCCGGCGGGCTCAGCTGCTGCACCAATGCGATCGACGATTTAAGTTTGTCACTGACGTCGGCACGAATCACTAACGCCGGAACGATTTCGTCGACAGCAAACTTAACCTTGAACGCGCCGGGAGCCCGCCTGTTCATCAACAACACGGGGGGAACGCTGACTGCGCAGGACACGATCAATATCAACGCTGCAGGTGTGAAGCCGGGTGACATCACGCACATTATTGGCGGCAATCTTTTAAGTCCGACCGTAAACATCAATGTCGGCAACGGCACATCTCTGTTGAATGTGGATCGACTACCAGGGCTGCTCAATGTGACAGCTTACAATGCGGAGGCCATAAGTAACGTCGGCAATTTGACTTTAGGCAAGATGAATATCCAGGGCGATCCCCTCTTCGCCGCGACAGATCCGTCCGTTAATAACGGTGAACTCGACATTACATCGACTAATGCTCCGTACAATGAAGCGGCGACTTATCTGGCGGTGGGCGACATCAACGTCAGCAATGGAGTCGCCATTCTCACGAACGGGACGAACATCACCATGATTGCCGGTGCCAAGCTCGGGCCCCTGGCTAACGGAGGATTCAAGGTTTCAGCAGGCTCCGGCGGCCAAGTCCACTGTGGCGGCTGCACAACTTACAGCATTCAAACGATCAACAATTCCAATCCAAAAGCGGCATCTGGTTCGATTCTAATCGCAGCTTATGGTGGCTTGGGGGCAAGCGCCGGCAATGTGGATCTCAGCAATGCCACCATTCTGACAGAAAGCAGCCAAGGCAAGAACGGCAACGTTACCGTGATCGCACCCGGCACCATCAGGCTCGGCGGCATAGCCGCAGGCGGTTTTCCGGCGGGTGCGGGAAGTTCGGCGGCCACCATCGAAGTTATCACAGCTAGCCCGACGGGCACGATCACCGTCGATTCGCACGGCACCGTGAGCGGAGGGCTGACTCCGGCGAAGACACTGTCACCTACTGGTTTGATCACCATGCCTAATTTTGCCAACTTGCTCGCCACCGGTGGCGGTGGCTTTCCCGGCGGAAAGATCATCCTCGAAATGGGCGGAACAGGAAGTATGAACCTGGACGGCTACCTAAGTGTCGAGGGGGGGTTTGGTCTGCCAGGAATCTTTGGTCCGCTGGGAAGCCCCGGCCACACTGGTGGCAAAGGCGGGACCATAGTTGTTTCTGCTCCGAACGGAAGCATTGTGGACACCGGTCCCAGTGCCGGATCCGCCCAACTCCAAGCGCAGGGTGGATTCGGCGGACTACCGGCTTCCGCCGCACCGGGAAAACCGGGAGGCAATGGCGGGGCAGGTGGTGCAGGAGGAACGATCTCGGTCACCGCCGTTCAGATTAATTACCCGGGAACAATTAGTGCCGCAGGCCGTGGCGGAAGCAGCGGAGCCAACGGTGGCGACGCTACGAAACCTGGGCAATCAGGAGGGAACGGCGGACAGGGTGGTGTCGGAGGCGGCGGTGGCACAATCAAAATCAACGGTACCGAATCAGTGACCATCGGTGCTGTCACGGCCACCGGCGGAAGTGGGAATGCATTGTCGCTCGGCGGACATGGTGATACTAATAGTGCCGGCAGGGGCGGCAGCGCGGGCGCCAATGGCGCGGGCGCCGCGGGCGGCAAGGGTGGCACCATATCCGTAATCAGCGTCGGAACCTCACTTGCTCCCGGCAGTATCAATTTCACAGATCTGGTTGACGCCAGTGGAGGCGCCGGTACGAGCAGCGATGTCGCCGTGGCCCTGGCCGGCACAACAGGCAGCACCATCGGTGGCAAGGGCGGAGGGACAGGCAATGGTGGCGCCGGCGGTGCCGGCGGGAAGATCACGATCAATGCTCCGACAATCACCTTCTCGGGCGGCATGCTTCAGGCAAACGGCGGCGGTGGCGGCAACAGCGGCGATGCCGGCGCCGGCGGCGTAGGTGGAAGCCTGGGCGGAGTCGGGGGCAAGACGGGTAACGGAGGCAATGGTGGCGCCGGCGGTGCCATTACCGTCACCGACACATTGCCTTCATCGACACCAGTTGTCACCAACATGAACATATCAGCCGATGGTGGCCTCGGAGGGCAAGCTGGAACAGGCGGCAGTGGCGGCGACGCCAGCGGAACAGGCGGCGCCGGCGGCAGTGGTGGCAAAGGCGGTGCCGGCGGTAGCGGCGGCAGCATCACCTTTTCTTATAGGGGCACAAAAAACCTCGAATTACACAACGGACAGGCATTCGCCAATGGCAATTCAGGCGGCTCCGGCGGAGCCGGGGGCGACGATCATGGACAAAACAACGCCATAAATGGCGGTAATGGTGGCAATGGTGGAGCAGCAGGCAGCGGCGGCAAAGGCGGCAAGATTACAATCACGACAGGCACAGCCCCCATAGATTTCAACAACGATATGCGTGCCGACGGCGGTACCGCCACCGGCGGAGCGCCGCAGTCCGGCGGCGAGGGCGGCGGAGGCGGAAATGCCAATGTCAGCACCGGCAAAAATGGTGGAAATGCCGGCAATGGCGGCGCCGGTGGCCGCAGCGGCAACGGCGGATCGATTTCCGTCACCGCTAATGGCATGAACCAATTTTTTGGCGTGCTCAATGGCGGCAATATGGATGCATCCGCGGGCACTGTCGCCGGTGCCGGCGGCAACGGCTATACGACTATCGGCCTTTTGACTTTTAGCGGCGGCAATGGACTGTCGCCAAATGGAAATGGTGGCAAAGGTGGCGCTGGTGGTGCCAGTGGTAGCGGCGGCAACGGCGGCAGAATTACTCTGAAGGATACCGGTGCTGGAGGGGTTCAATTTGGCGGCCCGATGTTCGTCAATGGTGGCAGTGCGCTAGGAAACGGCGCCGGCGGCAATGGTGGTAGCGGCACCAAAGGCGGTGCCGGTGGCAACACGGGCGCGGTGGGCAATGGCGGCAACGCCGGGATCGGAGTCATAACATCAGTTAATGGCGCAATGCAAATTCTCAGGTTCGATGCCGATGCCGGCAGCGGCGGTATTTCCGTTGTCGCGGCAGGCGATGGTGGCAGCGGTAACAGTATTAAGAACAACGGTAAAGGCGGCATCGCTCTGGCGCCGGCTCATGGTGGCAATGGCGGGTCGTTGTCCATGTCCACCGGATCACCGGCCGGCATCAACCTCATAGCCGCCAGTCTCATGGGTGGATCAGGGGGAACGGGTTCCAGAGCAGGGCACGCAGCTGTATCCCCGGGATTCGGCGAGCCGGCGCCGCCTGGAATTATCGGTGGCAAGGGAGGCACGGGCGGCAACGGCGGCCATATCAACATCACACTACGCAAAGGTGCATTTGAAGTCGAAGGCGGTGGCGGCTCAACCGTTATCGTTTCGGGTGGCACAGGCGGCAACGGCGAACAGGGAGGTCCCGGAATTCAGGGAAGCTCAACCAACTCTCCCGGAGGCACAGGCGGCAAGGCAGGTGTCGGCGGTGCCGGCGGTTCGATTACAATTTCGGCGGCGGGCAGTGTAGGCATCGGCGGCACTATTTTTGCCGCCGGAGGCATTGGCGGCACGGGAGGTGTCGGGGGTCAAGGAGCTGCCGGTCTAACAGATGACGGGGGAGCCGGCGGACTTGGTGGCGCCGGCGGTGCCGGGGGCAACGTGAAGATACACGGCGCAACCATGGGAGTACCATCGCCTGGCGGCATAGATGCCTCAGGTGGCGCCGGCGGGTTTGGCGGCGCAGGCGGCGTGCCCGATCCCACGGGGTCCGGCGACGGCGGAGCCGGTGGCACCGGAGGGTCGGGCGGCAAAGGAGGAATTCTGACGCTATCGACGCCCTCAATCGAGGCAGGCGGATCCATCACGGATGATGGTGGTCTCGGCGGTCACGGCGGTCTAGGCGGCTTTGGCATCGTTTCGTTGGTCAGCTCCGGCGATGCCGGTCAGGGCGGCAAGGGCGGTGCCGGCGGTAATGGTGGCACGATCAATTTGCCATGCGCCATGGTGCTCACCGATAACGTTGGTGCACTCAGTACGGTTCATGCCGTCGGTGGCGGCGGTGGTGCAGGGGGCAATGGCGGTACAGGCGGCAGCATTAGTTTGGGTGACGGCGGGGCCGGCGGCCAAGGCGGACAAGGTGGCGGCGGAGCTATCGGCGGACTAATTAACATCAAGGCGTCCGCTTCACTGAATTCGAATGATCCAATGTCTGTAACAGGCGGTGGCGGCGGTGCTGGTGGTAATGGTGGCAATGGCGGTGGCGGCACGACCACGGCATCATCCGGTGGCACCGGCGGCGTTGGCGGCCCAGGCGGATCAGGCGGTGACGGCGCTACCGGCGGTAGCCTTTCAATTAAAAGCAAGAGCGTCGGCGTGAACATGGGTCTGCTTTCAGCCAACGGTGGCGATGGTGGAACCGGCGGCAAGGGCGGCAAGGGCGGCAACGGCGACGTTGGCGTCAGCAGCGGCAACGGCGGTCAAGGCGGACAGGGCGGAGCAGGCTCGAAGGTCAATATCTCCGGTTCCGAGCTTAGCATGACGACGAGCATCGAAGCCGACGGCGGCAACGGCGGCACTGGCGGCACAGGCGGCGACAGCACTGCCGGCACCAGCAGTCCAGGCACCGCCGGCGCCGGCAAAGGTGGCAACATAGGCGGCCACGGAGGCTCGCTGAATCTCAAGTTCAACGACACCATCAGCATGCTGCCGAGCTTCTTTCTCCTTGCAGCCGCATCTGGCGGGTCCGGTGGCGGCGGCGGACAAGGCGGTGCTGGTTCCGTCGCAGGCGGACTCGAATCTCAAGGCGGCAACGGCGGCGCCGGGGCCCAAGGCGGCGTCGGCGGCAACGTAAATGTCACCGGGAAAGTATTGGGATTGGCACTGGATGCCGTTCTCGATGCGGCCGGCGGATCAGGCGGCGATGGCGGTCAGGGCGGGACAGGCGGAGGAAATTCAACTGTCTCATTCGGTGCCAGCGGCGGCACTGGCGGAGATGGCGGACTCGGCAACACAGGCGGCAAAGTAGTGGTGGCAATCTCTTCAAATTTGACGATTAACGGTCTTATCGTTGCTCAGGGCGGCAACGGTGGTCAAGGCGGCACTGGCGGTAACGGAGG